>Ga0082212_10000148_pt1 | contig 101931 bp, 104 predicted proteins | sample TergutNt197P3_FD_71548 | JGI IMG/M metagenome (GOLD analysis project Ga0082212, IMG submission 71548) | Neocapritermes taracua P3 segment gut microbial communities from Petit-Saut dam, French Guiana - Nt197 P3 | ecosystem: Host-associated > Arthropoda: Insects > Digestive system > Gut ...
AGCCTGTGCTCCTCACTTCGTTCGTCAACCACTTCCTTGGTTTCGGGATAGTGCGCAAGCGCACTCTCCGCTCAACCTGCGTCGTGGTGCTGCGGAGCCCGCTAGGGCGACTCGCAGTGCTCCGCGGAATGACAGTCATCGGCACTCTCATAACCGAAACAACACAAAAGGTACGTCCCCTTGTGTTGTTCTGAGCGGGAAAAAGTCTCAACCTATCCGTGAGCTAACGAGGATGTGGAGTAGCATAAAGAACTGTTACGCAGCTAAGAGGTGGTGGAAATGATAGACGTTGCCGACCTGACCAAGAAGTACGGGTCGAAGCTCGCTGTTGATTCACTCAGTTTCTCGGTACGTTCCGGCATTGTCACCGGATTCCTTGGGCCGAATGGGGCAGGAAAATCTACCACGATGCGAGTCATCCTAGGACTCGATCATCCGACACGTGGTCGTACTCGAGTCAATGGCCGCGCTTATCAGTCCATGAAATCCCCCATGGGAGAAGTCGGGGCTCTGCTCGAATCGAGAGCCATCCATCCGGGACGTACTGCCCGCAATCATCTCCGTGCTCTGGCAGCGACACATGGAGTTTCCAAAACCCGTGTTGATAAAGTGCTGGAGATGGTCGGACTCACCCCAGTCGCCCGCAAACGCGCAGGCGGATACTCCCTCGGTATGACACAGCGACTCGGACTTGCTACCGCACTGTTGGGGGATCCCCAGACTCTCATTCTTGATGAACCCATTAACGGTCTCGATCCTGAAGGGGTCGCCTGGGTTCGTACCTTGGTGAAGAAACTTGCCAGCGAAGGACGTACGATCTTCCTCTCCAGCCATCTCATGAGTGAAATGGCTCAAGTTGCTGACCATGTGATCATCATTGGGCGTGGACGCCTGATCAAAGACTCGCCGATATCTGATCTGGTTGAGCAGGCTTCCGGTGTGGTTACCAGGGTACGATCCCCGCAAGTTCAAGATATTTCTGATGCTGTGACCCAAAGTGGACGCCAAGCAGCACTTGATGATGATGGGTCCCTGGTGGTCCATGGGCTCAGTGGGGAACAGATCGGTATAGAGGCGGCCCGTCTCGGGTGGGAGATTCATGAACTGTCACCCATCCAGCGCTCCCTGGAGGATATCTATATGGAGTTGACGAACTCTTCACAAGAGTTCCAGGCCACCACGAGCAGTGCTCTGCCGCCTCATCCGGTGGTCACACCCCCACCTCCACCAGCACCCGATCAGGAGAAGGTACGACCTGGGTTTGAATCACCGCAAAAGGATCAAGACCCTGAATCTTCTCAGATGCCTGCACCGATGAAGACTGAGGATTTCTTGGCTCAACTACGCGAACCGCCGCCGGAGAAACCTCGCGACGACTATGATCTTCCTCCAGGTGAACTCGCCATTGCGGAACCACCCGTACTGGCTCCAGAAACTGAACACCGCAGCCCAGATGACGGCTCTAGTGTTGATGATTATCGTTCGAGTGCAACAGGTGCTATGCCGCCATCCCCAGGTTTGCCCACACCCGAGCCTGGTGACCCCTATCCTGGGGAACCCTATCCGGGTGGCAACGCCACCCGTGACCAATACCCAGGAGAGCCCTACCCTGGGGAACCGTACCCTCGTGACCAATACCCAGGTGAGCCCTACCCTGGGGAACCGTACCCACCACCGCCGCACCCACGCGAGCCCTATGTGGATGATCCCTATCGCCAAGACTCGCGTACACCCTACAACCAGGAACCCTATTCACCAGAGCCCTACCCAGGTGACACCCACTCCCGTGACCCTTATGGCAGCGAGCCGTACCCTCGGGAGTCATATCGTGACGACACCTATTCATCCGAACCCTACCCACCACAGAGCTACCCAAGTGAATCCTTCCCTGCGGAAACCTATGCCAGTGAGCCTTACCCAGGTGAGTCCTATTCGAGGGAACCCTATCCTGGCGAGCCGTATACCCGCGAGTCCTACCCATCGGTACGCGACTCGCAAAGCTACCCGACCTCTCTAGCTTCGCGCCCCCATTCGTGGTCGCCACCTGGGGGAGGGGGAAACCCAGAACCCTACCTCGACGATCAACCCCGTGAGCCCATACAAACCTCACCTCGCTGGGATGACCAGCGCAGTAGTCGTCGCAGTCCTGATAGTAGCGAGCCCTACGATCAGCTCCCCTATGATCAACTCAGCGAAGAACCTGATCTTTATGATCGTGGACTTCCACCAATGCCGAGGGGTCCACGCTCCACGAGACGCGAAGGGGGGCAAACATGGTAAAGAAATTGAGTTTCTTTAGAATCCTTCGCTCCGAGTGGATCAAAACAATGACAGTACGCTCGACCTGGTGGATCCTCATCTTGTGCTTCCTGCTCAATGTGGGCATGTCGATCCTGCTTGCTTTTGGCATGAAAGTGTTTGAGACACAACTCAATTCCGAGCGACGGATTCCACACAACCCCGATGGTTCACCCATGATGGCTGGCGATCTTGGTTCATGGTCTCAAATCGTGACCACAGGGTGCTCCTTCTTCGGGGTTCTCGTGTTCATGGTTTTGGCGATCCTGATCATCACCAACGAGCATTCCAGCAAGATGGTTCACTCCACGTTCATTGCGAGTCCGCGCAGAGTCCGCGTACTTCTAGCAAAAATGATCGTATTAGCCGTGTTGTGTGTGATCATTTTCGCGGCATCCCTGGCGGCATCCTGGGCAGCAGGATATTTCTTCTTCCTCAAAGACACCATCTTTATCGATGTTTCTCTCTTCACGTCCGACAATTATCGAATCCTGGGCGGGTTCCTGATCGCCATGGTGCTCCTAGCGTGGTTCAGTTTCGGCTTGGGTGCTCTGATCCGCTCAACAGCTGGAAGCCTCAGTGCCGGGGTGAGTGTGCTGATCGTACTCCCGCTAGTGATGCAGATCGTAGTCAACCTTGTGGCCAGTGGTGAAGGACTCACTGGGTGGCGCCACGTACTGGCTGTGTCTAATGAATTCCTGCCCACGAAAGCTGGCGAACTGATCTCCCAAGTGGAACCAGTGTCCCTTGTTCTAGGGCCCTGGCAGGGTTTGGGCGTGCTCGGGGCATGGGCATTGCTTAGTGTCGTGTTGGGAATGATCGCGACCGGTCGAAAGAATGCCTAACAGCGTCAATCTCACCAAGTACGCTTGGTTGTCGATTGCTGCTGCTCTGGTCACTATTGGGTTAAAAACTGTTGCCTGGCGAATGACCGGGTCAGTGGGTTTGTTTTCTGATGCGGCAGAATCAGTAGTGAATCTGGCTGCAGGAATCCTAGCCTTAGTCGTGCTCACTATTGCTGCCCGCCCCCCTGATGATGATCACCATTTTGGCCACCATAAGGCTGAATACTTTTCTGCTGCAGTGGAAGGAGTGTTGATCATTCTTGCTGCAGTCATCATTGTCTCCTCGGCGGTCGAACGGATCTTTCACCCGCACACGATCGAATCCCTTTCTTGGGGAATCCTCCTGTCAAGTGTGGCAGCTGGAATCAATGCCATCGTTGCCATGATACTGATCCGGGCAGGAAAAAAATATCGCTCCTTGACCCTGGTTGCTGATGGACGCCACCTGTGGACTGATGTTGTCACTACACTCGGGGTTGTTGTCGCCATCGTTGTAGTGTTGTCCACAGGTATACAGATTCTTGATCCTGTTGTCGCACTCTTGGTTGCGGTCAATATCTCTGTGACCGGAGTACGGCTCATCCGCGCCTCTATTCGAGGACTCATGGATGTCACCCTGCCCGAAGAAGAAAATCAACTCATCGCCCAGGAACTGGCGAATTTTTCTTCCGAAGATGTGCTCATCCATGGTCTGCGTACTCGGCTGTCTGGGCGGCAACGTTTCGCGATCATGGACATTCTCGTTCCAGGTGATTGGACAGTGGCTAAGAGTCATGATCTTGTTGAGGACATTGAACAAACCCTGCAAGCACTGTATCCAGGGATTCTTGTTCAATCCCATCTTGAACCGAAAGAGGATCCGAGGGCCTACTGTGACTACGACGTCGAGATACCTATACCGACCATCACAGTGAACAAGCCGCAATCGAGTCCTTCACCGAAAATATCCCAGTGATACTCAGAACTCTCTAAGAGACAAGAAGAATTATCCTCCAGCGGGAAACTGGTCAAAAATAGTGTTTTGCGTACTGGCAATTCTCATGTCGCGTGACACAATGGAACGGTGAGCGATGATTCTCGACCATATTCCTATGGCTCTGATTACGACCCCGACAGTTACCGGAGTTCGGATCCGGCGAGCCTACGTGTACCGCGTGGTCGGCGGCCGTCAGTGGCATCCCCACACATTGAAGCAGAATTAGAAGCGATCTTTGGTTCCGATGAGATGGATCGCCACCCTCGTGATCCTTTCGAAGAGAGGATCATGACTGGGCGCAACAGCTTCGATGATCTTCGTGATCGCCTTGCTCAAGAAGATGATTTTTCTCGCCCATCACCACGCTCGCGAGTCCCACGCTCTAGTGGTTCACGCGGATCTCGTACGCGTACTGGCGAGACACGAATGCCACGAATCCCTGAAGGGGATACTCCGCGTAGTACGAGGCCTCGAACATCGGGTACCTCTATTGCTGATTTGCGTCGAGATCTTGCCGAAGGGGGAACGTCGCGATTGTCACGATCAGTTAATCGCGAACCTGACTATATGCGGGATACCGGTTCCCGCTCTCTTCGCGACACGGGTCCCCGGTCCTTACGTGACACGGGCTCTCGTTCACTGCGTGACACAGGTTCCCGCTCCCTTCGCGATACAGGTTCCCGCTCTTTACGGGACACAGGTTCACATTCCATGCGAGACACAGGATCACGGCCACGCTACCGAGACGAGTACGACGAACCAGTCACTCCCCGATCGCGTCGCACCTCCCCACGTACGAGAACCAGAGACCAAGACCCTGATGAGCGCCTCGAAGCATTACGCCGAGAAATCTCGCAACGCCGAGCACAACGAGGAAGTACCGAAGAACCACCGGTGAGACCATCATCGCGTTCACGGGAAGACGACCAGCCCACTCGCAGGTCAACCAGCCGCTCACGGCCATCCACCGCTCATACCTCTATCGAACCCGACCCAAGAATCGACACAGGGGATCGCCGCGCACCCGAGCAGCGACGATCAACCCCCCGTACGCGGCCGGCACCACCCCCACCCCCACCACGTGCACCAGAGCGTACACCAGTAGTTGAAGAGCCCCAAGAACCCTTCGATTTCATTGACGAAGAAGACTTGCGTCCACCCAGAACCGAACGTGGGCGCAAGAAAGCTGCTCGATCCGCGCACATCGAAGCCGAGCAGGGGGTTGAACCGGTGATGCCAGCATTTGAAGAGCCGCCCGGATTGTTCCGCGAAGAAACCGATGACGTGCCCATCATGGACGTGGACGAAGAACCTGAGGTTCCTGCAGAAGAGACCAAACCCACCAAGCGCCGAGGAAGAAAACCCAAAACTGAACCCGCCCCCGCACCACCTGCTCCAGCCAAAACTGCGACCAAGAGAAAGCGCCAAGCATCCGCTGGTGACATCATCGAAGTGAGCAGTGTGTCGAAGTCTTTCGGCCAGGTTGAAGAAAAAGTGGAGGCACTGCGCGGTGTGGATGTGGTGATCGGACAAGGCCAACTCACGGCTTTGATGGGATCTTCAGGATCGGGGAAATCCTCACTACTGCACTGCATGGCTGGTGTTGAGTCACCTACGACAGGGACCATCATTGTCGCCGGGCAAAACATTTCGGCCATGAAAGAGAAACAGCTCGCCAAGTTCCGTCGTACGACCGTAGGTTTCGTCTTCCAAGCGTTCGGGCTGCTACCCACCTTGTCCACTGCTGAGAATCTTCGACTACCGCTGATCTTGAACAAATCCAAACTGGACTCGTCATGGTTCGACAAGGTTGTCGGTGCCTTCCATTTGGGCGATGCACTTCACTATAAACCAGCCAAACTCACACCCGGCCAACAGCAAAGAGTAGCCTGCGCACGGGCCATGATGAGCAAACCGTCAGTGATTTTTGCTGATGAACCCACCGGGGAATTGAACAAAGACGAAGCCAATGAGCTGATAGGAATGCTCTCCGATTGTGTCACCACCCTGGATCAAACCATAGTCATCGCCACCCATGATCCTGCGGTGGCAGCCAGTGCCGATCGGGTTATTGTCATGGAAGATGGCGCAGTAAAAACCGAAATTGATGCCCCAACACTGAACCGTGTCATGGCGGCATGGAAATCATTGGCAGGCGGCCAGGCATGATGGCAGGTGGCCAGTCATGAAAGGGATCCAGATCGGGCTCCAAGGCAATCTTCGACGCTTCATCCTCACAGTGGTCGTCGTGGGGCTTGCCGTGGGTTTGGGTTCTTCGTCACTGTTTATGAGAGGATCAGTGACCTCCACGATCTCGAATGTCGTTGATGCACTGCTCACTGCGGACGCTTACGTGTTTCCGCAAGGCAGTCAACCTTCTGATGTTGTGACCGATCCCAGATCCCAACACAGATTTCTTGACGCGGAAATTCTTTCCCAAGTGACAAGTAGTCCTGGTGACAAGAATGTTCAGGCTATCTATGCGGGTCCAGTGAGCCTGTCGTACTTGGATGGGAAACCAATCTCCAACTCTCGCATCCCTTGTTTCGGAATAGGGTCTGATGCGGGTGCGATATCCTCCTACGAGCTCGTTTCTGGCGAATATCCCACAGCCCCCACAGAGATAGCTCTCGAACAGGCGACAGCACGTCGAGCCGGGTTGGTGAGCGGGGATCGCGCCAGTGTTGTCGTCAACGGGAATATTTTCGAATCTGTGACTATCACCGGGATCGTTTCCTTCGATGGAGACCTGGCGGGTACGAGTGTCGTCCTTCTTGCTCCCCATGTTGCTCGGCACTATTTCGCTCCCAGTTCCATGATTCCTTTGGTTGGGTTGAAATTCAGAGAATCAGTGACTGATTTTGGTCAAGGAGTCAAAGCTATTTCTGAATCCCTGGAACCAGGTGCGAAAGCCGATGTTGGATTGGGCAAAGATGTACGAGCTCGTACGGCTGCGAAAGTTGATCGATCCTTGTCCGTACTGACCTATATGGCGTGGGCGTGGTCATTCATCTGTGTGGCGATCGGGGCTGCCCTGGTGACGTCGATTTTTGCTGCCGCAGGTAGAGACAGAAACTCCGAAATCGCTATTGCCAAATCGTTTGGGGTGTCGCGTGGGCAAATACTGGCGGTGATCTGTCGGCAAGGTCTCATTGTCGCCCTCATCGGTGGTGGGCTAGGAATCCTTCTTGGTGGTTTGTTGAGTGTGATCTTGCGTTGGGGAATATCCTCAATGATGGGAGTGAATCTCACGTTCTCTCTACCACTGTTTTATCTCTGTACCTTCTTCATTGCTGCTGTGGTGTTGTGTACTGTGGCGGCTTGGATGGGTTCGCGGAAAGCGGCCTCCCTTGCTCCTATTGAAGCAATCAGAGGACCTCTGGCACCACGAGCCGGAATCGGAGGGCTTCGGGCAATCGTCGGGGTGGTCCTTGGTCTTGTCGGCGGGGTGGGAGTGGTGTACGCCATGTTTTTCTCTGGCGGCCAGAAAATACTTATAGCCTCAGTGGCGGCCCACCTGGTTGGGATTATTTTGATGGCTCCACTCTTGGTGGTCCTGCTCATGCCGCTCATCGCTGCACCCGTACGTCTCGTCTCATCAGTGTCTGGACGTTTCGCGAAAAAAAATGCTCGACGCTCTGCTCGTCGGGCAGGAAACATTGCCTCGGTTATGATTGTCGGCATCGCAGTGGCGACCGCTGGTTTGCTCTTGACCGGTTCAGCGACGATCAATTATCACGACAGACTCGCTGGCGATACAGCAGCGGAGTTTGTTGTCACCTCGGTCAATGGAACTATTCCCGATTCTTCGCTGACAGAAGTACGCCAAGTCCAAGGTGTACGGGTCCTTCCCTTGGGGTACGCACCTGCGCGGCTACTCATCGGTGGTCACTACCAGGATGCTCGTGTGATGTTCACCAAACCAGAAACCTTCGGCGAGCCTAATGAGACGAGGGCAGTAGCAGGGAATATTCGCGGTTTTGGTGATGGTCTTGCAGTGAGCGAAACTTTTGCAGCACGCCACAAGCTTCACGTGGGTGATGAGTTGACTTTCGGTGTCGGGGTGGGAACCTCCATTGAGACAACGTTGACTGCACCTATTGGGGTCGTTATCGATTCGGGGTTCTTTGGTGACGTACTGATCCCTGAGACTTTCTTCCTCGACTCTATTCCCGGTCATGCTCGATCCCAGTTCCTGGCCATGTCGACTGCCCTGATCAGAACCTCCTCGACAGAAAACTTTGAGCAGGCAAAAACTGAACTGGAAAACACCGTGGAGTCGTACCCTGATTTGATTGTCCAAACCGAGCGCGAATTTCTGTCACAACCCGATCCACAAGTGACGATGATGTCCGTAATCGTTTTTGCTTTCGTGGGGTTGTGTACGATCCTGGCAATGATTTCTATGGCCATGATGTTGGGTAATGCAGTTCAAGAACGTCGACGTGAAACAGCCGTACTCAAAGCTGGGGGAGCCACCAAAGGACAATTGCGTCGAATGGTTTCTTTCGAATCTTTGATGATTTCTGGGACGAGTGCATTGATTGGTATAGCTTTCGGGGTGGGGTTAGCGTACGTCATCTCGTCCACACTGCCAGGGTGGCCTATTCATTGGACCTCCATCCGAGTATGGATGTGGATCGCAGGACTCTTCATCTTGGCTCACATCGTTGGATTCATTGCCGGAATCCCCCCCGCTCTCCGCGCTGGCCAAGCAACCGTCGCCCACGAAGAGTGATTGTCCGTCGAATAGTGCGCTGGCGCGCACTATCCTCCGGCCAAACGCATAATGTAGTGCGGTGGTCAGGTGTGCGGTTGGGTGTGGGTGGCTGCTGGGGTAAAGGATTCCGTTCCGGGGATTGTCCGTCGAATAGCATCTGTCCGTCCCAGAGTGTGATCTGCCGCTGGCGCGTCAGATCACATTCTGCTCCGGCCAGATAGTTGATCTGCGGCTGTGGTTAGGTTGAGCGGTCGGGTGCGGGCCCCCGGCCAAACGCATACTCACCAATCCCGTCGTTCTGCGTTCCCCTCCCAGATGGTCATTCCGCGGAGGGCGCTAGCCCGACTTGCGGAATCCAGACTAGTGATTGTCCATGGTGGTGGGGTCTGTTGGTGGTGAGCATATTCGACAGACCCACCATCGAACTTGATGTGATATCTGGACCCTGCGAGTCACTTCGTTCCGCAGGGTGACACTTACCCCGTCATTCCGCGGAGGGCGCTAGCCCGACTCGCGGAAGGAATCCAGACAGGCGATTCCCCGCGAAGAAGAGTCTGCTGCTGATCACACATCACCGACGGTCACCACGGTGGCCAGTGTGGATTCTGGGCCCTGCGAGTCGCTTCGCTCCGCAGGGTGACGGGAGAGGGGCGATCTTCCCTCCGCAGGGCGACACATACTCCGTCGTGCCGCAGGGTGACACTACCCCTTGGGTTGTTTTGGAGTGCAATTCAGGGGTCTGCGGTAATGGATTTTTATCCATAAGGATGACAGAAAAGGGCGGGTGATTCACCCGCCCTTTTTGTCTGGACAACACAAAAGGTACGTCCCTTTGTGTTGTTCGGTTCGTTAGTGCATGTGTCCGTGAGGTGTGGGTGCCGCTGCAACCTCATCCTCATCGGCTGGTTTCTCCACCACGAGAGTCTCAGTGGTGAGCAACAGTGCCGCAATAGAAGCAGCATTCGCCAAAGCAGAACGAGTCACCTTCACTGGGTCAATGACACCGGCTTTGATGAGGTCCTCGTACTGACCTGTGGCAGCGTTATAACCATGGCCAGGTTTCAACTCTTTCACCTTGGAAACGATCACATAACCAGGTTCTCCACCGTTCTCGGCGATCCAACGCAGTGGTTCCACCAATGAGCGGTACACCAGGTTGACACCGGCTTTCTCATCACCAGTGAGCCCAAGACCATCAGCCAAGACCGATGCAGCGTGAACCAGAGCGGATCCACCACCAGCGACGATACCCTCTTCGATGGCTGCGCGTGTGGCGGAGACAGCATCCTCAATGCGATGCTTTTTCTCTTTGAGCTCCACCTCAGTGGCAGCGCCGACCTTGATCACGCAAACACCACCAGCAAGTTTCGCAACACGCTCTTGGAGTTTCTCACGATCCCAATCCGAATCCGTACGCTCAATCTCTGCACGCAATTGCGCCACGCGAGCCTGGACTTCATCAGGGTTGCCTCCACCATCAACAATGGTGGTGTTATCTTTCGTGGCCACGATTCGACGTGCACGACCAAGAACCTCAAGACCCACCTGGTCGAGCTTCAACCCAACCTCAGGAGCCACAACCTGTCCACCAGTGAGGATCGCAATATCCTCCAGCATGGCTTTGCGGCGGTCACCGAAAGCCGGGGCTTTGATAGCCACCGAGTGGAAGGTGCCTTTGATCTTGTTCACCACGAGGGTTGACAGCGCTTCGCCATCCACATCCTCAGCAATGACCACCAGTTGACCACCAGCAGCAATCACCTTCTCCAACATGGGGAGAAGATCATTCATGGAAGAAATCTTGCCCGAGTTGATGAGGATATAAGGATTCTCAAAAACGGCTTCCATGCGGTCAGCGTCAGTAATGAAATACTGAGAGATGTAACCTTTATCGAACTGCATCCCTTCAGTGAATTCCAGTTCCGTACCAAAAGTTTGAGACTCATCAACAGTGATCACACCATCTTTGCCCACCTTGTCAAAGGCCTGAGCAATCAGGTCACCGATCTCGGGGTCACGAGAAGAAATGGTCGCAACAGAAGCCATGTCGGCCGTGGTTTCCACTGGACGAGCAACCTTGCGAAGTTCGTCGGTCACAGCCTCAACAGCCTTCTCGATACCTCGCTTGAGCCCAATAGGGTTAGCTTCGGAGGCAACAGCGCGCAAACCTTCGTGGACCATCGCTTGGGCTAGTACAGTCGCTGTGGTTGTGCCGTCACCAGCAACATCATTAGTTTTGGTTGCCACCTCTTTAGCCAATTGGGCACCAAGGTTTTCGTACGGGTCGGTCAACTCGATCTCTTTAGCGACAGTCACACCGTCGTTAGTGATCGTGGGGGCGCCCCATTTTTTGTCCAAGACGACATAGCGGCCTTTCGGACCGAGAGTCACCTTGACAGTGTTGGCGAGGGTGTCGACACCACGCTCGAGAGCGCGACGAGCTTCCTCGTCAAAAGCAAGGATCTTAGCCATGGTTCATCAATCCTTAACGGGTAACCTTGGCGAGAATATCGCGAGCATTGAGCAGAAGATAATCACAGCCGTCGTAGCTCACTTCAGTTCCGCCGTACTTAGAAAAGATGACAATATCTCCTTCAGCTACATCCATGGGGATGCGCTTTCCGTCGTCATCAGTACGTCCGGGGCCAATGGCCATGACTGTGCCTTCTTGCGGCTTCTCTTTTGCTGTATCTGGAATAACCAGGCCAGAGGCAGTTGTCTGCTCGGCTTCCAATGGCTGTACGAGGACGCGGTCCTCGAGCGGCTTGATCGTGGCTGCCACGTCAAGACCCCTTTCGTGTCGTGGTGACCTATGGGTCACAGATTTTCTTCGCACCCCAGCGTTAAGTGAGCACTGGAGTTAGCACACTCATACCGAGAGTGCTAACCGGTAATCTACACCCTGAGTTAGCACTCGTACAAGCCGAGTGCCAGAATAGGGGCCTGCCGATGAGAACTATTTCTGATTCTTCATCTGTGCGTCACTCATGAGAGACTTGGGACTATGAACACATCCACACGCGCTGAACAGGTTCGCATCGCTACGCGCGTACTTCCGATTCTCCTTGCTCAACCCAAGAAGAATGCAGTCAATCTGATCAAAGACATTCAGCTCATGGATGCTGATGGTGTGGATCTTGTTGTCTACCCGGAACTGTGCCTCACAGGCAGTACGTGCGGGGACCTCTTTTTTCACCAGGTGCTCATCGATGCCACACAGAGCGCCATCGAAGATATTGTTCAAGCCTCGTCAACCCTTCGCCCCACCATCGTGGTGGGTGCCCCCATCAGCTATGACGGCGAACTGGTTAACTGTGGTGTTGTCATTGGTCAAGGCAAGCTTCTTGGGCTTGTGCCGAAATGGTTTGCTTTCCCTGATGGCCTCAGTCGAGAAAGTCGGTGGTTTAGCTTCGATAGTGAAACAGGCCCAGCAAAAGTCGGGTCCTACTCCACGGTCATGGATGACGACAAGGCGTGGCCTGTTGGTGGTGACACAGGGGTGACCTTCCGCGTGGTTGTGGGTGAGGAATGTCTCGATCTTCTCTCACTCACTGAGGATCCACTCAACGTACCGCCACCACTCGTGGTGTGTCCGACCAGTACACCAGCTGCCGTGGGGCACGCAAACTTCCGTAAGCTTCGCACAGAGATGGCCTCGGGCGAGATAGATGCTGTGATCGCTGTCGCTTGTTCCGGTGGTGGAGAATCCTCCACAGATGCGAGTTGGGATTCGCAAGCCTTCATCTACAACCGGGGGAAACTCTTGGGCGAAACAGAGCTCTATCCCACCACTGCTCATGGAGTCACACTCAATATCGCGAGGAAGAACTGTTCTCGATCCTCGAAATGCAACAACTCTTCGGCACGCATTCGACCGACATCTGCCGACGTGGATGACTGGGGTCGTGATGATCACCTCAGCACCGATGATGTGAATCTGAGGTTTCCGTTCGTACCTCTCGAACGTGGCGAGCTAGAGAGTGTCTGCCAAGAAGCATTCAATATTGCTGTCTATGGTCTCACCCAGAGAATGAAGGCTATGGGAACCCCCAACCTTGTGATGGGGGTTTCTGGCGGATTAGATTCGACCCTCGCTTTGCTGGTCTGCGCCAAGGCCATGGATCAACTCGGACGTTCCCGCAGCGACATCCTCGCCTTCACCATGCCAGGATTTGCTACCTCTGATCAAACCAAAAACTCTGCGATCACCCTCATGGAATCCTTGGGTACGACCGCTGAGACGATCGATATCCGCCCTGCTGCCACGCAAATGCTGGTGGACCTTGGGCACGAAGTAGCCACAGGAAAAGACCACTACGATGTCACCTTCGAGAACGTCCAAGCAGGATTGCGTACGGACTATCTCTTCCGGTTAGCCAACTATCGTGGCGGGATCGTGGTGGGCACTGGCGACCTCTCCGAACTAGCTTTGGGATGGTGTACGTACGGGGTTGGGGATCACATGAGCCACTATGGTGTGAACGCTGGTGTACCCAAGACACTCATTGCTTACCTCATCAGATGGGCAGCCACTCAATTGGCTCTCAGTGGTGATGCGATGAGCGTCATCGACACTATCCTCACCCAAGAGATTTCGCCCGAACTCGTACCTGCCAAACCAGGGGAGTCCATGCAATCAACCGAAGAGAATATTGGGCCATACGCGCTCAATGATTTCTTCCTCTGGAAGTTCCTTCTTGGAACCAAACCAAGTCACATAGCTCAACAAGCATGGGCGGCATGGAAGGATGAAACCAGTGGTGAGTGGCCACCTGATTATCCACAACAGGCTAAGGTCAGCTACGACCTGGACACCATCACGATGTGGTTGGAGAAATTCTTGAAACGATTCTTCGCTAGCCAGTTCAAGAGAACATGCCTACCGGATGGGCCTTCCATCTTTGCCACCGTGAGTCTGAGCCCGCGAGGAAGATGGATCATGCCCAGTGATGTGAAACCAGACACTTGGCTAGAAGAACTAGCCACCGCTACTGCACTGAAGGAAACCTAATGGAAGAAATTGGCGCACCTTTTCAAGTTGATCTTCGCGGAGTAGTCGATCTCTTAGCCCGACATCTCTATTCAGGGCCGAACGTGTATCTCCGCGAGCTTCTGCAAAACGGTGTCGATGCGATCACGGCTCGGCGAGCCCTCGAACCAGAGGTGGTCGGGTCGATCCGTATCCGATCCTGGGATGGTGACGGCTTGGAAATCGTTGATGATGGAATAGGTTTGACGACCGAAGAAGCCCGAGAGTTGCTTGCCACGGTTGGTCATTCCTCCAAGCGCGACCTCGATCTTGGTGTGGGGCGTGGAGAATTCCTGGGTCAATTCGGCATAGGTTTGCTCTCAGGGTTCATGGTCGCCGACTCTATTGAACTCATCTCGCGTTCCGCTAAAGATCTCACAGCTAAAGCAGTGAAATGGACTGGACACGATGATGGCCACTATGACCTCACTGAAATCCCGCGTACGGCCAATGACCCGGTCGGCTCTGTCGTACACATTAAACCTCGCCGTGGAATGGAACACTGGTTGACCATTGACACAGTGGTTTCTCTCGCAGAAGAATTCGGGTGTCTCCTCCCTGTAGATGTAGCTGTGGAGGTTCCTCTCAAACTTCCCGATGGTACGACTTCCAACGTGTGGCGTCGAACCAGTGAAGAACAGATGCCCTGGTTGAAGGAATACCCCCATGACCTTGCCCGGCGTGAAGCACTCGGCAGGTTCTGTGAAGAAACCATGGGTTATTCCCCCATGGCTGCGATCGATCTGAACGTACCCATCACAGGGTTGACTGGTGTTGCCTTCGTCATTCCTGATGCGGTACCACCAGGATCGGGAGGATTCCACCGGGTTTATCTCAAACAAATGCTACTCGGGTCGCGAGTAGCTGGATTGGTTCCCGAGTGGGCTTTCTTCGTACGCTGCGCTATTGATGCCACTGGGCTTGCTCCCACAGCTTCGCGCGAACAGCTCTATAGTGATGATGCCCTGCTCGCCACCCAAGAGGCGCTCGCTGACCAGATTCGAGCCTGGGTGGTGGACACTCTCTCTTCAGAAGCCACCATGGCGAAAGACTTCATCCACACCCATCATTTGGCTTTGCGTACTCTCGCCTTGACTGATGATGTTGTGTTGGATCTGGCTGCAGAAGTTCTCCCCTATGAAACGACGGAAGGTATCCAGACATTGAGAGAGGTCATGGATCAACAATCCGAGGTGGTCTATACCAGTTCGGTTGAAGAGTTCAAACAGGTAGGTGCCGTCGCACGGGCCCAGGGGATCACCCTGGTCAATGCGGGATATGTCTATGACGGGGACCTCATGAACAAATTGGCCACACGCCCACAATTCAAGATTCGGGCCATGACTAGTGAAGACATTGCCCAAGTGTTGACCAGTATTGAGCCAGTACGTGAACTGGAGATCATGGACAAAATCGATGTGGCTAAAGAAATCCTGGCACCGCTTGATATTCAACCTGTCGTACGCCAATTTGAACCCGAGGGGCTTCCAGCGATGATCCTCATGGAAGATGCCCATCACATTTCTCTGTCGAATAGCAGTGAGGGAGAAGACAGCCTCGATATGGACAATGAGGATGTGTGGAGTGAAGTGATAGCTGAGTTCGATACCACCTCTACTCCAGGTCGTACGATCATTCTCAATGACACGAATGCCACAGTTCAACGCTGGTTGAGCCTCGATCCTCACTCGGACTTTTTCCGGGCAGGATTGCAATCGATGTATGTATCAGCAATGTTGCTCTCTGGTGAGCCCTTGCGCCCCCGGGAAGCAGAAATGATGAACGATTCTTTGGAGACCTTCCTGCGATGGGGGTTGCCCAACCAGGGAGGTGCGAGTGGCTCGGACAGTTCCTGAAGCGACCTTTGCGATTGGTTCAGTACGAGCCATGCCCTTTGGCCGTGCCCGCAGTGAAGCTGCTGCTCGTCAAGTAAGGTTGGCGGAAGCTGAAGGCCCTGATGAGGTACGCGCGTACGCACTCGAAACTTTCATCGAAGCTTTGACGTGGGTCGGTGAGTCCCAACAGGCTCTCGTACCTTTCATCAAGCTCTTGCGCTGGTGGGATACCCATCCTGAATTTTTCGATGCTGGGGATCAGAACATCATGTTTTGGGAGTTCGGTTGGATCGTCAACGACATGGGTCGGACCTCGAGCGTACCTGCCGAGCGAGTCGATAAGGCTCTCGATGACATGGCTAAGCGTTTCGCGCTCGCTAATCGGGGGATGGAGAGAGTATGGAATGCTCGCCTTGAATGGGCCATGATCTCCGGAAGTGACGATGTGGACAAAGTCTTTTCTTCGTGGCTCACCATGCCAGTTGATGACGAGGATTCCTGCCAGCCCTGCCATGATGCCACCCATGCGGGGTATCTGCTCTTCCGTGGTGATAGGGATGGGGCAATGGCGATCCTTGAAACAGCTGTCGCTAGTGAGGTTCGCTGCTCGAAAGAGCCAGCATCCATGTTGGCGATGCTGGCCTGGTGTTATCTTGAGATGGATCGTCTCGACGATGTGGAGAAGCTCCTTTCCCAGGTTGTTGTTGAATTATCGTCAGCAACCTCACTGAGTGTGTTGACTGCTCAAGCTCGGCTCTTTGAGATTTTTGCTCGTGGCCAGCTTTATGATCGGGCAGTGGGGCTTATGGGGAAGATCGCCCAAGGAATGGCAACATCCACTGAGTTTGTACGCTTGGATGCTCTTCGCTCGCTGTGGGCAGGATTGGCTTGTCTGGTTGCCCAAGGTCATGGTGATCAAGAGGTGGTGTTTGATGGACAAGAGTTCACTGTTGGCGAGCTTCTCGCGAAGACAGAAACCGATGCTCGCCAACTAGCCACACAGTTCGATGATCGCCATTCTATAGATATTCATCGCCAGAAATTGTCTCGAATTTCTTCAGTGACATCCACGTCCCGTCCACTGGTCTTTCAGCAATATTCGCTCCCGGAAGTTCCCACCAAAAATCGGCCTCGCCCGCTGGGTACCCATGGGTCACGTACTCGGTTGCAGGCTGAGGGCCTGCATGAAAAGGGTTATACCAAGAGGGCAATTGCTCACTACTACTTAGCGAGTGAAGAAGCTCAAGCACGAGGCAACCTGCTTGAAGCTGGATGGTGTATAGCTGAGGCGGCTCGCCTGCATCAAAATGCTGGGCAGCTCATCGAAGCAGGGAAGGATTATCTGAAGGCAGTCACCTACCTCCAAGCGGCTGGAATCAAGTTGGAGGAGATCGTACCCCTCTTTGTTGCTTGGGCTCCCGGTGTTCAATCAGAGCACTACCAGGACTATCTTGCTCAAGCGCTGGTCGACTATCCATCCCCAGCCCAAGAACAGTTCGATCTCATCATTCATGAGGTTCCACCCCATGCCGTGAACAGGGTCGTGCTGAGTTCACCGATGGTGAAGAGGTTTGTCCGAGTACGATCCGAACTCAAAGATGCTGTGGCTCGAGTGATGGCCACCTGGGGATCGAAGGATGATCAAGCTAAAGCACTCGATATGGCTGAAGAATCAGCGACATGGATGGATGCCCTGGGGTACACCGATTATGCTGCTCATACGTGGTGGCTGGCAGGGCGGCTCGGTGCCTTGCAGGATTCGCCTTCCACTAATGAGAGTTTCACCTGGGCCCTGCGTGGATTCTCTTTAGCGGGGAAGCGGGGGACGTCTTTTGGTCGCCTGGCTGTGGAAGACTACGCTGTATATCTCAGAGAGAAGGGCCGCGAGTCTGAGGCAGCTGAGTTTCTACAGATGTGGGCCAAGCAAGAGGAGTTGTTCTAGCTATGGGGTATTTCACGAGACCCGAGGGTGAACCGGCGTACTTGGCGCCGTTGACCACCTCAAGAATTGCTTCCTGCTTGGATGCGCACAGTTGGCATTATTCGGTTAATGAGGACGAATCCATCACCGGATGGTGGGACTCGTTTTTCTTCCTGTTTGCATGCCAGGGGGAAGAAAATAATGTGTTCTATGCCCATGCAGTCAACAATCGCACACTGCCGCAAACAGAATTACCTAGTGCCATTCGCCATGCAAACGATTGGAATTCCCAGCACCTGTGGCCGATGGTCACAGCTCGCGAGAGGGAGGATTCCACCGTAGTCCTGAGCGTGTATGCCATTGAATGCTCGCATGGGATCAGTGATGAGCAGCTCGATTTACATATTCGTCGATCCATCTCAACCATGGTGGATGCGCTCATGGAAATCGACAAACAATACCCCGACTATCCGATGAACAACTAGAGTGTCACAAGTCCAGCGTCGATGCCCTCTGCGCGAAAGACTGACAGATTTTAGGAGAGAATGACCTCATGGCTAAAGCGAGTACTCCCATCCTCAAGGTCACCAATGTGGAGAAAGCCTATGGGGATCATGTCATTGTTTCAGGTTTCAATCTGGAACTGTGGGCAGGTGAAGCTATTGCTCTGACCGGGCGTAATGGTGCAGGGAAGTCAACGATCTTGCGATGCCTGGTGGGGGCTGAAGCTCCCGACGAGGGGCAGATCGTTATTGATGGAATGGAATTGAGGGAGGCTGACCCGAAGGTACGCGCAACGATGGCGACCGTCATCGACGACCTGGATTTTTTCCCCGATCTGTCGGTTGTTGAACACCTTGATCTGTTGGCTCGCGCCTATGGGTTGCCTGATCCAGACCAGGCTGTCGACGCAATCCTTCATGAGGTACTGCTCGTACCCCAATCAGGGCAGTTGCCGGGAACCCTCTCTTCGGGTCAACGTCGGCGATTGGCTTTGGCTACTGCTTTCGTACGTCCGCGGAAAGTGCTCGTCCTTGATGAACCCGAACAGCGTCTCGATGTGGAAGGTATTGACTGGCTCGCTCAGCGGTTGAAACAGGAGCGCGATGAAGGTTTGGCCATCGTCTTAGCCAGTCATGAGCCCAGACTTGTTGAAGTGGTTGCGACGCGGAGTATCCATGTGGGAGAACAGCGCCATGGCTAAGAAGCGTCGGCCTCAAGGGTACAAAGCCGAAGCGATGAAGAAAGCTGAGCAAGCTGCGAAGCAACTCGCTGACCAAAAAGTACGCCAGAAACAGACCTCCACTTCGGGTGAGGTCAGTGAAGTTTCTGCCCCTGATCAAGTGCTGGAGGTTCCCACCTGGGAACACTCCCTGGTCGACCTTGAACCTCAACACGTCTACGAGTCAGATTTGAAGAACCTTCTGCGTGATTGGCGCCGTGGGCGAGCGACGAAGAGCTTGCGTCAAGTGCTAGCCGATGGGTACGTCGCCGTTTTTGCTGCTGTGATGGTGGTGGCCATGCTTGGTGCCGGGGTCATGCAGGCTCAGTCGACTGCAGCAAGCAAGGAAACCGGTATCGGGAGAACCCTTCTTCCGTGGGTGGTCATGTGTGCAGCTTTCGCATTGGCGACCATGGCGTCACGGATCTTTGGTCCGGTGGTTGCTTCAGCTGCGGAAGGGTTCTGGCTCATGGATGCCCCGATCCGCCGAGGGCGTTTACTGTGGAAACGTCTGGTTGGTGTCATTGTGGCGGCAGGGGTGATCTCTGCTGGGTTGGGTGGTTTAATGGCCGCTCTGACTGGTTATCATCTTGATGATATTTGGCGTTGGGCGCTGGCGATGGGTGTTGGTGCAGCAAGTTTGACAGCGCTGGCAGCTGCCGAGCAGACCTGGGGTCGTACATGGTTTGTCTCGATTATTCAATGGGGTTTCGCCTTGGGTGCCATGGGGATTTTGATGATGATTATCTCTGTTGCGGCTGGGTGGCTCAACTTCACTTTGCCCACAGTGGTGGATACATCCCAGGTGGTGTGGGTGGCTATCGCTGGCGCGGGGATCCTCGTGATTTATTCGGTCATTGCTTTGAGTCGCTTAGGCATGATTCATAGGGCCCGACTCGTGTCTGGTGGCTCCCTCGTTTCGGGGATGCAAGGGGCAGCTTTTGCCATGGATTTCGGTTTGATGCGCGACATTCTTGTCGAGCGCGATTCGGTACGCCGTGGGCATGTTCGTCCTCGACGTGGGGGAGGTCCCGGGGCGAAAGCTCTCGTTTTCAGGGAGATTCAACGGCTGTGGAGGTACCCGAAGAGAATGATCATCGTGGTGGCTTCGGTCATTGTGCCGTACGCTGCTGGTGCACTCGGTTTTCGTACCTTTAGTCCGTTTATTTCTGCATTGGTCCTGTTGGTTGGGTTCGTGCCGATGTTGGGGTCTTTGCGCATCATGACCCGTACGAAAGGCCTGGCGCGTACTCTTCCACTATCGAACCCACAGATTCGTAAGGCGATGACCAGGGTGCCGATTTTGTTCGCTATCGCCTGGGCAGTGGCGACAACCCCGGCCTTCTGGGTCGCCTCCGAGGCTGACTCCGGCGTACTTCAGGCACTGATCACAGCCGGGTTGACCGCTGCCGCTGGTTTGCTGGCAGCCATCAGGTGGGTGACAGCAAAGTCAGCTAACTATCAGATGCCGATGATGCAAACAGGTTTTGGAGCCATGCCTCCAGGGCTGATGCTCAACTTGATTCGTGGGATCGACGTTGTTGTGTTGGTCACTGGTCCGATCCTGTTCGGTTGGTCACCGTGGATCTCGGTGATCATTGCTGTTGTTGCGGCGATACTCTTGTCGGGGCAGTACTCGATGGAGGAGATGCAAGCGATGCAGAAGCAACTTGACAAGGAGAAAGCTGCCCGCAAAGCCGGTGGCGGTGGGGGAGTCGGTGGAGCTGGGGGAGGCGGCCTCTTTGGTGGTTCTTCCACACCAGCGGTCAAGCAGAAGATTGCCCCGCCAGTTGCCCCACCTCGTGGCTACCGTACCCCCCCTATCGTGAAATAGGGTCGTGACGTTGGGTACGACCTCATCCCACGGACACACTGGTTGTGGCCTGAATCCACACACGCAGGAGGTTTCTCGCTACCACTGCGGTGAAACCTTCTTGTGGCGTGCTCTCGTGGATTTGCGTGTGCTGACGAAGATATGGAAGAATACCCAGGTTGCTCTGGAGAGTGATGGCTTTGGGTACGCCCGATGTCAGCTCGACGGAAACCGGTCTTTGATCGGAATTCACCCACTAGGAAAACTCGGGATGAGTGCGGACTAAAACCCCGCGACACGCCCGACCTCGTGGGCCAGTCAACATCGCTACTTAACGTGAGTAGTGAAACGCGACCAAGGCGAATCCTTGGTCGAGCAGAGAGGTAGAAGCAGTGGCTGAAAACAAGATCCGCATCCGGCTTCGTGCATATGACCACGAGGTCATCGACTCTTCGGCGAGAAAGATCGTCGATACGGTGACGCGTACTGGTGCTCAAGTTGCTGGCCCCGTGCCGTTGCCAACAGAGAAGAATGTGTTCTGTGTGATCCGTTCACCCCATAAGTACAAAGACTCCCGCGAGCACTTCGAGATGCGCACCCACAAGCGCCTGATCGACATCCTCGATCCCTCTGCCAAGACGGTCGATTCGCTCATGCGCCTCGATCTCCCCGCCGGTGTCGACATCGAGATCAAGCTTCCGTGAGGTCCGTGATGAATAAAGAGAAAAACGTGAAAGGAATCCTGGGCCGCAAGCTTGGGATGACCCAGATGTGGGATGAAAATAACCGTGTCATCCCTGTGACAGTGATTGAGGCTGGCCCCTGTGTCGTGACCCAGGTGCGTACGCCAGAGCGCGATGGATATTCCGCCGTCCAGCTCGGCTTTGGCCAGATCAAACCCAAGGCTGTCACCAAACCCGCCCAAGGTCATTTTGATCAAGCAGGCGTCACCCCACGTCGCCATCTCATGGAGATTCGTACAGCTGACGCTGACAAGTATGAATTGGGCTCGGATGTCACTGCGGAAGTTTTCGCTGAGAAGGACATCGTCGATGTGATCGGTGTCACCAAGGGTAAGGGAACCGCAGGTGTCATGAAGCGTCACGGGTTCCGTGGTCTTGGTGCTGGGCACGGCGTGCATCGCAAGCACCGTTCACCAGGGTCTATTGGCCAGTGTGCTACCCCATCACGAATTTTTAAAGGTACGAGAATGGCTGGCCACATGGGTGTGCAGCGCAAAACAGTCCTCAATCTCGCAGTCGCCAAGGTGGATGCAGATCGTGGACTGATTCTCGTTAAGGGTGCTATTCCTGGTCCGAAGAATTCCCTGGTTGTTGTCCGCAGTGCAGCGAAGAAGGGTGCGTGATCATGGCTGACATGAAAGTCAATGTTCTTGGTGGCGATAAAGCCAGCCAAGTCAACCTGCCTGCTAGTGTCTTTGGGTGCGACGTTAATGTGCCACTCATTCACCAGGTTGTGGTTGCACAGCTGGCAGCGGCTCGCCAAGGTACCCATGCGACGAAGACTCGCGGAATGGTCAGTGGTGGTGGAGCTAAACCGTGGAGGCAGAAGGGCACGGGTCGTGCTCGCCATGGGTCGCGTCGTTCACCACAGTGGACTGGCGGTGGTGTGGTTCATGGACCGCAACCCCGGTCATACGCGCAACGGACTCCTAAGAAGATGATTGCCGCCGCGTTGCGCAGTGCACTGTCTGAGCGAGTTGCTGATGGCAAGCTTTTTGTTGTCGATAATCTCGTCAGTGGCGAACCTTCAACACGGGAGGCTCTCAAAGCCCTGAGTGTGGTTGGCGACTATAAATCAGCGGTCGTGGTGCTTCACCGTGATGAGGATATTGCGTGGTTGTCTTTGCGTAATGTTCCTACCGTTCATGCGATCGCAGTGGATCAAATCAATACCTATGACATTGTCTCCAACCAGGTGGTGGTGTTTACATCAGCAGCCTTGGAGGAGTTCATTTCCACCCATGAGGCTTCCACGTCCGAGTCGAAACCTGTGGTGGTTGTCCCTGGAGTGAAACCCAAGACCGCCAAGGTGACGAAGACTGCCAAAGCAAAGCGCAGTACGCAGGATTCGTCGAGTACGGCCCCAGCAGGTGAGGAGAAACCGGCCAAGGCGCCCAAGGTGGAGACTCCGGCGGCAGTCGTTGAACAACCAGTCGTTGAAGTACCTGAGGTTCCAGGTGAGGAACCAGTCATGGAGACCCCGGTTGTTGAAACCCCAGTGGTCGAGACCGCCGAAGTCGAGGTTCTGGAAGTTGAAACCCCTGTGGTTGAAATCCCTGAAGTTGAGATCCCGGTCGTTGAAGTCCCTGAAGTTGAAGTCCCCGAGGTTGAAGTTCCAATCATCGAGACACCGCAGGCCCCTGTTGCTGAAGCTCTGGTGGTTGAAATCCCTGAGGTTGAGGCCCCCGTGGCCGAGATTCCGGTTGTTGAGACTCCAGAGGTTGAGATCGTGGAAGTCGAGGTTCCGGTGGTTGAGGTACCCGTTATCGAGACTCCAGAGGTTGAGACCCCCGTGGTTGAGAAAGCAGCAACGGTGAAAGCCCCTGCGGCCAAAGCGACCACGGCCAAGGCCACCACGGCCAAAGCGACCACGGCCAAGGCCACCACGGCCAAGGCCACCACGGCCAAGGCCACCACGGCCAAAGCTACAGCGACAACCGCTGAGAAAGCCACCGCAACAAAAGCTGCGGCAACCAAGACCGCCACGACGAAGGCGACCTCCGCCAAAGCCACAGCCACCAAAGCTACGGCCAAGGATGTCAAAGCGGACCCAGCGGACAAGCCAGAGTACGAGGGTGGTTACCGTGGTGACAAACCACCTGCAGGATACGACATCAAAGGTAACGAAGATTCCATGAAGTACCACACCACGGAATCCCGGTGGTACAAAATCACTGTTGCTGAGGTGTGGTTCAACTCCGAAGAAGCAGCCAAGAAAGCTGGCTTCGTTAATGTGATGGAGAAGAAGTGACTGAGCAAATTGACCTGAAGATCACCGATCCGCGTGACATTCTCCTCGCCCCTGTGGTGTCAGAAAAGTCGTACACGCGCATCGATGAAAACAAATACACCTTCCTGGTGGCACCCACAGCGAACAAGACCCAGATCAAGATTGCGATCGAGAAAGTCTTCAACGTGGATGTTGTCAGTGTGAATACCATGAATCGCAAAGGCAAGGTGCGCCGTACTCGCAACGGGTTCGGCCATCGCTCGGACACCAAGAGGGCCATTGTGACTCTTGCCGACGGTCAGTCCATCGACCTGTTTGGCTCAGGAACGGAAGTGAGATAATGGCAATCCGTAAGTACAAGCCAACGACACCAGGGCGCCGTGGGTCCTCAGTTGCTGACTTCCAAGAGGTGACGAGGAATCGTCCCGAGAAGTCGCTGACTGCTCCCAAGCCGAAGACTGGTGGTCGAAACAATCAAGGTCGCATCACCACCCGTCACATTGGTGGTGGGCACAAGCAGGCGTACCGCATCATTGATTTCAAGCGCTATGACAAGGACGGGGTTGTTGCCAAGGTCGCACATATTGAGTACGACCCGAACCGTACCTCGCGCATTGCACTACTTCACTATCTTGATGGTGAAAAGCGTTACATCATTGCTCCGAAGGATCTCCATCAAGGTGACCGGGTGGAATCTGGCCCTGGTGCTGACATCAAACCGGGAAACAATCTGCCCATGCGCAATATTCCTGTCGGTACCCTCATCCATGCAGTCGAATTGAGGCCTGGTGGTGGAGCAAAGATGGGGCGCTCTGCTGGAGCTGGTATTCAACTCGTTGCTCGTGAAGGCAAATATGCGACCCTTCGTCTTCCTTCTGGTGAAATGCGTATGGTCGATATTCGTTGCCGCGCCACAGTGGGTGAAGTCGGCAATGCTGAACAATCCAACATCAACTGGGGTAAGGCCGGACGCATGCGCTGGAAGGGTGTTCGCCCCACAGTACGTGGTGTGGTCATGAACCCAGTCGATCACCCTCACGGCGGTGGTGAAGGTCGTACCTCGGGTGGTCGCCACCCTGTCTCACCATGGGGTAAGGCTGAGGGCCGTACTCGAAACAAGAACAAGGCGTCCTCGCGTCTGATCATCCGTCGCCGCAAGTCCGGCAAGAAGCGCTGAGAAGGGACATAGCATATGCCACGCAGTCTGAAGAAGGGCCCCTTTGTTGATGACCATCTCGCAAAGAAGGTGGAAGACCTCAACACGAAGGGCGCCAAGACAGTCATCAAGACATGGAGTCGTCGTTCCATGATCGTTCCCGACATGCTCGGTCATACGATCGCTGTTCACGATGGACGTAAGCATGTTCCGGTATTCGTCACCGAGGCCATGATCGGGCACAAGTTGGGTGAGTTTGCGCCCACGCGTACCTTCCGTGGTCACGTGAAGGACGACAAAAAGGCCAGGAAGCGCTGAGAAGGGTAATCGAATATGAGCAAGAATTTTCAGCGTCCTAATCGCAGGGATGCACTTTTAGGAGATCGCGAGGGTGCGTACGCTATTGCGCGTCACGTCCGCATGACTCCGATGAAGGTACGCCGCGTCGTTGATGTTGTGAGGGGAATGAGTGTGCCCGATGCACTCAATACTCTTCGTTTCGCCCCTCAGGCCGCATCTGAGCCGGTGTACAAGGTCATCGCGTCCGCTGTTGCTAACGCAGAGAGCACTGAGAACCTTCATGCTAATGATTTGTTCGTTTCGCAGATCTTCGTTGATGAGGGTGTGACGATGCGGCGAATTCGTGCGCGAGCGAAAGGTTCTGCGTCCAGGATTCTCAAACGTGCCTCACATATCACTGCTGTGGTGGAACCTGTGGCTAATCGCGGTCCGATTCCTCCATCAACCCAGGTGGTGACGATGCGTTGGGATGATCCTCGATTGGATAGCACCACTCAACCGGCTAAGGAAGAAACCCCGGCATCGACCAAAACTGAGAAGAAGTCGGAGACTGGCGCGAAGAAGGCACCAGCAAAGAAGGCACCAGCGAAGAAGGCTGACAAGGCCTCTCATGAGACTAAGGAGGCCTGAGCATGGGTCAAAAGATTAGCCCCATGGGGTTCCGTTTAGGTATCTCGACCGACCATGTGTCGCGTTGGTATTCCGATAAGCAGTACGCAGAGTATCTCGGTGAAGACATTAAAATCCGTGAATTCCTCACCAAGCGTTTGGAGAGGGCGGGCATCTCCTCGATTGAGATCGAGCGCTTCTCTGAGCGAGTGACCATCTTTCTTCATGCTGCTCGTCCAGGGATCATCATTGGTCGCAATGGTGCTGAAGCTGAGAAGGTACGCTCCGATCTGGAGAAGCTCACCGGCAAACAGGTTCAGCTCAATATCTTGGAAGTGAAAAACCCTGAGATTGATGCACAATTGGTCGCTCAAGGTGTCGCAGAACAACTCGGCGCTCGTGTGGCCTTTAGGCGTGCCATGCGTAAAGCTCAACAGTCAGCAATGCGTGGCGGTGCACTCGGGATCAGGATCCAGTGTTCTGGTCGTTTGGGTGGTGCTGAAATGAGCCGTGCAGAGTTCTATCGTGAAGGCCGCGTACCTTTGCACACACTGCGTGCCGATATCGACTATGGCTTCTATGAAGCTCGTACAACTTTCGGTCGCATTGGTGTCAAGGTGTGGATCTATAAAGGCGATTTGACCGGTACGCGTGCAGAGCGTGTTGCTCAGAAAGCGAATCGCCAATCAGCGTTGACCCGTCAGCGTCCCACGCGTCGCCCTGGTCGTGGGGAACGTAGCGAGCGTGGAGACAGAAGTGATCGCGGCCGCGGGCGTACCCAGGAAACCCCCGTGGCAGAGACTGCTGTGGTGAGCGAAACACCGGCAGAAAGCACAGGTGCATAATGTTGATACCTCGTCGCGTGAAATACCGCAAACAACACCATCCTAAGCGTAAAGGTATGGCTAAAGGTGGTACGACTCTTGCCTTCGGTGACTATGGCATCCAGGCTGTGGAGCCCTCGTACCTCACGAACCGCCAGATTGAAGCCGCTCGTATTGCCATGACTCGTCACATCAAGCGTGGTGGAAAAGTGTGGATTAACGTGTTCCCTGACCGTCCCATGACCAAGCATCCTGCTGAATCGCGTATGGGCTCAGGTAAGGGCACTCCCGAATGGTGGATTGTTAACGTCAAACCCGGACGTGTTCTGTTCGAACTTTCCGGTGTCAGTGAGGATGTGGCTCGCGAAGCTATGCGGTTGGCCATTCACAAACTGCCTTTCAAGGCGCGCTTCATTTCGAGAGAGGGTGACAACTGATGGCTACCACCACAGCAGCAGAGTTGAGAACACTCAGCAGAACAGAATTGAATTCCCGTGTCGTGGAATTAAAAGAAGAGCTCTTCGGTTTGCGGTTCGCCGCAGCCACAGGGCAGTTGGAGTCCCATGGGCGTCTGCGTGAAGCTCGCAAAGATATTGCGCGGATCTACACCGTACTCCAGGAACGCAATCTTGGCATCGTGCCTGACCCTGAGAAGGAGATCTGATGAGTGAGGATAGGGCTAAAAGGAAAGTCCGCGAAGGGGTTGTGGTGTCCGACAAGATGGATAAAACCATCACCGTCGTCATCGAGGACCGTGTGAAGCATCCTTTGTATAAGAAGGTCATGACCAGAAGCCAGAGGCTGAAGGTTCACGACGAAGGCAATACTGCTGGACGCGGCGACCGTGTACGGGTGATGGAGACCCGTCCGCTGTCGGCGACGAAGCGGTGGAGGCTCGTCGAGATCATTGAGAAGGCGCGCTAGGGCAGCGGCGAACCAAGGAGAAATAATGATCCAGCAAGAAACTCGGCTCAAAGTTGCCGATAACACCGGTGCCAAGGAACTCTTGTGCATCCGTGTTCTCGGTGGCTCTAAACGCCGCTATGCCTATGTCGGTGACACGATTGTTGCCACCGTCAAAGATGCCATCCCTGGGGGAGGGGTGAAGAAGGGCGAAGTTGTTCAAGCAGTTGTCGTACGTACGGCAAAAGAACATCGTCGCTCCGATGGCTCGTACATCAAGTTTGATGAGAACGCTGCGGTGCTTCTGGGCCAAAATGGCGAACCACGAGGGACCCGTATTTTCGGCCCTGTTGCCCGTGAACTACGCGAGAAGAAATACATGCGTATTGTTTCTCTCGCTCCTGAGGTGATCTGAGAATGGCTATGCATGTGAAGAAGGGCGACCACGTACGTGTGATCGCTGGAAAAGATAGGGGAGTCACCGGTGACATCATCGCTGTGAATCCCGAGAAACAGACAGTGACTGTCGCCGGGGTCAATGTAGTGAAAAGGCACCGCAAAGACTCCCAGGGTGGCACGAACCGCCAGGTCATCAAGGGTGGGATTTTGAGCTCTGAGGCTCCAATCCATGTCTCGAATGTGGCACTGGTTGTCCGCCAAGGAACGAAGGAAGTAACCACGCGAGTGGGGTACGAACCGCACGAAGAAACCCGTAAACGTTCTGATGGATCGACCTATTCTGTCATCCGGCACAAGAGGATTTCACGCAAGACTGGGAAGGAGATCTGATGGCGAAGACAACAAATTCTGAGAACAAGGAACTTCCTCGCTTGAAGAAGCAGTACCGGGAAGAGATTGCTCCCAACCTGCTCAAAGAATTCAGCTATGACAACGTCATGCGGGTTCCAGGTCTGGTCAAGATCGTGGTCAATATGGGTGTTGGTGAAGCCGCCAAAGATTCGAAAGTGATCGACGCTGCCGTACGGGACCTGACCCAGATCACGGGACAAAAACCCACCGTGACTAAGGCGCGCAAGTCTATTGCCCAGTTTAAACTGCGTGAAGGAATGCCCATTGGTTGCCACGTGACCCTGCGTGGGAATCGCATGTGGGAGTTTGCTGATCGCCTCTTGAGCTTGGCACTTCCCCGCATCCGTGACTTCCGTGGATTGTCACCCCTGCAATTCGATGGCCAAGGAAACTACACTTTCGGGCTCACCGAACAGGTCATGTTCCATGAAATCGATCAGGACAAGATCGACAAGATCCGTGGAATGGACATCACTTTCGTCACCTCGGCATCAACTGATGACGAAGGTCGCGCACTGCTCACTGGCTTGGGGTTCCCTTTCCAAGCCATGGATGTCGCCCAATCCAATAGGGCAGCTACGAAGAAGAAGAGGGGCTCTGGCCCCATCGGGAAGAAAAAGAGGTAAGCCATGGCAACCACAGCAATCAAGGTTAAAGCATCGCGTAAGCCCAAATATGCAGTACGGGCGTACACCCGATGCCAGAAGTGCGGGCGACCAAAGTCGGTGTACCGCAAGTTCGGCCTCTGCCGTATCTGCCTTCGTACCATGGCCCACCGTGGCGAACTGCCCGGCATAACGAAATCCTCCTGGTGACCTGATGAACTTTTTCCACACGACGACAACACAGCAGGTCCATCAAGGAAACCCCTGTGAGAAAGAGGCAACAAGCCGATGACTATGACAGACCCGATCGCAGACATGCTCACACGTCTGCGCAATGCCAACATGGCGCATCATGAGACAGCATCGATGCCGCACTCCAAGATCAAGGTCGGCATTGCTTCTATCCTCAAAAACGAGGGTTACATCACTGACTTTGAGGTCAAAGACCCTGAAGCCGGTAGCATTGCCAAGACCCTGACCGTGACGCTCAAGTATGGTGAAAACCGTGAGCGTTCCATTCAGGGACTGAAGCGCATCTCCAAACCAGGGTTGCGCGTCTATGCGAAATCCACCTCCTTGCCGAAAGTTCTCGGCGGGTTGGGTGTCGCCATTATTTCCACAAGCCAAGGTCTGCTCACCGACAGGGAAGCAAACCAAAAGTCTGTTGGCGGGGAAGTCCTCGCTTTCGTCTGGTAGGGGGTTGACATGTCGCGTATTGGAAAGATGCCCATCACGATCCCAGCTGGGGTTGAAGTGAAGATCGATGGCGATGAAGTGAGCGTGAAAGGCCCCAAGGGGACACTGACACACACCGTCGCTTCCCCGATCACTGTAGAAATGAATGACGGTACGTTGGATGTCTCGCGTCCTAATGATGAGAGGCTCTCACGTTCACTGCACGGGTTGACTCGCACACTGGTCAACAACATGGTTGTTGGTGTCACCGAAGGCTACGAAAAGAAGCTCGAAATCGTGGGTGTGGGTTACCGCGTTGTGCAAAAGAGCCCCACAGAATTGGAGTTCGCTTTAGGTTTCTCCCACCCGGTGAATGTCAAAGCACCCGAAGGGATCACTTTTACAGTGGAGAATCCTACAAGGTTCTCTGTCCAAGGGATCTCCAAGCAGGCAGTGGGCGAAGTTGCTGCTAACATCCGCAAGATTCGTAAACCCGAGCCGTACAAAGGCAAGGGTGTGAGGTACTCCGGCGAGCAGGTACGCCGCAAGGCCGGAAAGGCTGGTAAGTAATGGCTATATCACTCAAACCCACCAAGGGAATGTCTCCCAAGGCTGCGGCTTTGGCGAAGAGACAAAACCGTGGACGCAAGAACATCACAGGTACCCCGACCAAACCCCGTTTGGTTGTTACCCGTTCTGCCCGCCACATCGTGGCTCAAGTCATTGATGACACGAAAGGTCACACTCTCGTGTCAGCCTCCACGATGGAATCCGATCTGAGAGCTTCAAAGGCAGGCAAAACCGAGAAAGCTAAGAAGGTTGGGGAACTCATTGCCAGCAGGGCAAAAGACGCCGGTGTTGACCAGGTGGTCTTCGACCGGGCTGGACGACAATATCATGGGCGCGTTGCTGCTTTGGCAGATGGTGCACGTGAAGCTGGACTCGGTCTGTAGACGGAAGGAAGAAACATGGCAGTCAATAACCGCCGCGAACAAGGCGAATCTGGTGACAACCGACGTCGTGACTCCGCACGCAACCGCGAAGCTGAAGAAGCCTCGAAGTCGAACTATCTTGAGCGTGTTGTCGCGATCAACCGTGTGGCCAAGGTGGTGAAAGGTGGACGTCGTTTCTCTTTCACAGCACTCGTGGTTGTCGGTGATGGTGATGGCATGGTCGGTGTGGGTTACGGCAAAGCTAAAGAAGTGCCCGCAGCGATCGCTAAAGGAGTGGAAGAAGCGAAGAAGCGCTTCTTTAAAGTCCCACGCATTTTGAAAACAATCCCTCACCCTGTACAAGGGGAGGAAGCAGCTGGTGTCGTGATGTTGCGCCCCGCATCACCCGGTACGGGTGTCATCGCTGGTGGTGCTGCCCGCGCCGTACTGGAATGTGCAGGGATCCATGACGTATTGGCCAAATCCTTAGGTTCAGCTAATGCCATCAATGTGGTCCATGCGACAGTGAAGGCTCTCAAGACTCTGGAAGAACCCGAGCAGGTAGCCAACCGTCGCAACAAGACTATTGAGGAAGTCACCCCAGCGGCTCTGCTTGCGGCGAAGCTTAAAGGAGAGGGCAAGTGAGTAAGAAAACACAGTGTGAAACAGTGGTCATCACAAGGATCAAGTCTTCGATTGGCGCCAAGAGGAATCATCGTGAAACCTTGAGGTCGTTGGGTTTGAGAAAAATCGGTGACCAGGTGACTCGTGAATTGGATCCTATTACCAAAGGCATGGTGCGTACCGTGTCACACATGATCATTGTTGAGAAGACCGAGACCCCCAAGGACAAGCTGACGAAAGTCGAGCAGGTTGAGCGTGCAAAGGAAGGCGAATAATGGCTCTACAGATTCATCATCTCCGCCCAGCTGAAGGAGCACACACCAAGAAAACCCGTGTAGGTCGTGGTGAAGCATCTAAAGGTAAAACTGCAGGTCGCGGTACGAAAGGTACCGGCGCTCGTAAGAACGTACCGCTGTACTTCGAGGGTGGCCAGATGCCATTGCATCGCCGAGTACCAAAACTGCGCGGTTTCGCTAGCCCCTTCCGTGTGGATTACCAGGTGGTCAATGTTGCGCGCATTGAAGAAATGTTCCCCCAAGGTGGCACGATCGGTGTAGAAGACCTTGTCAAGAAGGGTTTGGTTCGTAATGCATCGCGTGTCAAGGTGCTTGCGAATGGTGAGTTGAACGTCAAACTGGACGTCACAGCTCACGCCTTCTCCGATAAGGCGAAAGAAAAAATCGAAAAGGCCGGTGGGTCCGTCACGACACTGTAGGCACAAGAGCCTGTCGTGGACTGATACCCTAGGTGAGGTGAGGAGAAAAATATGCTGAGTGCGATCAGGAATGTTTTTAGGTCTGGTGATCTCAATAAGAAGATTCTATTCACGCTCTTCATCGTTGTGATCTTCCGTTTGGGTTCGACTCTTCCGGTCCCCAATGTGAACATGGTCAATCTCTCGGGATGTGTGAAACAAGCAGCAGAAGCCAGTGATGAAACTGCTGGACTCTTCTCGATGATCAACCTGTTCTCTGGTGGAGCGATGTTGCAGATGTCGGTTTTTGCCCTCGGCATCATGCCGTACATCACCGCAAGCATCATCATGCAGCTCATGACTGTTGTGGTTCCCCGCCTGGAAACCCTCAAAAAGGAGGGGGCATCAGGTACGGCCAAGATCACCCAATATACTCGCTATCTCACTGTTATTCTGGCGGTGTTGAACGCGACCACCTATGTTTCGATGGCCGTCAATAAGCAGATTTTTAGAAGCTGCCCCGACGATGTTGTTCACTCGAATGAACTTTTCCCAATTGTTGTCATGATCCTCACGATGACCGCTGGTACAGGTATGGTCATGTGGCTTGGTGAGCTCATCACTGATCATGGTGTGGGCCGAGGCATGTCGATCCTCATCTTCACCCAAATCGCGGCTCGTTTCCCGGATTCTTTGTGGCAGATTCAACAGCAGAAAGGCTGGTTCCTGTTCCTGCTGGTTTTGGCCATTGGTTTACTGGTGATGGTGGGCATCATCTTCATGGAGCAAGGTCAACGCCGCGTTCCTGTTCAATACGCGAAACGCATGGTCGGGCGCAAGATGTACGGCGGTTCCAAGACCTATATCCCACTCAAAGTGAACCAGTCTGGTGTTATCCCGGTCATCTTTGCTTCATCGATTTTGTACCTACCGTCGATGTTTGCTCAAATGTTCCCCACATCGAAGGTGTCGATCTTCATCGGGCAATACTTCGTTAAAGGCTCCGAATGGCCCTATAACGTCCTGTTCTTCCTGCTAGTGGTGTCCTTCTGTTACTTCTATGTGTCGATCACGTTCAACCCTGTGGAGATCTCAGACAATATGAAGAAGTACGGCGGATTCATCCCCGGTATCCGAGCGGGAGCCCCGACAGCTCGATACTTGAAGTACGTCCTGAGTCGACTGACTTTCCCCGGTTCACTCTATTTGGGTATCGTGGCTCTGATACCGACTTTAGCCTTCGTACTCGTGGGTGCATCACAGCAATTCCCCTTCGGTGGTACATCAATCCTGATTGTTGTCGGTGTTGGTCTTGATACGGTCAAGCAGATCCAGTCACAACTCGAGCAGCGCTCCTACGAGGGCTTCCTTAAATGAGATTGTCTGTCGTATAGTGCGCTGGCGCGCACTATCTTCCGGCCAAACGCATACTCACCAACTCCGTCGTTCTGCGTTCCCTTCCCAGATGGTCATTCCGCGGAGGGCACCAGCCCGACTTGGCAGGAATCCAGGTAAACGATCAGCCCTGAAGAATAGTCTGATGGCAATGACTAACCACCGATGGTCACCACCAGGGTCAGTGTGATTTCTGGACCCTGCGACTTCGCGCAGGGTGACGGTAGTAGTGTCCATTGACCGCAATTGTGTGATCGGGAGCACGGGTTGTCGTTGCGTTGTGACTCACCATGCAAACCCAGATCAGTGCGTGAAGTAGAGTGACCAGCGTACAAGCGGTCACTACGCGACGTTTCTCGACACCCACCATCAGGCGGTAGCGGTCAATAGACGACCCGGAACGGTCATTCCGCAGAGCAGTACCAACCACATCATTCCGCGGAGGGCACCAGCCCGACTTGGCAGGAATCCAGGTAAACGATCAACCCTGAAGAAGAGTCTGATGGCAATGACTAACCACCGATGGTCACCACCATGGCCAGTATGATTTCTGGACCCTGCGAGCCTTCGCTTCGCTCAGGCCGCAGGGTGACGGGGGTGGCGTCGACAAGGAACCGTCCCTTTGTGACTCGTGCAGGGAGACGGGGGTGGTGCTCCGCAGGGTGATGGAGGTGGTGGCGCACAGGGTAATGGAGGTGACCTCGACCTGCGCTTCAGAGTTTATGGAATCTTTGGTGTCTGAGAGATCCTTGACTATATTCGTGAGTCGTGAATAAGTCGAAGGGCCCGAATATGAACCTGAGTGCCAAGCGTTTGACTCTCGTGTGGAGTCTTGTCGTCATGCTCATTGCTTCCCTGGGTGTAGCCACAGGCCAACCGGTAGCAACAGCAGATACTGGCGATAAGGCGAGCTTCACCAGTGTGGCACCACCCACGACTGTCTCCATGAGTATCGATGTTCTAGGCACCTCCCTGACCGAGAATTCTCTCGAACTGTCGGTGACAGGTTCATCGCGCAGCTACCTAGTACCGATGTTTGGTGCAGACTACGGTTTAACAACCCAAGTTTTGTGCGATCCGGGAACCTTGACGATCACTGCGAGCGCACCACAGAAACTCGAAGTGACACTCATGGTGTCCTTCCTCGATGAGGAGGGTCTCGTGCTAGCCACCTATGAGGACACCTTGCGCATGTCGCCGACCATTGCTCAAACACCTGAACAACCAGCCACACCGGCACCACAACCAGTCGTGGAGCAACCCAAGGCCCCCGTACTGCTTCCTGCAACAGCTTTCACACCAACGATCAGTGGTTCCCTCATCGTGACACAGAAACTCACTGCGTCGGCGAATCTGCCCTCAGGGTGGAAAGTCAGCGGATACCAATGGTTCCGTGGGAGTGCGGCAATCGCAGGTGCCACAGCCTCCACGTACATTGTGACGGCCAAGGATGTGAATCTCACCTTGTCGGTACGAGTAATAGCTACTCGTGACGGATATAAAGATGGTGTGGGTACATCAGCTGCCACCTCGAAAGTTGCTTGGAATTACTTGGTGAGTGTTGACAAAACCAAGCTGCTCTCCAAGCATTATACGGTTGGTCGTACTAGCAAAATCGATAAGATCGTTATTCACCACAATGCAGGAAACTTGAGCATTGATCAGGTGTACAACGTGTGGCAAACCCGTGAAGCATCCGCTCACTACCAGGTACAAAGCGATGGAAAAGTCGGGCGCTTGGTTGCTGATGGTAACACTGCTTGGCATGCGGGGAACTGGCAAGCCAATGTGACCTCGATCGGTATTGAGCACGCAAACAACACAGGGAAAGCACCCTGGACGATCAGCGATTCAGCTATCGATAGTGGTGGTCGTCTCGTGGCAGAATTGTCGATCTATTATGGACTTGGCCGACCCACGTGGATGAAGACGGTCTACCCACACTCGTACTTTTCTTCAACCTCCTGCCCAGGAGAATTGAGCAAGTCCCAGCAGGCCCAGTACATGGCCCGCGCCCAGTATTGGTACGACCAGCTGATCGCTGGCGCCTAAAGTGGCTCACTGCTCAAAGGATATGCGAGAAGCTAGCGCTTCTTCCTGCGGGGATTCAATCTCTTGACCCCACTCACGACTCGACCTATCCGGGAGCCTTTCTCTTCGGTGTTCCCCTGCTCATCACTGCTAAGGGTCGCCTCTGAAGCAGTCTGCTCGGGTGAATCAGTGAGAGAATTTTCGGCATTGTCTGCCACCCATTGAACATCTTCAGCCTTTTTCAGTGCATCAGCGCGTTCATAGTCGTCGAGGGTGGGCATGGAATATGCCTTGGCGGTGGTGTTGTACATCTGGGCAATGACTAGACGCATTCTTTCAGCAAATGCGGGTGCATCTTCACCACTATGTGCTGTGAGTGGATGGCCAATGACTACATGGATCGGTGGATGGTTAGTCGGTGGTAGTGATCGGTCGTGGGGCCACGCTGCGAAGGCACCCACGAGGGCCAGGGGGATACACGGTACGTCCCGGGTGATCGATAGTGAAGCAACACCAGGTTTGAAAGAACCCATAGCGCCCGTACGCGAGCGCGTACCTTCAGGGAAAATGAGCAGGGGGATTCCTTCTTCGAGTAACCGCCCAGTGAGCCCCTTATAGTGGCCACTTCCTCGGGTGCTCGCACTGCGGCGTTCCACAGGATAAGCATTAAAGAGCAAAGATGTGGTGAGCCCTTTGAGTTTCTTGTCGAAGAAATAGTCTGCGGCAGCACCGGTAGCGATATGTTTCGACAACCTCCTTGGCAGTGCTCCAAGAATCAGTGAAGCATCAAGATGGGAGGAATGATTGGAGATGACAATGAACGGGGCGTCAACATTGTCGAGCAATTCTTTACCATGGACTTGAACCTTGCAGGTGGACCACACGAGTGACTTGAGGACAACATCTTGAGCGACGAAGCGTACGCTCGAACGTACTGGGGAACGGTAGGTGGCAGGATCATTAGCCCTTGAGTTCTTTGCCACTATTGCCTCGATTTGGTCAATTTGCGAGATATCCATCGGATGGTACGCCGGGGAAGGATGTGCCCGAGTCCCACGGCGAAACGCCACCTTGCCGTGGGTACGGACAGTACTTTACCGGCACCCAGGTGCTTGAGAGCTTTGGCGACGAGTTTGTCCGAATCGATCCAGACAAAACCTGGAAGGTTGTGTGCCTTGACTCCACCACGGGAATGGAATTCTGTCTTCACCCACCCGGGTAGCAGCGCCATCACTTTCACACCCGTACCGCGCAATTCATTAGACAAACCTTCGGTATAAACCGTGCACCAAGCTTTGATGGCTGAATAGTTGCCGGTAGTGATCGTGGTCGACGAGCTGGACACGTTGAGGATTGCTCCATGCCCGCGACTGGTCATGGCACGCCCTGCAGCACCAGAGAGAACCAGGACCGCCCGGCACATGACTTCAAATGCTCGGTCATGGACTGAAACATCCTCAACCAGGAGTGAATCGTGGACGGCAAAACCGGCGTTGTTCACCAGAAGATCGATCGGGCGTGCAGGGTCTTCGATTCGCTTCGCTAGACGGTCAACATCCCTCCGTTTGGCGAGGTCTGTGGGAATGACTTCCACGGCTATGGAGTGTTGGTCGCGGAGTTGCCCAGCAACATTCTCTAAGCCTTCGCGGTCCCGGGAAGCCAGAACGAGGTCGTACCCGCTGGCAGCGAGCGCAGTGGCGAAAGAGTGGCCAATACCAACCGTACCGCCGGTGATGAGTGCAGTGGGCATCAGTTCATCACCCGATAGGTTTCCCGAGCCATGGCGAGCTCTTCATTGGTGGGTACGACCAAGACAGCAATGCTCGAATCGGGCGCAGAAATCTCTGTGGCGTCCTTGTTGCGTGGTGTGTTTTTGGCCGGGTCAAGTTTGACCCCGAAACCTGCCAGGCGATCGCAGATGCGTGCGCGAGTCATATTGTCATTCTCACCCACACCAGCAGTGAAGACGATCATGTCAACACGACCCAGGACAGCCATATAAGCGCCGATATAGCTGATCAAGCGGTGAATATAGACGTCCATGGCTTGGGCAGCGTTGGCATCACCAGCATCAATTTTTGCCCACAGGTCACGGAAATCGGAGGCGCCATCGGCAAGCCCAGCCATTCCGGACTGTTTGTTGAGCAGGTTGTCGACCTGCTGGGCATCCATGCCAGCCACTCGTTGCAGGTAGGAGAAGATGCCGGGGTCAATATCTCCCGAGCGAGTCCCCATGACCAAACCAGCGAGGGGAGTGAGCCCCATTGATGTTTCGATAGCCACCCCACCTCGTACTGCTGAAATGGAGGCACCATTACCCATGTGACAGATGATCTGGTTCACATCCTCGACGTTCTTTCCCAAGAACTCCGCTGAAGCTTTCGAGACATAGCTGTGCGATGTGCCATGGAAGCCGTACTTGCGGATGTGGTATTTCTCAGCGACCTCGCGATCAATGGCGTAGGTGTAGGCCTCGGGGGGCAGGGTAGAGAAGAAGGCAGTGTCAAAGATAGCAACGTGCGGTACATTGGGCAGCGCTTGCTGGGCTGCTTTGATTCCAGCTATCCCAGGTGGATTATGCAACGGTGCTAGACCCGAGAGTTCAGTGAGGCCGTCGATCACGTCGTCGTTGATGAGTGTTGTCTCGCGGAAACGCTCCCCACCGTGGACTGCTCGATGCCCAACCGCGACTACGTCTTCTAGTGGGGGCCCCCAGGTGTGGAAGGCGCGGGTGACCAGCGCTAGTGCCGCTGTGTGGTCGGCGATGGTCTCGTCGATCGTTTCTTTATGCCCACCAGTAGTGTGGGTGATGTTGCCATCGGTGAGTCCGATTTTTTCCACCATACCTGAAGCGAGAACCTCTTCGTTATCAATATCAATCATCTGGTATTTCACCGATGATGAACCACAGTTCAACACGAGGATGGGAGTGGGCACAGGGTCCTCCTTCGTTGGATGGGGGACCACTTGAGGGTCCGGAAGATAATTCTACCGGGGTGTGAGGCGGTTAGTCACCTGCAGGTGGCTCATCTTGGGCTTGAATAGCTGTGATGGCGATCGTATTCACGATGTCTTCGACGAGCGCTCCACGCGAGAGATCGTTCACCGGCCGGTTGAGCCCTTGGAGGATTGGACCGATGGGCAGCGCGTGGGCTGTTCGCTGGACCGCTTTATAGGTGATGTTTCCACAATTCAGGTCGGGGAAAATATAGACCGTAGCATGACCGGCTACCAAGGAGCCGGGAAGTTTTGTCTGAGCTACAGTCTCATCGAAGGCCGCATCAAATTGGATGGGTCCTTCCACAGCGAGATTCTCGTCGAGTTTCTTCACTAGGGCTGTGGCTTGGGCGACCTTATCAACATCGGGGCCTGTTCCGGAATCCCCGGTGGAATAACTCAACATGGCCACCTTGGGGTCAATATTGAATTGCCGTGCTGTCTGGGCTGATGCGTAAGCGATCTGTGCCAGATCATTGGGTGTGGGATTGGGAGTCACTGCACAATCGGCGAAAACCAGGACACGATCAGTCAGGCACATCAAGAAAGCACCAGAGACAGACGTGACTCCGGGTTTGGTTTTGATGAACTGAAAAGCTGGGCGAATCGTTTCCGCTGTTGTCGTGATCGCACCCGACACCATGCCATCAGCCATCCGCAGATGCACCATCATGGTCGCGAAAAAGGACAGATCCTCCATGGTCTTGCGAGCTTCTGGAATGGACAGTCCTTTCTCTTTGCGCAGTTCTGCGTACTGGGTTGCGAAAGTATCAAGAAGCTCAGGGTCGGTGGGATCGAGGAATCTGGCACCATCCAGATCAACTGATAGTTGTTCACTGCGGGTGCGAATAGTCTGCTCATCACCGAGAAGGATGAGTTTGGCAATACCTTTTTGTAGGACGATCCCTGCGGCAGTGATGATGCGGTCTTCGTGTCCTTCGGGAAGTACGATGGTTCGTGGATGTGCGCAAGCCTTATCGATGAGTTCTTGTTGGAAGGTTTCGGGGGTACGCCCCAGGGATTCGCAGCAGGTCATAGCAGAAATCTACCAGCCTTGGATGTGGGTGAGGCCCGTCGACCAGCTAGTGACCTGAGATAAACTATCGACCATGTCAAAGATTCTTGCGGCTGTCGCTTGGCCTTATGCCAATGGTCCGCGCCATATCGGCCACGTCTCAGGTTTTGGGGTTCCTTCAGATGTTTTTGCTCGCTACCAGCGTATGATCGGTAACGATGTGCTCATGGTGTCGGGTTCTGATGAGCACGGTACAGCGATCCAGGTGCAAGCAGATCGGGAAGGCCTCACCCCCCAGCAGACTGCTGACAAGTATCACTCCATCATCTGTGAAGAGCTTCAACAACTCGGACTCACCTATGATTTGTTCACTCGAACAACCACAAACAACCACTGTGAGGTTGTCCAAGAGCTCTTCCGAGCCCTGCACGCCAATGGATATGTGGTCCCGCACAAAGGAATGGGAGCTATTTCTCCGAGTACGGGGCGTACCCTGCCTGATCGCTATATCGAAGGAACCTGCCCACTGTGCAAGTCTGAGGATGCTCGTGGTGATCAGTGCAATTCTTGCGGCAAGCAGTTGGATCCCATCGATTTGATCAACCCTCGATCATCCCTGGATGGGGAGGTGCCTGAGTTTGTTGAAACTGAGCATTTCTTTCTCGATCTTCCTGCACTGGCGCAAACACTGCGCACATGGTTGGATACTCGCCAAGATTGGCGTCCCAATGTGTTGAACTTCTCGCTCGAATTGCTCAAGGATCTCAAGCCTCGAGGGATCACCCGCGACCTGGATTGGGGGATTCGTGTGCCCATTGATGGATGGCGCGACAATCCGATGAAATCTATCTATGTCTGGTTTGATGCGGTCATCGGCTACCTCTCTGCGTCAATAGAGTGGGCTCTGCGGCAAGGAGACCCGCAAGCATGGCGCGAGTGGTGGCAGAATCCTGAAGCACAGTCGTACTATTTCCTCGGCAAAGACAACATCACCTTCCATTCGGTCATCTGGCCAGGGATACTCTTGGGCGCTAATGGTCAAGGGGATCGTGGTGGGGAACCCAGCACTTTTGGCGAGCTGAATCTTCCCACAGAAGTGGTGTCATCAGAGTTCCTCATGATGGGTGGTGGGAAGTTTTCCACCTCCTACAACAGAGTGATTTATGTCCGTGATTTCTTGAAAGAGTTTGGCCCAGATGCACTGCGTTACTACATTGCTGTGGCCGGGCCGGAGAACACTGACACTGTGTTCACTTGGGAGGAGTTTGTTCGCCGTATCAACACTGAACTGGCGAACGAATGGGGTAACCTCGTTAATCGCTCGATTTCTATGGCACATAAGAACAATGGAGTTATTCCCACCCCTGGTGAGCTCACCGAGATTGACACTCGAGTTTTGGACACTGCTCGTCAAGGCTTTGAGGTGGTTGGTGATCTGCTGTCCAAGGCAAAGTTCAAGGCGGCGATCACTGAAGCAATGCGGGTAGCATCTGCAGCTAATCGTTACCTCTCCGAAACTGAACCGTGGAAGCTGAAAGATAATCCAACTCGCCGAGATACTGTCTTACATACGACTCTCCAAGTGGTCAGTGATGTCAACACCATGCTCACGCCTTTCCTTCCTCACGCCTGCCAGAAGGTGTACGAAGCCTTGGGGGGTACGGGAGTGTGGGCTGCACAGCCAGAGATTCGCCACGTCAGTGAGGACGGCCAAGACCCCTATCCGATCTTAACTGGTGACTATGATTCGCAATTGGCTTTTTGGAAGTCTATCCCTGTTGAGGTTGGCCGGGTGTTGAACAAACCGGAACCGCTCTTCCCGAAACTGGATGAGTCCTTGGGTGAAACTGGCCCATCATGGGCACCCATATCTGTCGATGGTTGATTATCTATCGGTGGTTGATGCACTCCCTCCTTGTCACCCTGCGGAGCCCACTAGGGCGACTCGCAGTGCTCCGCGGAATGACGGGAGAGGCGCGGCGGTTTTTGCGAGTGCCAGCCGGTCAAGGCTTCGCTCCGCAGAATGACAGGGCTGGTGCCATCAGTTACAAGAAGAGATCACCCACGAAGGGGGCCAGCAGTGCGTACCCCACAAAGGCAAAGATATCCATGAGTGTGTGGGCAATCACGAGGGGCATCACTCTCTTAGTTTTCAGATAGATGAGTCCAAAGACGGCACCCATGACCAGGTTTCCGAGAAAGCCACCAAACCCTTGATAGAGGTGATAACTTCCACGGATCGTGGCTGAGAAGAAAATGATTGCTGCAGGTGCCCAACCAAGAGTCTTCAAGCGAGTGAAAAGATAACCCACCATGACAACTTCTTCACTGACCCCAGCAACCAGTGCAGAACAAATGAGTATCGGAATAGTCCACCAGTGGGCGTCCAGATTTGCTGGGGCAACCTCAGTGTTGATCCCGATCCATCGGGAAAGAAAATAGAATCCCAGCCCAGGGATTCCTATCCCTGCACAGATAGCTACACCCCATCCGAGATCCTTCCATGGCTGGTGCAGGTTGAATCCGATCAGTGAGCGCGCTTGGCCGTACCCCAGGTAGAGCAGGTACAACACCAGCAGTACGAGGGCTGTCGGGGTGAGGAAGAAGTAGAGCTGATAACCGAGATCCAACCATGGCCTACTGGGGGTCATGGAGGAGTTCATGGTGGTGGTTTGGTCCGCTAGGGGAACTCCACGGGTGAGTTTTTCGATGATGGACAGCATTGCTGAGATGGCGCTTCGTCCAAAACCTACTCCCAGCACGATGAGAATCTCTAGTGCAATGAAGAGGCGAACTCTGCGGGAACGCTGGTCTAAGTGGTGTTGGCCCTCCACCGGTTACCGACTCAGTATTCCACGCAGGAAGAAGAAAAAATTGGCTGGTCTTTCCGCGATCCGTTGAATGAAATAGGAGTACCAATTCTCTCCGAAGGGGATATACACCCTGACCGTATGCCCAAGATCAACGAGCCGTTCCTGTTCAAGAGTGCGTACACCGTACAACATCTGGTATTCGAAATCCTCTAGTCCACGGTTGTTGTGGGCAGCTAATTCTTGGGCAATGTCGATCATCACAGGATCGTGGGTGGCAAGAAGGGGGAGTCCTTCACCTTCCATCAGGACCTTCATACAACGAATGAAGCTCAAATTGACGTCATGTTTGTCTGCGTACGAGGCCTGGCTTGGTGGGAGGTAAGCACCCTTGGAGAGTCGAATGCGTGAACCAACTCCACCCAGTGCACGACAATCCTCTTCAGTACGGCGCAGATTGGCTTGGAGTAGACACCCAAGATCCGGGAATTGCCCGCGAAGGACCCCGACAACCCGGATAGCTTTCTTGACGGTGGGTAGCCCCTCCATGTCAATGGTGAGAGTCGTGCCGACCTCTGCAGCTTTCTCAGCGATCCGCCCCGCATTGGCTGCAGCGAGTGTTTCTCCATCACGCAAACCCAAACCGAGCGCGCTTAGTTTCACCGAGACTTCCACATCACTACCAAAGTTGCTGTCTTTCATGTGGTCAAGGAATTCAACGTACTTGGCCACGACCTGGTCGGCCTCTTCAGCTGAGTGAACCTCATGACCAAGATAATCGACTGTGACCTTCATTCCTTTATCCAGCAGTGTCTGGACCACCTGTGATGCCTCCTCCCACTTTGTTCCAGCGACAAAGTGTTTGACCACTCGTCGACTCAATGGGTTGGCAAGCAGGAGTCGCTTCACGCTCTGGTTGCGAGACAGAGCGAGGAAGAATGAGCGATACATGTCAATGTCCTTCCATGAGGGCGATCCGGCACGTGGAGCCTCTTTGGTGGTGGGTCTGCTAGTGATTCTAGTTGAAACCTGTCGGCTTCGCCTGAGGTTTCCCACGAGGATATTACCTTGCCCACCTATTGGGACGATTTCGCTCCATGAGAGCTCTCGATTTCGTGACTGGAGTTTCGCCAGGCAGAATAGGGGTATGCATCTCGATCATGTCACCTATGCCGCTGGACCTCTCGGCTTGGAACAAGAAGCCCGCCGACTCGAATCCCTGCTCGGTGTGAAGTCGTTTGATGGGGGACTCCATCCTGGTTTTGGTACGCAAATGCGTTTGATCCCTCTTGCTGAGGGGCGCCATATTGAAATTGTCGAAGTGCTTGATCACCCCGCAGCCGAGAAGGCACCCTATGGTCAGGCTGTGCGTGCCCGTAGCGAAATGGGTGGCGGTTGGCTGGGTTGGGTTATTTGTTTAGATGATCTGACCGGTTATGAAAACCGTCTTGACCGTAAAGCTCGTCAAGGTGCTCGGAATTTCCCTGATGGGCGCCGATTGGAATGGGAACAGTTGGGTGTGATGGGTTTGATTGCTGACCCACAGGTTCCCTTCTTTATCCGTTGGATTTCGGAACCCGGACTTCTGCCTTCCGCTCTCGAAGGTACGATCATTCTGCACGAGATAGAAATTGCTGGGAGTCGTGGGCGGGTCGAAGAATGGCTCGGTGAGGAACTACCAGACACCTTCGATGGTGTGAGGATCAACTTTGATGCTCCCAGTGGCTATCCAGGGATCATGTCAGTGACTTTCGAAACTGACCAGGGTCTGGTCAGAATCTAGGGCGCACACCCCGATTGATGTCTTCGACTGTGGTGGCGAGGAACCACCAGTGTCTATCCTTTCTTCTTGCGACGAAGATCCATCAGATTCAACACAAACCCCACCGTGGGAGCTTCAACAAGTGAGAGCGAGTCAGCAAACTTCTCTCCAGAACTGAGTGTGTTATCTTGAGGAATGATTGCCGTCGTGACCCCTAACCGGGTCGCTTCAGCGAGTCTCTTCGGAAGGTCAGCAACTCGGCGTACCTCACCAGCGAGCCCAATCTCACCTATAGCCACAGTATTGCCAGGCATTGGTTGGTCACTCATCGCTGATGCCAAAGCACAGGCGAGCCCAAGATCAGAACCCGGGTCAGAGATTCTAGCCCCAGACACTGTGGATGCATAGACATCCATGGTGTGGCACTTCATGGATGCTCTTCGTTGCAGAACCGCGAGCACCATGGCAAGGCGTGAATACTCCAATCCTTGGGCAACTCGGCGTGGATTCGCAGATCCGCTGGGCACAACAAGCCCCTGAATCTCTGCAACTAAGGCCCGCCGCCCCTCCACAGCCACTGTCACCGCCGTACCAGGAGTAGGTTCACTGTGGGACGAGGTGAAAATCCCTGAAGGATCTGGCACTTCGACAATGCCAGTGTCACACATTTCGAAACACCCAATCTCATCAGCAGGCCCGAAGCGATTCTTGGTTGCTCGAATCAGGCGGAATCCACTATGGCGATCACCTTCAAAATTCACCACCACATCCACCACATGTTCCAAGGTGCGAGGCCCAGCAATAGCTCCATCTTTGGTGACATGGCCCACGATGATCACTGGAATTCCACATCGTTTAGCCACCTGGACAAGCCCTGAGGCGACTTCTTTGACTTGGGCTACTCCACCAGGGGAACCCTCCGTGCCAGAGCTAATAGTTTGAACAGAATCAACCACAACCAGTGAAGGCTGGAGGGACTCAATGTGGCCCAGCACCACGCAGAGATCTGTTTCTGCGGTGAGGAAGAGTGTCTCAGTTTCCGCCTTTGTCCTACGTGCCCTCATTCGTACCTGAGCTGGCGATTCTTCTCCACTGACATAGAGGGTCGTACCATAATTCTTCGCCCAGCGTGCAGCCACCTCAAGAAGCAGAGTGGATTTCCCCACACCAGGTTCACCAGCGAGCAGGATCACCCCACCACTGACGAGACCACCACCAAGGACACGATCAAACTCACCAATAGTGGTGGCAATATGTTGGGACTGTGTTGGATCAACGTCCGTGATAGGAACAGCGCGAGTCAGTGGAATCACAGGAGCGATCCTTGTCGCGCAGCGCTGAGCACTCTCATCGAGGGTTCCCCATTGCTGGCATTCCCCACACCTGCCCACCCATTTTGCACTCGTCCACCCACACTCACCACAGGTGAAAAGGGCCTTCGTCGTTGTTGCTGTCTTCGTCATAGGTTCACTCTAGGAAGCACCACTGACATTTTTCCTCGTCGATCTTTACTAGGCTAGAGACATGTGGATTCCAGGTGCCATCTTTGGGTTGTTGCTCCTGATTGCTGTGATCCGCGATCCACGCAGGCTCAGGTGTGCGATCCTGTTCTTGGCGATGGTGGTGAGTTTTCTCTTCTTTGGCGTCAGTAGTGTGGTGAGTTCACAACCTCATGACAAGTACGGGCCGTACATCCTCTTCGCCCTGGTTGTCTTAGCCATCGTAGTCGTGGTCATCCTAGGCGTTGTGCTTATTCTCAACGGTTTCACCATGGTACGTCAGGAAGGAAGGCGGTTGTCGAATCTTCTTGGACTCCTGCTCGGTGTGCTCATGGTGGGGTATGTGTCCATAGCAGTGTGGGCGGTGTTGACCAGTAATACCCAAGGGTTTGTCTGGGTGATCCTTGTTGGTTTCCCGCTGGTCTTCCTCGGTTTCGGATTTGTCGCCTACCTCCTCTATTCCTGGATCTATCTGTTTGCTGCCAGGCGATGGGGACCACCACCAGATGCGATCATTGTTCTGGGTGCTGGTTTGATCAATGATCAGGTCCCTCCACTATTGGCGAGTCGTCTCGATGGTGGAATAGCTTTACTGAACGATACCCAGGCGACCACTCCACCGCTGTTGGTGGTCTCGGGGGGGCGCGGCAGTGATGAGGCGCGTAGCGAAGCCGAAGCAATGGCTGAATATTTAGTAGACAAGGGAATAGATGTGGCTCAGATCATTGAAGAGCCTCATTCACGTACCACCAAAGAAAACATCTCCTTGAGTGGGGAGCTTCTTGCGCAGCGAGGATGTGAGGGTACGATGGTTGCAGTCACCAACACTTTTCACAGTTTTCGTTCAGCCATGCTTATGTCGCGGGCGCGGATGAAAGGGTATGCCTTAGGTTCACCCACGGCCAAGTATTTCTGGCCAGCGGCAGTGATACGGGAGTACGCGGCGATCCTGGCTGACTCCCTAGGATTTGTCATCATGTCACTAGTGGTGTGCCTGATGCCACTAGCGTTATTTATTCTCGTACGTCTCGTGGGAAGGTGAAGGCTCAACCCACTGACCTCGATACATCACCCGTGTCACGAAAAAGTCTTGATCCCAACACACGAGATCGCCTGGAGTGTGGGTATCGATTCGTCCTGCACGAATGTTCAGATAAGTGGACGGATTTTCTGTCGCTGCTCGAAGTGCGATCTCGGGAGCCACACCGGATTCGATGGCCAAGCGTACTGCTCGGTCCAAGGTGAGAGTTGATCCTGCAATCGTGTCAGTTCCTGCGAGGTGAGCTCTGCGATCTCGTACCTCCACTGTGAGATCCCCCAGGGTGTAGTCACCATCTGGCGCACCAGCTGCAGCCATAGCATCACTGATGAGAACTACGCGCCCCGGTTGAGCGTTCATAACGTGGGCGATGAGATCACGGTGGACGTGGACACCGTCACAGATGAGCTCCAAGAAGACCCGGTCATCGCTGAGCAGTGCTAGGGCTGCTCCACCATCACGATGGAGGATTTCACCCATAGCATTGAACAGGTGGGTCGCACCACGTACTCCTGCTTCTATAGCACGTACGGTCGTACGATGATCTGCTGCCGAATGGCCTAGTGCGACTAGGATTCCATGGTTGGTCAGTTCAGTGATGGCTTCGAGCGCAAAGGGAAGTTCACCAGCGAGAGTGACCATGGCGATGGCACTACCACCTGCGTCGACCAGTGTGGCAAGGTCATCAAGATTAGGGGTGCGAAGAAAGGACTCATCGTGGGCGCCCTTGTACATCGTGGAGAGCCAGGGGCCTTCGAGATGGATTCCGCCAAGTTGCCCAGATTCCACCAGTGGTTGGAGGTTTCGGATCTGTGTGGACAGTTTCTCGATACTTGCGCTCACCAGGGAAGCCACCATCGTGGTCGTACCATGGGACCGGTGTGCCTCTAAGACAGCCAGTGCGCCTGGGGGGGTGTCTCCAAATTGTGCCCCTCCACCACCATGGGCATGGACGTCGACTAAGCCAGGGGAAAGAATCTCAACATGGTGATCAGTTGGTGTGGGTGGTTCGCCTAACCCCCAATCCAGGATCTCGCAGCCAGCGACCTCCACCCATCCTGGTGCGAAATCGGTACGCGCGAGCATTCTCGTGGCGGATATTACGGTCATGGATGCCCCCTCGACCAACATGAAAATCCCTTTGTCTGGGACTTTTCTTCGCATAAGTAGATGAAGAACTCGTAGAATACTCTACCGAAGTGGAACGACCAGCTGGTACAAGATTGACTCGATTCTTCGTTTCACCCACTGCAACGGACAAGGATCCCCATGAGAGTACGGATGATCGCGATAGGTGTCGCGGTGATGTTGGCTCTTGGTGGTTGCGGAGCCCCAGAACCGAGGGCCCAGGACATCTCACTGTGGCTCGTTCAAGGCAGTACGCCAGCACCCGTACAAGAATATTTGATTCAACAGTACGCGATCTATAACGGTGGACGACTGTCGATTAGTGAAATGCCTGCTCGGGCGGTCGTTGTGCGAGGATTCGAAGCTAAGACAGGGGACTTTGAACGCCCTGATGTCATCGAAATGCCTGACTATGCAACAACAACCTTGGCAGCAAATGAGGCCTTCAGTGATATTAGTGACCTGTATTCTTCCTATGGGGGGTCACATCTGGTGAGTGCCCTGACTGATCTGGGGATCTATGAGGGCAAACACTACACACTGCCGTACCAGTTCACGACCAAATATGTGTACTACCGCAAGGACATTTGGGCTTTGGCGGGAATAGAAAAACCACCATCAACCTTGGATGATCTTCACCAAGGCGCAATCACTGTGACTGACAAGAATCCTCGAAGGATTGATGATTTTTCAGGATTCTTTCTTGCCAACCAGGATTGGCATGATGGGGTGTCGTGGATTTATGCCCGTGGTGGTGAGATTGCTCGCCGTGGTGAGGATGGGCTTTGGGAATCCACGTTGAGTGATCCCCAAACCTTGAGTGCGCTCCGTGAACTTCAACAACTCCATGCAGGTGCGAATAGGGCACCATGGGATTCCCCCGTGGATCGCCCGTGGATCTATCTCAACGATATTGACTGGATCTATGACGAAACTGGAACCAATGTCCCTACTTCCGTGAGCGCTGCGACGATCATGGCCGATGATTCGATGCGTACCCGAGTAGGGGACCGTGTCAGAACAGAAATGGGTACCCGAACCAGGGAATGGAATAGTGACACTTTCGGTGCCTTTGCTCTGCCAGGTGCTGATGGAGGGGTCGCCCCATCGCATCTTCGCGGTTCCACCATCGGAATCATCGCTTCATCCCCGCGTCAACAAGGAGCCAGAGACTTGTTGGACATCATCTATTCGCGGGACTTTCAGACTATGCTGGGGCGTGTGGGTCTCGGTGCGGGCAATGAGGATTATTGGGAGTTCTTGGGAGATGATGAGTTCGCAGAGATGACCACAGCTATTGCCCGTGCGGCTACCTCGACACCAACAGCACCTGGATGGCTCTATGTGGAACAGTCTGGGGAACTTCAAGCCTTCTTCACCCGTGTTGTACGCGGGGGCGACATCGAATCTCTCGCAAGCCAGTACGACGATATTCTGACACCGTTACTCAATACACTCGAACCACCAGGCTAAGAGCCGTAGAGTAGGGGTAGCACAACTGGTTAGGGAGCTCACGTGTACAGTTTAGGACTCGATATTGGTGCCACGAAGGCGCATGGTGTTGTTCTTGATTCGTCAGACAAAGTTATTGCCGAACATGCAGTATTCACTCGCCGCGGCCCCGAAGGGGTCTTGGCCGTACTCATGGAAATAGCAAACAAGGTCGCTCAAGAGGTCGGTATTGGTTTGCGTGATTTTGACGCTGTTGGGGTGGGTATCGCTGGAGTGGTGAACCGTCACAGTGGTGAGATCATCAACTCAGTCAATTTGGACTTGGATCATTTCGGGCTCGTGAGTGAGATTTCTGAGCACTTCTCTGTCCCTGTGCATATCGACAATGATGTGAAAGCGACCGTTGTTGCCGCTGGAATGATTCTCGATTCCCTCTCGGTGACCTATGTTAATTTTGGTACCGGTGTTGCTGCGGCGACCCTCGATGGGCGTCTCATTCGAGGCCATGACAATCTTGCTGGCGAAATTGGGCATATCATTCTCGATCCTCATGGTGAGCCGTGCCGATGTGGGAAACAAGGATGTATCGAGACCATTACTGGTGGGGGATACCTAGCCCCCCGCATGGATGCCTTGGGTCTGGATTGGACCGTACTCAATGAAGACACCTCCCCCTTGGGCCAAGCTGCACTTGATCAGGCAATCAGGGCGATTGCGCGTGTGGTGGCTTTTGTCTCCTTGGCCTACAGCTCCGATCACGTACTGCTCGGCGGTGGGGTGGTCCAAGCTGCACCCTGGTTACTACCAACGTTGAAAGAGTTCTTGAGCGACCGGGCCCATCTGGTGTTTCCGGATTATGTTTTGATGGCGTCAAAGCTTGAGTTTTTGGACAACGATCTTCAAGCTCCAGCGATCGGTGCGGCACTCATTGGGCAAGGGTGGACTGAAGGTTACAAGCTGGTCGATGGTGGGCACCGTACCTGTGAATGTGGGGACTCATAACTCCATCAGTATCGGCCACAGCTTCGTCGCAGGGGTCTATTGTTGAGGTATGAAGCTTGACCTCGGCACATTGGAATTGGGTGTCGCCACCTCAGCTACACAAATTGAGGGTGGCAACGCAGACACGAATTGGCATCGGTGGGCAGCCATCCCTGGCAAGGTGAAAGATGGTACGTCCCCCGCGCGGGCTGCTGACCACTGGAATCGAGTCGATGAAGACATTGCCCTGCTCAGTGAGCTTGGTGTTCGCCACTACCGCATGGGGCTGGAGTGGGCACGCATTGAACCCCAAGAAGGAGTTTTTGATACCAGTGCTATTGCCCACTATGTTGACGAAGTGAAGGCACTGCGAGCTGCGGGTATCGCACCGCTGGTCACCTTGCATCATTTCAACAATCCTGGATGGTTGGAGGAGCGTGGGGCTTGGACCCGTCCTGAGACGGTGGGGGTCTTTGTTCGGTACGTCCACCGCATGGTTCATGAACTGAAAGACTATGTTTCGGAGTGGATCACTATCAATGAGCCGAATGTGTACGCCACGAACGGGTACGTGTTTGGGCAGTGGCCACCAGGGAAGAAGAGTATCCCTGAGGCCATGAAAGTGATGAGCCTTCTCGCCCATGGCCACATTCAGGCGTACCAGGAGATTCACAAGATTCAACCCCATGCCAAGGTGGGGGTGGCTCAACATCTGCGCCCCTTCGATCCGGCCTTTTCCTATAACCCTTTCGATCGCCTGGGAGCCACTGCGATGGCGTACCTCTTCCAGTGGGCTAGTTTCGATGCGATGGCGTACGGACGTTTCAAAGCGCCACTGAAAGGTTCAGCGACTGTGTCACCTGGGCGCTACTATGACTTCACGGGAGTGAACTATTATACGCGATCGTGGGTCAGTGGTGTGACGCAGGGTACGCGGGGGAATTCGCCAGTCAATGACATGGGGTGGGAAATCTATCCTGAAGGTTTGAGTCGTCTGCTCACGCAGGTAGCTTCGCGGTATCCTGGCCCGATTTATGTGACAGAAAATGGTACCCCGGATGCGACTGACTCTTTCAGGGCGCGCTACCTCTATGATCATCTGGGGGCTGTGATGACATCCGGTGTGGAGGTTGAGCGTTACTACCACTGGAGCTTCATGGACAATTGGGAATGGATCGAAGGGGAGGGGCCGCGGTTTGGGTTGGTTGCTCTCGACTATGACACTCAGGAGAGGTTCATCTGTGAGTCTGGGCGTCTGTACGCAGACATCATCACCCACGGTGGTGTGAGTGAAGAAGCGTACGCCCGATGGGTTGAACCGTCGGCGCGTTCCTCAGCTGTTAGTGGGGCTGGGAACAGTGCACCTCGCGTACGGCGACCAGGGCCTCCCGTACTGTAGGGGCTCAGGCGACCAGTGGTGAGGTAGCGTACTCCCCAAGGGTGATGGACACACGTCGGTGGTATGGGTCGCTGGGAGTTAGAATTGATACATAAAACATGGACACATGTTCATGTGTTGATGTGGAGGGCTTCCTATGACCAAGAAAACCTGTAAATACGCAGGACGTCCCGTGCTCGCGGGAATCCTGGCATTGTTGATCGTCTTGCCTTTGGCTGCGTGCACTGATGTATCTGGGAAAGAAGATTTCCTCGGTGAATGGCATGCTGGAATACCTCAGCAGCAGAGCTTGTCAGCCCCTACCTTGTGGAGTCCCCAGGAATGGGAAGTCTGGAATAACAGTGACGTCATTGAATTCCAACGTAACGGTGGGATTACTGTCAACGGAGGCACAGAATCCCAGTATTCGTGGACATTGAAAGGAGATAAGCTACACATCGCAGACGGGAAGAAGGTCCACGTGTGCGTTCTTGGAGTAGCTGGCCACATTATGACCATGTCTAACTGTGAATGGGAATATGCTCAAGGTGGAGTTTTCTACTCTGTTGATTACGTGGAATCCACCAAGACGCATATTGACCGAACAGCTGACACACCTAGTGATCCACCATCTCCTACCATTCCACCCGAACAAAAGTTTGTGGGGACATGGTGTTATCTCCCGGACATTCCAGATGTTGTGCTGGGCGAAGTCTGTTATGGTTTTATGGATTCCGGTGAGATGAGGATTTCGTACTGGGAAGAGTACTTTGAAGGAACCTGGCATCTTGAAGGAAATCAGCTCATTGTGGACGGCTCCTTCTATGACTATTTTGGGTCTGAACCGTACAGCGCTACCTGCACCTATGAGGTGGCTCAGACATCCATGACCTTGAGTTGTTCAGGGGATACGTTCACGATGACCCGGCAATGAGCCGTACGCCAAGCTCTACTCACCACTGAACAGGTGGTCGGTGAGATGAAATCCAAGCGCTAGAATGATGCCACTGGCAACACATCAAAAGGATAGTGATGAAACTCAAAAATACCTTCCTTGCCTTGGTGGTAGCTTTCGCAGTTGCTGCCCCTTTGACTGCGTGTACGGGTTACATGAATCCGTACACCAGAGGTTATCCACAGCCGGTGGGCGATGGCTATAACGATTGGCCAGACCCTGATCCGTACACTCCCGCTCCCGCTCCTACTCCCACTCCGGTTCAGCGCGGATCAAGTTCAAGTGTTGTGGGGACCTGGGATGTCATCGACATGGGTATGGACAACTTCTCTCTTGGTGAAATGGTCGACTGGCTGGATTCCTGCACGATGGAGTTCAGTAGCAATGGGTCTCTGGAAATGAGAGCCGAGCTTTTCGGCTACTCTGACTCAGAGTACGGTACCTGGTCGGTGTCCGGCAGCAAAATAGATATTTCACTCTCAGGGGTTTACACGACATGTGACTATCGCATATCTGGCTCAAAAATGTCCATCAACCATTGCGATGATGGTACCGTCCTCGAGCTGAAGCGTAGGTGAGGGAGCTGTGCGAGGTCACCCACCTGAAACCATGTTCATGGCGATCATTGTGCTGGGTGCCTCTGTGTGTAGGAGCCGTGCCATGGCGCTGGACAATTCCTGCTAATCTTGATGGTGTGCAACAGTGAGTACCGCTTGGAGTCATTCCACTAGGGGGGCTTTCTCAGCGTCGGCAGTGTGTAGTGCACTGGCGAATTTGTCGCGATTGAACAAGGGAAGGACCCATTTCATGACATCAAAAATCTCCACAGTGAGAAAAACTCTCGTAGCAGCAGCCCTTGCAGTATTTGTCGCACTCCCATTGTCGGCCTGTGGCAGCACATCCGATGACCCTATCGTGGGCAAGTGGGAAGTCATAGAAGTAGATGGAAAATCTATCGACATGATAGCATGGTCCATGTCTATTGATTTCAAGGCAAATGGGAAACTGATAGCAATCCATTATGGTGACAAGATCACAGGAACTTGGACTACCGAGGGTACGAAAGTGACTATCAAGGATTCCCGGGAAACCATGGTCTGCGATTACACGGTTGCAACAGGAAAGCTCATGCTTAATGACTGTGATGGCGTGGTTGGATCGTCGTTGACACTCGTACCAGCGTAGTAACACCACTCAATTGTGGTGCTCTGAGCATCAAGAACTATCGATGAACCGCGGGCCCCAGCGTCCGCGGTTCTCAACTGGGTAGAACGAGCTGGTGATGGAAAGCTCAGCTCTTGTGGGATGCTACCGAGGTGGGTGTCTCTGTGTGTAGGTGCTGTGCCATGGCGCTGGACAATTCCTGCTAATCTTGATGGTGCGCAACAGTGAGTACCGCTTGGAGTCATTCCACTAGGGGGGCTTTCTCAGCGTCGGCAGTGTGCAGTGCACTGGCGAATTTGTCGCGATTGAACAAGGGAAGGACCCATTTCATGACATCAAAAATCTCCACAGTGAGAAAAACTCTCGTAGCAGCAGCCCTTGCAGTATTTGTCGCACTCCCATTGTCGGCCTGTGGCAGCACATCCGATGACCCTATCGTGGGCAAGTGGGATGTGACTGAAGTAGAAGGAATATCTATCGCCGGGTCAGGTACATCCATGTCTTTCGAATTCAAGGCAAACGGGAAAATGACAGCCACGACCGACGGAGACAAGGGCCAAGGAACCTGGACTGTCGCTGGGAACAAGGTGACTATTAAGGATCGCGAAGAAACCATGGTCTGCGATTACACGGTTGAAACAGACAAGCTCATGCTCAATGACTGTGATGGTTTGGGTGGCCTGTCGTTGACACTCGTACCAGCGTAGTAACACCACTCAATGGTGGTGCTCTAAGCACATTGAACTAACGATGAACCGCGGGCCACAGTGCCCGCGGTTCTCATCTGGGTAGAATAAGCCGGTGATGGAAAGCTCAGTTCTTGTGCGCGTACGCGTTGCCCCCTCGCCGACAGGTGACCCCCATGTGGGGACCGCCTACATGTCGCTGTTCAATTGGGCGTACGCACAGAAAACCGGTGGACAATTCGTACTGCGCATCGAAGACACCGATCAAGCAAGATATGTGGAAGGCTCCGAGAAGCAGATCTTCGACCTGTTGGCGTGGCTCGGTTTGACCTGGGATGAGGGTCCCGATATTTCCGGCCCGTACGCCCCGTACCGCCAATCGGAACGCCTCGACACCTATCGCCCGTACGTGGATCAACTCATCGAGGCCGGACACGCGTACTACTGCTGGTGCTCTTCGCAGCGCTTAACCCAGATGAGGGATGAGCAGGCCAAAGCGAAACTGTCCACCACTGGGTACGACCGGCTCTGCTATGGCAAGACACGTGAAGAACGTGCCCAGCTTCCCGGGTTCAGTGAAACCCCGGTCGTACGCATGCTCATTCCTGATGATATGGACCTGGGTTTCGTGGATATGATTCGTGGTCAGATCAGTGCTCCGCGCCCCGATGATCAGGTCATACTGAAAGCCGATGGATTCCCGACCTACCATATGGCCGTGGTGGTCGATGATCATCTGATGGGGATCACCCATGTCGTACGTGGGGAAGAGTGGATCTCCTCCACGCCAAAACACATCCTGCTCTATCAGTGGCTCGGGTGGGAGGTGCCGGCGTGGTGCCATATGCCGCTGCTGCGCAATACCGACAAGTCGAAGATTTCGAAACGCAAGAATCCAGCTGCGCGGTTAGTGTGGTTCCAGGAGGAAGGTTATCTACCTGAGGCCCTGTTGAACTTCCTGCAACTCATGGGATACCCACCCACCGACGACCAAGAAGTGTGTTCCTTCGAGGATTTTGTGGCCGATTTTGACTGGGCGAAAGTTAATACGGTCGGTCCAGTGTTTGATGTGAAGAAACTGGACTGGCTCAATGGGCACTATCTTCGCGCGCTGAGTGAAGACGAGTTGGCTCGACGGATCGTGGACTATATCGAGACCTATCAGGCAGATGGGCTTTCAAGGCTTCTCGGAAAACGGAGTGCTGATTGGAAGCAGGTTGTTCGCCAGGCTGTTCCTCTGATTGCTCCACGGCTTGTGACCCTGAAAGAGGCTTTAGAGAAGGTACGGTTCCTGTTGGTTGATTTCGTCGCAGTCGATGATGCTGCGCGGGCCAAAGTTGCTGAGGATGCGCCGATGGTGTTGCCCCTGGCTGCCGAGGTTCTCGAATCCTTGGTGGACTTCCAAGCCTCTGCGATCCAGGAGGCTCTCGTGACGGGACTCGTTGACGAGCAAGGATTGTCCAAGAAAACGGTATTCGCCCCGATCAGGGTTGCGATCGCTGGGGCATTGGTGTCCCCACCCCTGTTTGAGTCCATGGAGATTCTCGGGCGCGACGAGTCATTGAAACGTCTGCGTGAGTTTCTTCGGTGTGTCCATTGACCGCAGTTGCTTGACGGTGAGTGTCTAGAAACATCGCGTAGTGACTGCTTATGCGCTGGTCACTGTTATTTCTCGCACTGATCTGGTGAGGTTTGCACGGTGAGTCACAACGCAACGATTTCATGGGCACACTGCTAGGCAGTCGCGGACCGACTGTATCCCCACCCTTGTCACCCCGCAGAAGAAACACCCCACCCCCGTCACCCTGCGGAGCGAAGATCGCCCCACCCCCGTCACCCTGCGGACGGGTGACGAGCTAAGCGAGGAACACCGTCTCGCAGGGTCCAGATATCACAGTCATCATGAGTAAGAGTCTGCCTAACCCGTCCACCATCAACAGACTCCACAACCATGGTTAATCGCCTGTCTAGATTCTGCGAGTCGCTTCGCTCCGCAGAATGACAGGGTTGAGGGTGTCGCTCCGCAGAATGACGTGGAAGGTGTCACCCTGCGGAATCACGCTGCACCTCCGTCACCCTATGAATGAGCGAAGACCACCAACCCCGGTCACCCTGCGCGAAGTCGCAGGGTCCAGATATCACACTTGCCATGGTGGTGACCGTCGGTGGTGGGTGATGCTCCCCAGACTCTTCTTCGGGGATCTCGCTGATCTGGATTCCTGCCAAGTCGTGCTGGCGCACTCCGCGGAATGACAGTTTCGAGTCATCCATGGACCACTTCGTACCGTGATAATCTGGCCGGGTGAACGAACCAACAACATCCGCAGGTGATTTCATTGCCGATACGGTGAGAGCTGACAATGAGAACGGTACGTACTCAGGGCGCGTCCAAACCCGGTTCCCACCCGAACCGAACGGCTACTTGCACATCGGTCACGCCAAGGCGATCACCGCCGATTTCGGAATCGCAGAGCAATTCTCTGGCACCTGTAACCTCCGGTTCGATGACACCAATCCTGACACTGAAGAAACCGAATATGTCGAATCAATCATTGACGACATTGAGTGGCTGGGGTTCCATCCGAATCAAGTGTTCTATGCATCGGACTATTTCGAGTCCCTCTATGACTGGGCGGAAGTGCTCATCACCAAGGGGCTCGCATACGTCGATGACCAGGATCAGGAAACCATCCAGCTCCAACGTGGAGGGTTCGGGAAACCGGGAGTGGAGTCGCCGTACCGTGATCGTACGGCAGAAGAAAACATGGAACTGTTTCGTGCGATGAGGGCTGGGGAGTTCGCTGATGGCGCGAAAGTGCTGCGGGCCAAGATCGATATGCAGTCGGAGAACATGCAGTTGCGCGATCCGGTGATGTACCGCATCCGACGCGGTTTCCACCACCGTACTGGCGACACCTGGGTGATTTATCCGACCTATGACTGGGCTCACGGGCAATCGGATGCCCTGGAGGGGGTCACCCATTCAATGTGTACCCTCGAGTTTGTCACCAATCGTCCACTCTACGACTGGTATCTCAACCATCTTGATCTTCCGTACGAGAAACCCCAGCAGCTCGAGTTCGCCCGCCTGGAACTCACCCACACGGTGACTTCGAAGCGGAAACTTCGCCAACTGATTGACGATGGTGTGGTCGATGGGTGGGATGATCCGAGAATGCCCACCCTTCAAGGGTTGCGTCGGCGCGGATATCCAGCGAGTGCGATCAGGAACTTCTGTGCGCATATCGGGATCAACAAGACCAATTCTCGCCATTCCTTGGAGGAGCTGGAGTCGTTTGTTCGTACTGAACTCAATCGAAGCTCCCAGCGCAGAATGGCAGTACTCCGACCGCTGAAACTCGTCATCGATAATTGGCCAACCGAGGATGGACGTACGATTGAAGAAGTTCGAGATGCTGGTGATCAGTCCCCGGGAATCACCACCTGGTTCGAGATCGCTAACAATCCGGAGAATGCGGATGATGGGATGCGGCGCGTACCGTTCACAGGCGAGCTGTGGATCGAGTCCGATGATTTCGCGGAAGTTCCACCACCGAAGTTTTTCCGCCTGAGTGTGGGGCGTGAGGTACGCTTGCGCGGGGCCTTCCTTGTCACGGCAACTGAGGTCGTCACAGATGACCAGGGTGAGGTTGTGGAAGTACGTGCGACCTATGACCCGGCATCCGAGGGGGGCAATGCGCCTGATGGCCGCAAGGTGAAATCCACGATGCACTGGGTGAGCGCCACCCATGGGCTGGACGCGGAGGTACGCCTCTATGAGCGACTGTTTTCGGCCTTGGTGCCCGGGGAAACCACTGGTGACCCACTCGATGACTTGACGAAGAACTCGGTGGAGGTCTTGGCTGCCAAGGTGGAACCTGCTCTCGCTTCTGGCGATGACGGTGTCGATCCGGGGCAGGTCGTCCAGTTCGAGCGGATCGGTTATTTCGCTGCTGACCCGAGTCATCCGATGCTTTTTCATCGTACGGTGGGCCTGCGCGACGAGTGGGCCTCCCTCCAGAAGAGGAGTTGACGAGGGTGGGTCATTCCGCGGAGTGCGCCAGCACGACTTGGCAGGAATCCAGACTAGTGATCAACCACAATGACCGAGTCTGTCAATGATCACCGGTGGGTCAGATAGGATGCTCGGGTGACTTATCCTCTGCTCCATGCCGGCAAGGTACGCCGGCTCTATGAACTGCCCGATCCCGAGTTGATGCTCATGGTGGCCTCTGATTCGATCTCAGCTTTCGACTATGTGCTCGACACTCCCATCCCGGACAAGGGGATCATTCTTACCCAGATGTCCTTGTGGTGGTTCGACCAACTAGCGGACGTGGTCGACAACCATGTCGTGTGGGCTTCACGCCTTGATGGCGCCGAGGGCCCGTACCCGATCCCAGATGACTGGCAGGGCCGGTGCATGGTCGTCAAGAAACTGGACATGTTCGAGGTGGAGTGCATTGCCCGCGGGTACATCACCGGTTCGGGATGGGCGGAGTACCAAGAATCCCAGACGATCACAGGAATCCCCCTGCCTGCGGGACTCATTCACGCCAGTCAGCTGCCTGAGCCGATCTTCACTCCCTCGACGAAAGCAGAGATTGGTCTCCACGATGAGAACATCTCCTTCGAGCAGGTCGTGACAATCGTGGGTGAGGCGGATGCGGCCCGACTCCGCGATCTCACCAAAAAAGTTTTCACTCGTGCTAGTGAGATCGCCGTAACTCGCGGAATCATTCTCGCTGACACCAAGTTCGAATTTGGGCGCGATAGCCGCGGCGAGATCATTCTCGCTGACGAGGTCCTCACCCCGGACTCTTCACGATTCTGGGATATCAACGACCACACTCCCGGTCAACAAGTTCCCAGTTTCGACAAGCAGTACGTACGTGACTGGTTGGCGCTCGAATCAGGATGGGATAAAAAAGGATCGAGTGCTCCACCGCCACTACCGGACGATATTGTTGCAGCCACGCGGGCGAGGTATGTGGAGGCGTACCATCGTTTGACTGGAAACACCGACATCACCTGATCGAGACGCACTAGGATGGTGACATGGCTCTAGTTGTTGTCAATGTTATGCCCAAGCCGGAGATCCTCGACCCCCAAGGCAAGGCGGTGACCGGTGCCCTTGGACGCATGGGCCACCAGGGGTTCTCGGTACGTCAAGGCAAGCGCTTCGAGATTGAGGTCACTGGTGAGGTGAACGAGGATCGCTTGAAAGAGATCAGTGAGTTTGCTGAATCTTTGCTTGCGAACACGGTGATCGAAGACTTCGAGGTCGTGGCATGAAAATCGGGGTGGTGACCTTTCCTGGTTCTCTCGATGATTCTGATGCTTTGAGGGCGGTACGTCTCATGGGTGGCCAGGGTGTGCCACTGTGGCACCAAGACGATGACCTGCACGGGGTTGATGCGGTGATACTACCGGGTGGTTTCTCCTATGGTGACTATCTGCGTTGTGGTGCGATCGCTCGGTTTTCACCCGTGATGGAACAGATCGTACGCCAAGCTAAGTCAGGAATGCCTTTGTTGGGTATTTGTAATGGCTTCCAGGTCTTGTGTGAAGCGCGACTTCTTCCTGGAGCGCTGATTCGAAATGTGGGGCAGAAGTTCACTTCGGTGACGACACCTTTGAGGCTTGAGTCAACGTCGACCGCTTGGACGAATGCGTACGCCCAGGGCCAAGAGATCAGCATTGTGCTCAAGAATGGCGAAGGCAACTACCAAGCAGACATTGAAACAGTGACACAACTCGAAGCTGAGGGGCGAGTGGTGGTTCGCTACCTCGACAACCCGAATGGGTCAGTGAATGACATTGCGGGGATCACTAACGAACGCGGGAACGTGGTGGGTCTCATGCCTCACCCCGAACACAATGTGGATCCCACGATCACGACCAACCTTGATGGCCAGGGCTTCTTTCAGTCGTTAGAGGCTTTCTTGAGTCGCTGAATGGGAACACAAAAGGTACAGGTGGTTTCAAGTGGTCATTGCATCATGCACGGTTTGTGGGTCTAATAATAGTTGTTGGAAGGTTTCTGTGGCTTTCCTTGCCTAGTCATTCCGCGCCAGCGCGCCAGCGCGACTCGCGGAATCCAGGCTCCACAATCACCACGGTTGTGGAGTCTGTTCATGGTGGTTACATTCGGGAGACTCACCAATCCGCTTAATGTGATTCCTGGATTCTGTTTCTCACTCCGTTCGTTCAACCACTTCCTTGACCTCGACATGAATGCAAGCATCCCTGCCCTCGGTCTTCGTCGTGGTGCGAGTCGCGAAGCCTGTGCTGCGGAGCCCGCTAGGGCGACTCGCAGTGCTCCGCAGAATGACGGAGAAGCAGAATGACGGGGTTGGGGTGGCTCAGCGGTTTTCGGGGAGGGATTCCCAGATTTCTTTACATTCGGGGCACACCGGGTATTCCTGGGGGTTGCGGGATGGAACCCAGATTTTTCCGCATAAGGCAACGACAGGGGTACCCATGACCATGGCTTCGGTGAGTTTCTCCCGCGTCACATAGTGAGAGAGGCGCTCGTGGTCTTGGGTGTCCTCCCTCACCGTCTCACGTTCGAGTACGGTGGTGGATCCTGGGGCTAGCTCACTCATGGGTCCATTATTTCATCAACCCGGTGAGATGGGCCCCATGGGCACATCCCCTACCGCGATAGACTAGGAATCTGCTGAAGGATAAGGACAACCATCGTGAAAAAGATCATGAGTTTTTTCGTGGGTGCAGGTTTGCTGCTCGTGGGTACAGGATGTTCCACTCCACCAGGAGGGGCAGCTGCAGTAGTGAACAATCAGGTCATCAGTGACGCGGTGGTGCAGAAAACATCTCTCATTCTTGCCGAGTATCTGTATGACGAGTACGTTGCTCAGCGTGAAGCCGGTGAATCCGGTGAATACACTGATGAGAGCGAACCCGCCCAAGCTAATGAATCTCTAGGGGCTGATGTCACCGATGATTTCCCTGAAATCGACTTCACTGATGAGGGCCTTGAGGCCAACCCAAATGAAGACATTGCATCGCCAGAAGAGAACGACGCCTTCACTGGCGAAGGCCGAGATAACACGAACGAAGAATTGAGCACCGATGACCTTGACTTTCAGGACCTGGTGGTAAGCATGCTTCAAGGCACTTTGGACTCACAGATTGTTGGCGCGATTTTAGGTCAGGCGTTTGCGGAAGTTGACGTTGTCTTCAGCGATGAGGATAAAGACCGCTGGGTGATGTACGTTGAACCCGAGTTCATTCAGCGATGCTGGGATGACCCTGTGTGTCGTGAGGGATTGGACGGTTATGTCACACAGCAACTGGCCTTTGAGTACATCAACACCGAACCCATGGATTTCGAGAAATTCGATGCTGCCCTCGACAACATGTCAGTGTGGATGAACCCACGCTATGGCCAATGGGACCCTCAGCAATTGAATAGCAGTGCTTTCCTCGATAAGCGCCCGGGTGGAATCCTTGCTGAAACACTTCTGCTCACACCACCAGCCTAACTATGCCCGAGACAGACACCATCCTCACCCAGCTTCGCCGACTTCACGAGGTCATGCATACCCTGCGGGAAAAATGCCCATGGGACCACCAGCAAACCCATGAGACTCTCATGACCTATCTCATTGAAGAAACTGCAGAAGTTGTTGAAGCAGTCGAGATGGGTGATGACGAGAACCTTCTCGAAGAACTTGGTGATCTTCTTCTTCAAGTATTTTTCCACGCCGAGATTGCCTCCGAGCGTGGAGCCTTCGACTTGGGCGATATCGCTCAGGCGATTTCTGACAAACTCATTGCCCGCCACCCGTACATCTATCAAGACGAATCTATTCCGAAAGATGTGTGGGGGTCCTGGGAGAAGCGTAAACGCGAAGAAAAGAATAGGGCATCCAGTGTCGATGGCATCCCTGATGGCTTGAGTTCACTGGCGAGAGCCTACAAGGTGGTGACGAGGATAAGATCCCACGACGTTGGTCTCCCTCTTGCTGATACCCCGATTTCGTCTCAGGAGGTGGGGGAGCAATTGCTGGAGATTGTGGCCCGCGCCCATGCCCACAATATTGACCCGGATCAGGCTTTACGCCAAGCAGTGCGCCGCCTCGAAGTGAACGTACGCGATGTTGAACCTCAGTCTTCGGATTCTGGGGCTAAGCGACCCTGAATTGACCTGATCACTAGACTGACTGATATGAATCATTCCCGCGAACTTGTTCTCGTTGTTGACTATGGTGCCCAGTATGCTCAACTCATTGCGCGAAGGGTGCGTGAAGCGAAGGTGTACTCTGAGATCATTCCTCACTGCGCCACCGTGGCAGAGATCAAAGAGAAGCAACCTTCGGCGATTATCCTCTCCGGTGGACCTGCTTCGGTTTATGAAGTTGGAGCTCCCCAGGTTGATCCTGGTCTTTTCGATCTGGGCATCCCTGTCTTGGGAATCTGTTATGGCTTCCAAGCAATGGCATTGAGTTTGGGCGGGCAGGTCGATCGTACTGAGTTGAGAGAGTACGGACGTACGCAGGTGCACGTCCATACTCCAGGGGTATTACTGTCTGAGGTACCTCGTCAATTCTCTGTCTGGATGAGCCATAGTGTCTCAGTTCACCAAGCACCACCAGGGTTTCAACCCTTGGCCACCAGTGATGGTGCTGAAGTGGCTGCCATGGAAGACACCGCACGCAAACTCGCGGGGGTCCAATGGCATCCAGAAGTCCACCATTCACAGTACGGCCAGCAGGTGCTTGACTATTTCCTCCATGAGATAGCTGGCCTGGGCCATTCCTGGGATTCTTCAACGATTATTGAAGACTCAGTCCAAGCCATCAGGGAACAAGTGGGGGATGCTCGCGTCCTGTGCGGGCTGTCGGGGGGAGTAGACTCGGCGGTCGCTGCAGCACTAGTTCAGAAAGCTATTGGTGACAATCTCACCTGTGTCTTTGTTGATCATGGACTCTTGCGAGCGGGGGAAGCTGAAGCGGTTGAGAAAGACTTTGTGGCCGCCACTGGTGCCCAATTGGTGGTTGCCGACGCCAAAGAACAATTCCTTGGGGTGCTTGGGGGAGTAACCGACCCTGAACTCAAACGTAAAGCTATCGGCCACCAGTTCATTCGTACCTTCGAAGAGGAAGCAAGAAAGCTTGGTCGTGACCAGCAGATCAGGTTCCTCGTCCAAGGAACCCTCTACCCTGATGTGGTCGAATCTGGCGGCGGAACGGGTACGGCCAATATCAAATCCCACCATAATGTGGGTGGGCTTCCCGATGATTTGAGTTTCGAGTTGGTTGAGCCTCTTCGTACCCTCTTCAAAGATGAGGTACGTGCGGTCGGTGAACAATTGGGGCTCCCAGTTGACATGGTGTGGCGTCATCCTTTCCCTGGCCCCGGTTTGGGGATTCGCATCATTGGGGAGGTCACCGAAGCCCGGCTCGCTATCTTGCGCCACGCCGATGCGATTACCCGCGAGGAACTCACTGCTGCGGGTCTTGATCGTGACATCTGGCAGTTCCCTGTCGTACTGCTTGGTGATGTACGTTCCGTCGGTGTCCAAGGAGATGAGCGCACCTATGGTCATCCTATTGTTCTTCGCCCAGTCACGAGTGAAGATGCGATGACTGCTGACTGGGGGAGATTGCCGTACGAGGTTTTGGAGAAAATCTCCACACGGATCACTAATGAAGTCCCAGAGGTCAATCGGGTCGTTCTCGACATTACGTCGAAGCCGCCAGGCACTATCGAATGGGAATAATTCTCGGCACCAAGAAACGAGTGGCACGTAAAGTTTTGAGGAAGTGTCCCACTGGAGTGTATTTCTCGGGGTATCGCCACGACATGGGCTTTCGCTCACCAGTTAGGATGAGGGAAACACCCCAGGCAGGCTAGGGGTCTGCCGAACTCAACAAAGGAGGGCCCAGCATGGGAGAATGTCCAGTGACCGGAATGGGTGCAAAAGATTTCACACAAGGCACAACAAATAAGGATTGGTGGCCAGACCAAATCAATCTCAAGGTTCTTTCGCAGAACTCTGAGCGCGTCAACCCTATGGGTGAAGACTTTTCTTACCGTGAAGCTTTCTCCAAGCTTGATTTGGATGCGCTGAAGAAAGACCTCATCGCGTGCATGACTGACTCCCAAGAATGGTGGCCAGCAGACTATGGGCACTATGGCCCGTTGTTTATTCGTATGGCTTGGCACTCTGCTGGTACGTACCGCTCCCATGATGGCCGCGGTGGGGCTTGTGATGGCACCCAGCGTTTTGCACCACTCAACTCGTGGCCAGATAACGTCAACCTTGATAAGGCTCGACGTTTGTTGTGGCCTATTAAGCAGAAGTACGGCAAAGCTATCTCGTGGGCTGACTTGATGATTCTTGCTGGCAACTGTGCCATGGAGTCGATGGGGTTCAAACTTTTCGGTTTTGCCGGTGGTCGTGAAGATGTGTGGGAAGCCCAAGAGGATGTCAACTGGGGTTCAGAAACTGGGTGGCTCGATGATGAGCGCTACACCGGTGAGCGTGATCTCGATAATCCTCTGGCGGCTGTCCAAATGGGTTTGATCTATGTCAATCCTGAAGGGCCGAATGGCCAACCTATTCCGATCGAATCGGGCAAGGATGTTCGCGAGACTTTCCACCGCATGGCGATGAGTGACTATGAGACGGTTGCTCTTGTTGCTGGTGGTCACACGTTCGGGAAATGCCATGGTGCTGGACCTGCCGACAAGGTTGGCCCAGAACCTGAAGCTGCACCGATTGAACAAATGGGTCTGGGATGGAAGTCCGCCCATGGTTCCGGAATGGCTGGTGACACTATCGGTAGTGGCATTGAGGGTGCATGGAAACCGAACCCCACCACCTGGGATATGGGCTACCTCAAAGTTTTGTGGAAGTACGAGTGGGAGCTCACCAAGTCTCCTGCTGGTGCCTACATCTGGCTGGCGATGGATGTTGACGATGAGGACATGGTGGTGGATGCTTTCGATCCGAACATCAAGCATCGCCCGATGATGACCACTGCTGATCTGTCGCTCAAATTTGATCCAGAATTGGCTAAGCATTCGAAGCACTTCTTGGAGAACCCTGAAGAGTTTGCTGATGCGTTTGCTCGGGCCTGGTTCAAGTTGACCCACAAGGATATGGGTCCCAGGTCGTTGTACCTTGGCAAGGATGCTCCCGCAGAGGATCTGATCTGGCAGGATCCGATCCCCGCCCCCAGTGGCAAGAAACTCTCTGCCAGTGACATTGATGGCCTCAAGAAAGTTATCAGTGATAGTGGGTTGTCAGTGTCACAGTTGGTAGCCACAGCGTGGGCCTCGGCTTCGACCTTCCGTGGATCCGACAAGCGCGGTGGTGCCAATGGTGCTCGTATCGCTTTGGAACCCCAGGTGTCGTGGGACGTTAACGAACCAGGCAAACTAAAGAAGGTGCTGGCGACGTACGCCGATATTCAATCAAAGTCTGGGGTGAACGTATCTCTTGCTGATCTGATTGTTCTCGGTGGGAACGTTGGTATAGAAATGGCTGCCAAGGCAGCTGGATGTACCTTGGAGGTTCCTTTCACTCCTGGGCGTAGCGACACCACCCAAGAGCTGACTGATGCTCACTCTTTTGACTATCTTGAACCTCAAGCAGATGGTTTCAGGAACTATGTTAGCCCCCAAGCTAGGGGACGGGTTGAAGATCAGCTCGTGGACCGGGCACAGCTTCTTGGTTTGACTGCTCCTGAAATGACTGTCCTCGTTGGCGGATTGCGCGTACTCGATGTGAACTATGGCCAAACCAAGCATGGTGTTCTCACCAGCAAGCCAGGAGTGTTGACCAATGACTTCTTCGTGAATCTGCTTGACATGGCCTATGAGTGGAAACCCTCCGCTGGCGATGATTCCATCTTTGAAGGTGTCGATCGTAAGAACGGGAAAGTGGCATGGACAGCAACCCGCGCTGACTTGATTTTCGGATCCCATTCACAGTTGCGAGCCATATCCGAGGTGTACGCTCAAGGCGACTCAGGATGCAAAGGCAAAGAATGTCAAAGCGCAGGATGCAAGTTCTGTACTGACTTTGTCAAAGCCTGGAACAAGGTGATGAACGCTGATCGCTTCGATCTGCTCTAAATAATAAGTCTCCGACACCACCATGGCGGTGGCCCCTGAGAGGGGGTCACCGCCATGATGCTGTTGAGAGAGATGTTGGTGCGTTATTCGCCTTTGCTCAGACGTATCTGGATGGCGAGTTCTTCAGCATCGAGTTCACTCAGAGCGTGGCGCAGCACGCTCGAGGAGTACGTGCCGGTCGTACGCAGATCGAGCAGAGCTTTGCGCTGGGCTCTGATCTTCATCAAAGGAATCATTTCTTCAGGCACAGTTTTCCCTGCAGGGGCGCTCCAATTCTTGCCGGCCTGGCTGAGTTGCCCGGCCAGACGATCCCATTCTCCAGCTGGTTCCGAGTCTTGGCCATCCAAACCAACACCTTTCACGAACCAACCCAAGGTTCCTCCCTGGATGATGAGGGATCCTGCAGCGACAAAGAACGCAATGAGGATCATCATCGAACGGTGCGGAGTGTCGAGGGGAAGGGTTTGAGCTGCAGCCAAGGTAACTACTCCTCGCATGCCACCCCAGATCAGTAAGCCACCCTCTTTGAAACCGAGCGGTTGGCGCATGAGATACTCTGCATCAGCAAGATAGCGCTGAATGAGGGTGCTGACATATTCCACGCGATGAGATTTGCGCTCCTGTTTAGAATCAAAGTTTTTGAGCCGAGACTTCAACTGTGCTCGACGCTCCATCATGATCTCTTCGCGTTTCTTCCACTCCACATCTTGAGGTGCATCCTTGATCGCCTTGCTTCGTTTGATCTTCTTCTTTGATGAATGTGAGAGCCGGCTGATCAGGGCAGCAATGAAACCGCCACGCAAAATGATGGCAAGCAGGAGGGCGAGGGCAGCTATTCCTACTGCCGTCCACACAGTGTCTTGGGTGCTCGTGACATCATTGACCAGCGCTCGCAGTTCGAGACCCATGATGAAGAACACCGTACCTTCAAGCAAGAACTCGAGGGTATGCCAGTTTGCTGAATCAGACAGACGCTGACGGGCATCAAGATGTTTGGGCCCAGAGTGTGCGGCCACCAACCCGGCGGCAACGACCGCAACCAAACCGGAGGCATGGCAGACCTCTTCAGCAAAGATGTAGGCCACGAAAGGAATGAGGAGGGACGATGCAGTCGCTGGCGCTGCCAACGGAATGAGTTTGCGAATTCGAAGGCCCAACCAGCCAATGATCCCACCAATGAGGGCTGCTCCAAGGGCGGCCCAGAAGAACTGGAGAAGGATAGACCACCAGGGGATGGGGGTGATCGTACCATCAGGGGAAGCCAGGGCAGCAGCAGAAGCTGAGGCAGCGGCAACAGCAGAACGCAGCAGCACCAATGACGTGGCGTCATTGAGCAAGGATTCACCTTGCAAGATATTCCTGACCCGTGAGGGAACTCCTAGACGTCGAATGATGGTGGTGGCAGCTGCATCGGTGGGGCTCAAAATGGCACCCAAAGCAATACAGTAACCCATGTTCACATCAGGCAGGATCCAGTGAATGATGAACCCCAAAATGACTGCACTGCAGATCACTAACAGCACTGCTAATCCACCAACTGCAGCAAAGTCGCGTCGGAAATCAACAGTAGGAATAGCTATAGCGGCGGCATATAACAATGGCGGCAGGATGATCACCAAGATCCAGTCAGGGGGAATCGAGGGGATGTTCACGAAGGGAAGAAAACTGATCCCCACACCAACGAGCATGAGGATCAGTGGAGGGGCGATTCCCAACTTGTCTGACACTGTTGACAAGCCGATAACGATGGCTGCCACTAGGACAATGAGAAGAACCTGAGGGATCAAACCCTCCATATCAGGAAATAGATTCACCATGTTGGTATTCTTCCCTATAATGATGTCGTTTCCAAATACTGGCTATTATTCGGACATAGGAGGTCAAATGACCAAGATCCCGTCAGCTCTCGAGGAAGCAAGACACTCCATCGACAATCTGGATGCTGCGTTGATTCATCTTCTTGCGGAGCGTTTTAAGATCACTCAACGGGTGGGCCAGTTGAAAGCAAGCCTCAACCTTCCCCCAGCAGACCTAGCACGGGAAGCAGATCAGGTGCGCCGATTGCGTACTCTAGCAGAAGAATCGCAACTCGATCCCGAATTTGCCGAGAAGGTGGTGACCTTCATTATGACCGAGGTTATTCACCACCATGATCAAATCCGTGATCAGTGGAATGTCAGTGGGTAGGACATAGTCCCTCCTGGGGGTCGATGTCGCCACGACTCTAGCGGTACGATGGGTGGTGATCCCACCGGTCATCCATACTCGGAAAGGCAGGCCAGCCATGGCAACCATTGATTACATTGAAGCACGCGAGATTCTCGATTCGCGAGGCAACCCCACTGTTGAAGTACAAGTCATGCTTGATGATGGGTCCCAAGGGCGCGCTTGCGTACCATCGGGTGCATCAACCGGCGCCTTTGAAGCAGCGGAACTCCGCGATGGAGACAAGAACCGCTACGGAGGTAAAGGTGTGCTCAAAGCTGTCGAGAACGTCGTGGAAACTATTGCTCCTGAGCTGTTAGGCTTTGACCCTTCCGAGCAGCGCATCATCGACGTCACCATGATTGACCTTGATGGAACAGACAACAAGTCCAAACTGGGTGCCAATGCGATCTTAGGGGTTTCACTTGCCACCGCTGTTGCTGCAGCCGATTCTGCTGAACTCCCGCTCTATCGCTATGTGGGCGGGCCGAACGCCCACGTACTCCCGGTGCCCATGATGAATATTCTCAATGGTGGATCACACGCGGATTCGAATGTGGATGTCCAAGAGTTCATGATTGCTCCGATTGGTGCGAAGTCTTTCGCTCAAGCCCTCGAATGGGGTACGAGGGTTTACCACTCGCTCAAGGCCGTATTGAAGGATCGCAAACTGTCGACCGGGCTCGGCGATGAGGGAGGTTTTGCTCCCAATCTGGAAACGAATGCTGCGGCCATGGATCTGATCCTGGAGGCTATTGAAGCTGCCTCGTTGACCCCCGGCAAAGACGTTGCTCTCGCTTTGGATGTGGCAGCCTCCGAATTCTATGATGACGACTCCAAGTCGTACACTTTCAAAAATGGCGACAAGCTGTCAGCCGATCAGATGATTGCTCTCTATGAAACGTGGGTGGACAAGTATCCGCTGGTGTCGATCGAGGATCCTCTCAACGAAGAAGACTGGGAGGGTTGGATCAAGATCACCAAGACTCTTGGTGAGAAGGTTCAACTCGTCGGTGATGATCTTTTCGTCACCAATCCGGTACGCCTATCGCGGGGGATCGCGCAGGGGGCAGCGAATGCTCTGCTGGTGAAAGTGAACCAGATTGGTTCCCTCACTGAGACTTTGGATGCTGTGGATCTTGCTCACCGCAATGGCATGCGCTGCATGATGAGCCATCGTTCTGGAGAGACTGAGGACACCACCATTGCAGATTTGGCTGTTGCAACGAATTGTGGCCAAATCAAGACGGGTGCTCCAGCACGCTCTGAGAGGGTTGCGAAATATAATCAACTACTTCGCATTGAGGAAGATCTTGATGCTGCAGCTAGCTATGCCGGGATCTCAGCCTTTCCGAGGTTCAAACCCTGATGCCGGGTAAGCCGCCACGCCACACTCCAAGTCGGGGATCTCACCGACCTGGAGTTCGCCGTGGTGGGCGAGTGGTGCGAAACCCTGCTTCATCACCGGAATCTTCTGTACGCTCACAGAGTCGAGAATCCTCGGCAGGTTTGTCCCTGGTTCAGCGTACGATTGCTGTCGCGGCCACTTTTGCTCTCTTGCTGATCTTTTTCGTATCGAGATTTAGTGTCTATCTCAGCCAGCAGCGAGACATTGCTGAGGTCCGGGCGGATATTGCCGCTCATCGAGTGGAGATCGCCCGTCTCCAAGACGAACTTGATCGATGGCAGGATCCAGCCTATGTGAAGGCCCAGGCCCGTGATCGTCTCGGGTGGGTTATGCCCGGTGAAGTGGGGTACCGGGTGGTTGATGAGAATGGCCAATTGATCGGTGGGTTTTTGTCAGGAATTGATGACACGTACGGCGAAGTGAATCTGCCGTGGTACGAGGTTCTTGGGGAGAGTCTGATTATTGCTGATCAGCCTACTGGTGAGGTGAAGGCCCCTGGTGACACGGTTGTATACGATCCAAGCGATGGCGAGACGCCGCGGTGAGTGATGAACAGGCATGTGGGGACAGCGTCGACCCTCATGTGGGTGACCAATCGAGCAATGGTGGGGGGCTCACGCCTGGCGATGCCGATATTGTCACCAGGCAGTTGGGGCGTACTCCCAGAGGAGCAGTGAAAGTCGCATGGCGATGCCCACAAGGGCACCCTGGCGTGGTGATGACGAGGCCGCGTTTGAGCGATGGCACACCCTTTCCCACACTGTATTACCTCACCTGCCCGGCAATCGTGAAAGCATGCTCGACCTTGGAAGCTGACGGTTTGATGGCTTCGTTGACTGCGCGTTTAACTGACGATGTTCAATTCGCTGCGGCGTACGGACAAGCCCATGACTCCTATCTGGTGGATCGTGAAACTTTGGCTCAGGAATTGGGGATCGAGGTGCCAGAGATTTCAGGGATTTCGGCTGGCGGAATGCCATCGCGGGTGAAATGCTTGCACACTGTGGTGGCACACAGTTTGGCCAAGGGACCTGGTGTGAATCCTTGTGGGGATGAGGCCTTGGAGGCCATCGGAGTCTTTTGTCGATCGGGGTGTGCCCAGGTTTGTGGGCCTGCTAGTGAGCGAGAGGTGTCATGAGAGTAGGGGTTATTGATTGTGGTACGAACACCACCAGGATCCTCATCTGTGATGGGGATGTTTCCGGGGTTCCTCAAGAGGTTGTGAGGGAGTTGAGATTTACCCGGTTGGGGGAGGGGGTTGATCGAAGTGGGAGTTTCACTAGTGACGGGCTGAAGCGTACTTTTGCGGCTGTTGAAGAATATGCTCAGATGTTGGAGGCGTACCAGGTGGACACGGTACGTTTTGTCGCAACCTCAGCTGCCCGCGATGTACACAACCGTGAAGATTTTATTAGTGGGGTGAGAACCCGCCTGGGTATCGAACCGGAGATTATCTCAGGCGAGGAAGAGGCATACTTGAGTTTTCTTGGAGCACTCACTTCTTCCGCCATGGCATCCGATCCACCTCTGGCTCCGGTCACCTTGTGTGAAGCGGAGCTCCCTCCGGTCACCCTGTGGAGCACTGCGAGTCGCCCTAGCGGGCTCCGCAGCGCAGGCTCCGCGACTCGCAGGGTCCACGATCAACCACCAAACAACGATCAATCGGTCCTCGTCGTTGACATCGGTGGTGGGTCAACCGAACTGATTCGCGGGTTCCTCTCGGGGCGCCTCGAATCGAGAGTCAGTCTTGATATGGGGTCAGTTCGTCTTCGTGAACGGTACCTTCACGGTGATCCACTCACTGTTCCCCAGATCGATCAAGCACGAAGCTTCGTTAGTGAGCTACTGGATGGTTGTGGTGTTGCCATCGGCGATGTGGATGTCTTTATTGGAGTTGCAGGTACGTTGACTTCACTGTCGGGTATGAACCAATCTTTGGATTCTTATGATCGTACGAAAGTACACAATTCCACCCTGGAGGTGGATGACATCTTAACCCTGCAGGAGCACTTGTTGACCTTGAGTGTGGATGAGGTCATCAACCAGTATCCGAGTCTCCCAGCACCACGCGCCGAGGTGATTGGTGCTGGAGCACTCATTGCTAGCGAGATTGCTCGCAGAGTCGGGCGTACGATGATTGTTCGCGAAACAGATATTTTGGATGGTGCTGCCATGCAACTCTTCAGAGAGCCGCGATCGTCCACATGGCACAAGCCCATCGAGGTGTGAGATCATAAGTGATCGGGCCCCCATAGCCCAACGGCAGAGGCAGTCGACTTAAAATCGATCCAGTGTCGGTTCGAATCCGACTGGGGGCACGGGGGTTGGTGGTGTCACAGACACTTACCTGTCAGCTAAAATGAAATCATTCTACCTGGACAGGGCCAAACAGCTAGTGGAGTCAACCTATCAGGAGTTCTCCCTTCAGGTGTCGCTGGATGGGTGGACCAGCGATCTTCCTGGGGATATTTCACAAGAAGACTTCCAGATGTGGGCCCAGGATAACCTTACTGTGAAGGCCGTAGTGATTCTTCCGTATGATGGCACTGCGAGTGAAGAAACATTGAGAGCTGAGTCAGCGCCGATCGAAACAGGTTTGGCTAGCTTAGGTGGACAAGCATCGAATGTCACATTGAAGTACTACTCGTACGATGGTTTTGCGGTAGAGCAGCAGCGTTTTAATAATGAACAAGCCCTTCTCAATGATCATGGTGATGTTCTCCTGACATACAACTGGACTAAGTAACCTGGCACTGTTTGGGGCACGTCAGCCGAGGAAGAGGTATGAACAATGACAGCAGCAGAAATCCGAGTTCGACTGAAACAGGAAGAAGACTTGCTTAACAAAGCCAGACAAGATGAGTGTGATACTGCCCGAACCTTGTCCGACCTCCAAGACTACAAGCAGGCCCACGACAGTGAGGTAGTGGGGCCAGCAACTTGACCCTCTAGACGAATGGGTTGATGACGACAATTCCGTTGTAATCCTGTCCGTGGGAAAGGTCTTCCGACAGGAGTTGTTGACATCCGCTAGCCCGGGCGGCTTCGATGATCCCTGCATCCCAGTACGACACACCGAATTGTTGCCTCGTGTGCAGAGCACGGCGCATCACGGTAAGGGTGTTGGCTTGAATAGGGAAACGGGTGAAAGACTCAACAAATTGTGTTGCTTGCTCATGGGTGAGTGGATCAGTGCGCGTTGCTCTAGTCGCCTGCACATAGAACTCTTGAAGCACCTGGACAGATAGGGCGATCCCACCGTCTTCTAGGATTCCACGGGCAATGGTTGCCTTGGGTTCTTCCTGATCGTCGCGCGATATCGCGTACAGTAGAATATTGGTGTCACAGAAGCGCACGGTCATGAACCTCTTCTCGGCTCAGACGATCACTCGCTTGGAAGGCATGAACCTCATCCAGGGTACGGCGTTGTAGCTCAGCAAGACGCTCGAACTCACCACTGTCATCGCTGAGCGAGCGAAGAAAACCTGTGACGAGAGCGCTGAGGGATGTGTCAGCCACTGCAGCATGCACTCGGGCGCTTCGGTATACCTCATCGGGAATGGCAACAGTCACATTTCTCACAGTTTCACTGTATCACAGCAACACACTTGTCCACAGGAGGTCGATTGTGAGTGTGTGGCACATGAGCGCCCTCCCAACTAACCTATGTAACGGTGGAGCTAACGGGATTCGAACCCGTGGCCTCTTCCATGCCATGGAAGCGCGCTACCAACTGCGCCATAGCCCCAGTGCGGTTATCTACCTTACCCTGGTGGTGCCACACATGTCCACGTGGCGTATACACTGGATGCAAGGAGGGAGGATGCCATGCCACGACCGAAGAATTCCACTGAGTTGATTGAAGCTGCCACCAGCGAGTACGACAAGCTTATGGCTCTCGTCACCTCGATCCCAGCCGAACAACAAGAACTTGAGTTTGCTTTTGAGGACCGTGATCGCACAGTACGCGACGTACTAGCTCATTTGAGCGAATGGCACTACATGATGAGTAGGTGGTACGACCAGGGGATGTCTGGCGAGAAGCCCATTATGCCGGCTGATGGGTACACGTGGAAAACACTTCCCGAACTCAATTTGAGAATTTGGGAAGAAGCCCAGGAGATCCCACTCGATAAGGCCCGAGCAGAACTCGACGAAACCCACCAGGTCATGATGACCCTGATCACCCACCACAGCGATGAGGAACTGTTCACCAAGAAGTATTATCCATGGACGGGTACGACCTCGCTGGGTGCGTACCTCATCTCTTCGACCTCCAGCCACTACGACTGGGCTTCTAAGAAACTGAAGAAAGCCATCAAAACCTGGAAGGGCTGACATTTACCCCGCCCACCAGTCACCAACTTTCCCCGTCACGACGTACGTGCCTCCATTTTTGTCACCCTGCGGACGGGTGACGAGCGAAGCGAGGAACACCGTCTCGCAGGGTCCAGATATCACACTGACGACGGTGGTGACCGCCGGTGGTTAATAGTCGCCAGCAGACTCACTGTCGTGGTTGATCGCTTGTCTGGATTCCGCGAGTCGCTTCGCTCCGCGGAATGACCGTTCTGGGTCGTTCATTGACCGCGACCCCCTGGTGACGAGTGTCTTTAAACGTCGCGTGGTGACTGTATCTCTGTTTTCGTCACCCACAGACTCACCAGTGGTGGCAAACCGTTTGTCTGGATTCCGCGACTTTGCGCGGAATGACGGATATGGGTCACACTGTGCACATCATGGCCGTATCGTCTCCATGGAGGTGAGTGACAACGCAGCGATTCCTCATGGTCACTGTGGAGCAGTTGCGGTCGGTTGGCACTCCACTCACGTCACCCTGCGGAACGAAGTGACTCGCAGGGTCCAGATATCACACTGACGACGGTGGTGACCGCCGGTGGTTAATAGTCGCCAGCAGACTCACTGTCGTGGTTGACCGCTTGTCTGGATTCCGCGAGTCGCTTCGCTCCGCGGAATGACAGGGTATGTCGCTTCGCTCCGCGGAATGACAGGGTATGTCGCTTCGCTCCGCGGAATGACCGGTGAGGGGCAGTGCCGCCCACCATGGATGAGTGCGGTATGCGGAATGACTGGGTGGTGACTGCCAGTGCTAACGGGAGCGAGGTTTAACGAACGTGGGAGTATGTCATCGTTTAATTGATCGTTGACACGGGGTTATGTCAGCGATTTCTTACTGGCAGTTGACAGCATCTTCCAAGCAAGCTGGGAATATCGGATTGTTTTGGTCGTACCCGCATTCCGAGTATCCATTCCAATTGAGGCGGTATTTTCCTGCTGCGACTGCTTCTTCAAGACTCCCGACGTGAATTACAGAAGAGCCGTTCTTGAAAGCTCCAATGAGGTTAGCGTCGATAAGCTCATCAGCATCCAAGATGCCATTCAGATTATTGTCCTTGTGGGAACACAAGTGATAAACGGAACCCTTCTCAACCCAATAGACCTCACAATTCTGCGAGAAAGCACAAGCAACCCTCTGCATCTCGGTCATATTCTCGACTGATGTCGGGTTACCTGCCGAGCACCCACTGGCAAGCATCATGAGGATTCCTGCAGTCGTTGCTAGGAGTGTACGGGTGACAAGGGATCGGCGTGAAGAAGAGTGATTGTTCATAGGATCTATCGTAGATGTGTTTGTGTTTGTCACTCTAATCGCGCCCGAGCTTGGAATCCAAAGCATGGATTTGGGTTTCGAGTTCGCCTAAGCGGATCTTGAGGCGCATGACCTCTGCGGCGGCAGACGAGTACGCCCCACCTGCACCCAGAGTAAGGACAACCCCTGATCCATGAGACTTCTTTGCTCCAGCTGGATCAGTGGTCGCCAACTTTTGCTCGGCATTAGCAAGATCAGTCTTGACTTTGGTGATCTGCTGAGAAAGGCGAGCCCTACGTCCGTACGTACCCTGCTCACCAGATTCTTTGCGACGACCAGGTTCCTTGCGTGCCCAGGAATAAAACTCTTGGGTAACCTCGCGGAGTTTCTTCGCCAAAGACCCGTTCTTGTCACGACCGGCGTACCCCGCCTCCTGAAAAGCGATCTGTATCCGGCGTACCTCCTGATGGGCGAGAACCAAGTCAGGTTCACCCACCAAGGCTTTCACCTGGTCAATGAGCCCAGCTTTTGCCCGTGCAGATTCACGCTGATCGTCTAGAGACTGGGATCGTGCCTCCTTGCGGCGAGCATAGAGCGTGTCCTGTGCTGCCTTGAACCGACCCCATAGTTCGCGCTCACCGGGCGCTTGCCCAATCTCTTTCCAGGAGGCCATCAGCGAAGCCATAGTCTCCGTGGCTTGACGGATATCGGAGCGTTTCGCCAGATCCTCAGCCGTCGCAATGAGAGACTCCTTCGCCCTCTTCGCCTCCCCGGCTTCCGCTTGGCGCAAATCACGCAAGAGCCCCAAGCGAGAATAGAGCTGATCTTGGGCCTGGTTGAACCGCGCCCACAATGCATTGTCTTCAGACTTAGTCGTACGACCAGCTAACTTCCACTGTTCAAGGAGAGCCTTCATTTCGCCGGGTGCTGTTTTGGCTGGGGAGATCATGGCCACCAGTTCTGCTTGGGTGATGAGTGCTTCCTTCGTGGCCCTGGTTGCTGCGCGCTGGGACTCTTTAGCGTCCATGATTCCTCCCCTCCTGGCTGACTGTGCAAGGTAGTTTACCTTCCATTGAAGAAAAACATTGCCCAAAGTCTTGCCAGACCCACCTAGTGTTTCGGTAAGGTGTCCCTGTGGCATCTACATCATTGAGCGTGCATCAGAAGGCATTGCGCTCCACAGTTGCGAAGAAAGTCCTCATGGCCCTCACGGGACTCGTGTTGATCTTCTTCCTTCTCATGCACATGTTTGGCAATTTGAAAGTTTTCGTCGGCGAGAATTCCTACAACTATTACGCTGGTTGGTTGAAGGAACAAGTGCTGTACCCCATCCTTCCGCACGGTTTGTTTATCTGGATCTTTCGAGCGTTCCTGTTAACCTGCCTGGTCGTCCATGTCTACTGCATGGCAACCTTGTGGGCAACAAGTTTGAAAGGTCGAGGACCGAAGTACGTACGGACGAACCGCAAGCAAACCTTGTCGAGTAGGTTCATGAGATGGCTGGGTCTGATCTTGATCACTCTCCTCCTCCTTCACCTGCTCATGTTCACTATTGGTGGAATGACTTTTGGTGACTCTTTCGAATTCCAGCCGGACAATCCGTACGCCATGTTTGTCGGAGCCTTCTCCCACTGGTGGATTGTGGCCATTTATGTGGTCTTTATTGGTGCAGTGTGCATGCACGTACGCCACGGTTTCTATTCTGCTTTCACGACCCTGGGGATCAACGTTGGTCCGGGTGCTCGTCGTACTTTGAATATCCTTGCCTACACTGTGGCAGGCCTGCTCTTCGTGGGTTTCATCTTGTCCCCCATGGGCGTACTTCTTGGATTGGTGGTGGCATAAATCATGGCAGCGACAGTTAAATCCTCCGCGAAGGCATTCTTTAGTGTGGGGCAGGATATCCACGATACTAAGGCTCCCGATGGCCCTATTGAAACGAAATGGTCAACCCGGAAGTTTGAAGCCAAACTCGTCAACCCTGCTAATCGCCGCAAGCTAACCGTCATCATTGTCGGGACAGGTCTCGCTGGTGCTTCAGCTGGTGCAACACTCGGTGAAGCTGGTTACAACGTTCACAGTTTCTGTTTCCAAGATAGTCCGCGTCGGGCCCATTCGATTGCAGCTCAAGGTGGCATTAATGCGGCCAAGAATTATCGCAACGATAATGACTCGGTTCACCGGTTGTTCTATGACACGGTCAAAGGTGGGGACTATCGTGCCCGTGAGACAAATGTTCATCGCCTCGCTGAGGTCTCGGCAGGGATCATTGACCAGTGCGTAGCTCAGGGTGTTCCTTTTGCTCGAGAGTACGGCGGTTTGCTGGATACTCGCTCTTTTGGTGGGGTGCAGGTCCAGCGTACGTTTTATGCTCGTGGACAAACCGGCCAACAGTTGCTCATTGGCGCTTACCAAGCTTTGCAGCGTCAGGTTGCAGCAGGTACGGTCACCATGCATGCTCGTCACGAGATGCTCGAACTGATTATCCATGATGGGCGGGCTCGTGGGATCGTCACTCGTGACTTGATCACTGGGGAGATCGAAACCTGGTATGCGGATGCTGTTGTTCTTGCATCGGGTGGCTACGGCAACGTGTTCTTCCTGTCGACGAACGCCATGGGATCGAATGTGACAGCAAGTTGGAGGGCTCACCGCAAGGGCGCATACTTCGGCAATCCGTGTTACACCCAAATCCATCCAACGTGTATCCCTGTCACTGGGGAACATCAGTCGAAGCTCACCCTCATGAGTGAGTCTCTGCGCAACGATGGCCGCATCTGGGTGCCGAAGAATCCGGCTGATGCCGAGAAGGATCCGCGTGCAATCCCCGAAAGCGAACGTGATTATTACCTGGAGAGGATCTATCCCTCTTTTGGCAACCTTGTTCCCAGAGATATTGCTTCCCGTCAAGCGAAATACATGTGTGATGAGGGCCGCGGTGTTGGCCCGGCGATTGCTGAAACCGATCATGCCACAGGTGAGACGGTTTCTCGTCGTCGCGGTGTCTACCTTGATTTCGCTGATGCTATTGAGCGTTTGGGGAAGAAAGCGATCGCCACCAAGTACGGCAATCTGTTTGATATGTATCGGCAGATTACTGGAGAAAATCCGTACGAAACCCCGATGCGCATATATCCAGCTGTTCACTACGTGATGGGTGGGCTCTGGGTTGATTATGATCTGATGAGCTCCATTACCGGGCTTTTCGTCACTGGGGAAGCTAACTTCTCCGACCATGGGGCGAACAGGTTGGGGGCTTCTGCTCTGATGCAGGGTCTCTCTGACGGCTACTTCGTTCTACCGAATACGATCAATGATTATCTTGCTGCTGGTCCTTTCGAAGCTATTGATGACACAACTCCAGCGGTCGCTGAAGCCCTCAATGATGCCCGAGGAAGAATTGCGAAACTCCTCGCGGTTCAAGGGGAGCGTTCAGTGGATTCTTTCCACCGCGAACTCGGTTCGATCATGTGGGAGTACTGCGGAATGGAACGTACCGAAGCCGGACTCATCACAGCGATCGAAAGAATCAAGGCTTTACGTCAAGAATTCTGGTCGAACGTTCGTGTCACTGGTGTAAATGAGGATTTCAATCAAGCACTCGAACGTGCAGGCCGAGTCGCTGACCTCATCGATCTTGGTGAGCTCATGTGTGTAGATGCCCTTCATCGTCGTGAATCCTGTGGTGGGCACTTTAGGGCTGAATCGCAAACCGATGACGGCGAGGCTTTACGCCATGATGATGAATTTGCTTATGTCGCCGCCTGGGAATATGCCGGTGAGGGGCAGGTTCCCGTACTGCATAAAGAGCCTTTGAAGTACGAGGCGATCGAGTTGAAGCAACGGAGTTACAAGTGAAAATCACATTGAAAGTGTGGCGCCAAGCCAACAAGAACGCTGCCGGGTCTATGGAGACCTACCATCTTGATGGTGTTTCTGAGAACTCATCCTTCCTAGAGATGCTAGACATGCTCAACGAGCAGTTAACAGCCGCGAACAAGGAGCCGGTGGCGTTTGACTATGACTGCCGTGAAGGTATTTGCGGTATGTGCGGGATCGTGATCAACGGGTCGGCCCATGGGCGGTACGAATCGGATGTAGCGACCACGACTTGCCAGCTTCACATGCGCAGTTTCAAAGACGGAGATGTCATTGAGGTGGAGCCATGGCGTACTGGTGCCTTCCCTGTGGTGAAGGACCTCGTGGTTGATCGTTCGGCTTTTGACCGGATCATCCAAGCTGGGGGATTCGTTTCAGTGAATACTGGTTCGGCCCCTGAAGCGCACGCCACCCCAGCACCCAAACGTCAAGCTGATCGTGCTTTTGATGTGGCGACCTGTATCGGTTGTGGTGCCTGTGTGGCTGCTTGTCCCAATGGTGCGGGCATGCTGTTCACTTCAGCAAAAATCACTCACCTGGCGAACCTTCCCCAAGGCCAACCGGAACGCCGTTTGCGAGTGAAAGCTATGATTGCTGCCCATGACGCCAATGGTTTTGGTGGATGCCAGAACGTCGGTGAGTGCGCTTCAGTGTGCCCGAAGGAGATTCCTCTCGAATCGATTGCCCAGTTGAACCGGGATTTGATTGCATCGATGTTCCGGGGTGACGGCAAGACTTCCTGAAACCAGACTCAGGATGGTGCCGGAGAGGTTCCGCGTTCAAACTTAGCGCCCTTGATGAACGTTTTCTGTCCACACGGAGTTGATGTTCATTCCCAGCTCTTTTGTCACAGGTGCCCCCACTATGGCAGAATTGTTCATCGCGCTGTGACCCCTGCCACAGGGGGGTAGTCACAGTGCAGATGAGACAACTATCTGGTGACCTGTGGCACCTGGAGGAAACATGAACCCACTCATTCAAGAAATCAATGCCGAATCCCTACGCGATGATATCCCCGATTTCCGCCCTGGAGATTCAGTCAAAGTCCATGTGAAAGTTGTCGAAGGTAACCGCTCCCGTGTCCAGGTGTTTGCTGGTGCAGTGATCGCCAGAACAGGATCAGGAATCCAAGAATCCTTCACCGTACGCAAGGTTTCTATGGGTGTCGGTGTGGAACGTACCTTCCCTGTCCATTCACCGATCATCGACAAGATCGAGGTCGAGCGTCGCGGAGATGTCCGTCGTGCCAAGCTTTATTACCTGCGTGGACTTCGTGGGAAGAAAGCAAAGATCAAAGAGAAGCGCTTCGCCTGAGACGAGGATTGGTGCGCTGGTTTGATGAGAACTATCTCAGAGCAAGTGCGCAATTCTGTTGAGCGTATTCATCTGCCGTGAGGAGGTCTGAGATGGTTGACAAGCAAGTATGGGTCGATAGTGGATCTTTAATTGAAACCCTCGAAGACGAAGAGTCGGTAGACGAAGTCGAGGTTCTGGAAAGCCCAACTGACAATCATTCGACCAAGAAGAAACGCCCACTAGCTGTCAGAGTGCTCCGGGGAGCCGGTGAGATTCTGTTCTATTTTTTGATCGCCATCATCGTCGTGGGCCTTGTTCGCATCTTCCTTCTCCAAAACTTTATCGTACCCTCAGGCTCCATGGAGGAGACACTCCAAATCGACGACATGATCCTCGCATGGAAACCAGGCCAACCCCATCGTGGGGACATTGTCGTCTTTCGTGATGATCTTCAATGGTTGGCCCCCAAGTTCAGAGGTGACCCGCCCGCGGATCCCCTTGAAACATTGAACACCTGGGAGAAGTTTCTCACCAAAGTAAAACTTCGACCTCCCCCCAATGAGCAGTATCTTGTGAAACGGGTGATTGGCCTTGAAGGTGACACAGTTGAATGCTGTGATCCCCAGGGAAGAATTATGGTCAATGAGTATCCTCTTGATGAATCCTACATACTGTACGACAATGCCCAAATGGCTTTGAGACCCTTTAGTGTTGTTGTCCCTGAAGGCCGCATGTTTGTCTTAGGCGATCATCGTGACAATTCGAAGGATTCCCGAGCGGTGCTGTGCAGTACCAACCTTGACGATCCGTTACCCTATGCGACCCCTGAAGTTGATAGCATCCAGGGGAGAGTGTTTTTGATTTTGAGACCTTTAGCTCACTTCCGTGCTTTCTCCGCGCAGGAAGCCTTCGGAGAGGTTCCTGAGCCTACGTCAGATCCACCAACACTCACAACAGCCCCCTGGGAATGCCCGGAATAACCCTATGTACGAAGACATGCTTCTTGCCGCTGGTCTTGGGCCTGTTGCTGGGGTCGATGAGGCAGGGCGCGGTGCTTGTGCAGGGCCCCTCGTAGCAGCAGCGGTGATACTGTCTGAGGACCCAGCTAAGCAGATCCATGGTCTTGATGATTCAAAAAACCTCAGCGAAGCACAGCGTTTGGCCCTGTTTCCACTGATCATGGAGAACGCTATCGCGGTGTCTCAGGTCATTGTTGAGGCTCGTGAGTGTGACACCATGGGCATCCAGGAGGCAAATATTCATGCACTGCGCCAGGCCGTACTTGAACTTGAAGTGAGTCCAGGTTTCGTCATCACCGATGGGTACTCGGTCAGTGGTTTACCGATGCCCAGTGTGGGCATGTGGAAGGGGGACAAGGTATCCCCATGTGTCTCAGCGGCATCCATTATCGCCAAGGTCACTCGCGATCGCATCATGGATGGTCTCGACTCGATGTATCCGCTGTACTATTTCTCCCAACATAAGGGGTACGCCACCTCCGTACACCAAAAGGTGCTCGATGCCTATGGGCCTTGCCCACAGCATCGCCTGAGCTACCGCAACGTCGCACGAACCACTACAGTAGAGGAATCATGAGTGCAGAAGAACTGGAAATCTACGAAGCCGAACTTGAGCTTGCCATCTATCGGGAATACAAGGATGTTGTGGGAATCTTCAAGTGGGCGGTGGAGACAGAACGACGTTTCTATCTCTGCAATAAGGTCGATTTGAAAGTACGTACTGAGGGTGGTGACGTGTACTACGAGGTCTCAATGGAGGATGCGTGGGTGTGGGATATGTACCGCCCAGCGCGTTTCGTGAAGACAGCCAAGGCGCTCACATTCCGTGATGTTGCTATTGAGGAAATCGCCCACAGCGACCTGCAGGTCCCTGAGCAGGGATAGTTTCCTGGTTGGTCAATGGATTCTGCGACTGCGCGCAGAATGACGGGGGTGGTGGATCCTGCAGGTCCCTGAGCAGGGATAATCTATTCGCTGCGTAGCGCTTCGACTGGATCTTTACGGCTTGCTGCTGAACTGGGAATCAACCCAGCGAGGAAGGTCAGCGCCATGGACACCGCAATGAGAATGAGGGCGGCGTTGAGAGGCAACCGAGCGATACGATCCACGTCGGTGAGTTTATAGACCAACGGATTGGCAATGATCGTCAAACCTAGGGTGATGAGTACACCCATGAGCCCGGCAACGAAACCAACAATGAGTGTCTCTGCATTGAATACATTACCTATGTCGCGTTTGGAGGCACCGAGTGCTCGCAGGATGCCAATCTCTTTACGCCGTTCCAACACGGAGATGTAGGTGATGACCCCGATCATAATAGAGCTCACCACCAATGAGATAGACACGAAGGCAACAAGCACTGCTGAAATCTTGTCAATGATGTCGGTCACAGAGGTCATGAGAGTCCCGACAATATCGGTGTACGTAATGACTTTGTCTTCGTCTTCTTTCTTCATCCGGTCGTTGTAGGAGTCGAGAGAATCCAGGACAGCTTGTTTGGCTGCGAAGTCATTGGGATAAATATCGATCGAGTACGGGTCGTCAAGTTCTGCGTACCCCAAAGTCTGAAGATTAGACTCCACACTGTGGCGCTGGCGGTTCATCATGGACATCAGCAGTGAGGTCAACTGTTCAGGGTCAAGATCAAAGTCGAAAATGTCTGCGAACCTTTGTGGGTCAATATCCATCGCCGACGACAGTTGGCTGGTGAGTTGGCTCATGGATGCTTGCATAGCGATCGACAATTGGCTCTGGAGATTGCCCATCATGGAAGTGAGCATGGTTTGCATGGTGGTCTGCATGTATCCAGCAAGGGCTTGGGAAGCTTGAGCTTCGAGTGTGTCGGTGTTGATGGTGTTCATCAGCCGCCCCATGAATACTGCCTGGTTCTGGGGTTGGTTGAACCATTCTGCAAAGGAGCCGCCAATATCGCCGGGAAGATTAGGCATAGTGGTGGGGAATTCGCTCGGCATTGAGGTCGGTAACCCCGTGGGCAGCGAACTGGGTAGCGCTGTGGGCCCCGTGGTGGGCAGTGCAGTGGGCAGCATAGTGGGGGCACTCGTCGGATCACCAGTGGGATCCCCAGTAGACCCAGGATCACTAGGTTCGCTGGAGGTTTGAGCAGATGGCTCAACCGATTGCTGCGGCAAGGCTGAGGGGGAAGGTTGGGTGGGAGTCGTAGGGTCGCTTTGGGGGGCAGGAGGAATCACTGGCAGGGTGGCGGAACCCATGGTGTCTCGCAGATAGTCAGAAAGGGTTTGGGTGAGTAAATCTGTGAGTGCTTCATCAGAGACTTCGATGCTCATTCCTGAGAGCATGGCAGTTAAGTCAGGGGGTGGAACCTGCGGCATAGACCCACTCATACTCGACAGATCCATTGACCCTAGTGAGGGCCCTGAAGGCATCGACAACCCAGAGAAGTCGACATTGAACATTGAACCGAAAGCATCCGCGTCGATATTGAGCAGCGAAGAGAAATCAAAGTCGCCCATCCCAGGGTTCTCTGCTTCCTCCTCAAAGGTTATTCCAGAAAAAACATTCAGCTCCGGGTTAGCCAACTGGGCGCGTACGATATCGGAATCAGCGGCTTGGTCAATGAGGTGGTAGACCATGCTCATGGGGTAGTACAGTCCCGGCCGGAGCATCACATTCGTGGAGTCTTCCGCAGAGGTCACCACACCCACAACCCTCAGTGTTGTTCCAGAAGAAACCACATACCTCATCCAGGTCTCGTCATTGCTACGATCAGTCCAGAGCTTGTATTTCGCGTCGTACTCGTAAAACCTGGCCGCATTGACAAGCTTGAAGGTCACCGACATCACATCGTCATAGGACAATCTCACCCTATTATCTGGAGTGTGAATAGGTTTATTCTCACTCATGTCCTGGATCATCTGGTCCAGCTCTGCAGGATCACGTAGACCCATGGTGTAGAGGGCCATATCCGAAATGCCCCCAGAGCCAGTCACGACGAGAACGAGCTCATCAGGGCCTTGAGGCCAACGGCCAGCCAGGACGTCGTACTGGTCGGATATCAATGACATGTCATCGGGTAGTGAATTGAACACATTGGTCGTCATGCCCATATTCATCAGTGCTGAGGATGAATCACCACCAAAACCTAGGGAGGTAAACATCTTGTTCGGGTTGACCTGGCGTACTTCGTTGGTGGTGTCGGTAGAAAAAATCTGCGGGGTGACGTTGTAGTTGTATTGAATTGACCGTACGTGGTCACTGATCCCAGATTCGGGAGAATCGAGATAGGTTTTCAAAGACTTTAAATCATTGGAGGCGACCTCTGAGAGCATGCGGGTGATCATGGCAACCTCATGGAGGTCCGAATCTCCAGTGTCGTGAATAGAGTCGTGGATGTCCTGACCTGCCATGATCATACTTGTCATGTCGATGCCTTGGGTCTGGATTTGTAGAGGATAAAGCGAGAGAGTGTTTTCCTCCACCCCACGAATATAGGCATTAACCCCGTTAGCCAAGGCGAGGATCGTGGCAATGCCAACAATGCCAATGGATCCAGCGAAACTGGTCATGAGGGTGCGACCCTTTTTCGTCATGAGGTTTCTGAAACTCAAGGAAATAGCGGTCAGGAAGCTCATGGAGGTGCGGCGAGCTTTCTTCGCATGGCGGACGTTGCTGTGTGGATGGTACGGGTCGGTGTCATCAACGACTTTTCCATCGCGCAGAGAAATAGTTCGAGTGGCGTACTCTTCAGCTAGTTCCGGGTTATGGGTGACCATGATCACCAAGCGCTGTTGAGCAATATCCTCAAGCAGGTTCATCACATGAACGCCAGTTTTGGAGTCGAGAGCACCCGTGGGCTCATCAGCGAGAAGGATTTCAGGGTCGTTGATCAAGGCGCGGGCGATAGCCACGCGTTGCATCTGACCACCAGAGAGCTGATTGGGGCGTTTGTAGATGTGTTCACCCAGATCGACTTGGTGGAGGGCGGCTTTGGCGCGGCGAGTACGCTCTGCTTTGCTCACCCCCGACAAGGTGAGAGCGAGTTCCACGTTGGCGAGAACAGTTTGGTGGGGAATGAGGTTGTAGTTTTGGAAGACGAAACCGATGCGATTATTTCGGTAGGTGTCCCAGTCCCGATCGGAGTATTTCCGCGTGGAAACATCATCAATAATGAGGTCCCCCGCGTCAGCGTGATCCAATCCGCCCACGATATTAAGCATGGTGGTTTTGCCTGAACCCGAAGGGCCAAGGATGGCGACAAATTCGTTGTCGCGGAAAGTAACACTCACTCCATCGAGGGCAGCTTGAGTAAAAGAGCCAGTACGATAGGTCTTGTGAACATTGTCTAAATGGAGCACTGTTATCCATCCCCTCGCATCGTGAACTCTGCTGTGAAAGCGGTATTGAAAACACAATTCTACCGTGAATTGGGGGTTCGCGGCGATCGATGTACACAAGGTTAGGGGTTATCTCCGTGGAGCCCCTGAGCAGCAAACACCGCCTGACACGGAGTTCTGCCACCTTTCGGTACACTGGGAATCTGAATACACAAGAGGGGTGAGCGATGTCGGAACCTATGATCGAATTAACATCGGTCACGAAGGAATACCACCTTGCCTCGGGACCCGTGACTGTACTCGATAAAGTTGACCTCACCATTCCACGAGGAGATATCGTTGCTCTGCGCGGGGTTTCCGGATCAGGAAAATCCACTCTGCTGCATCTCCTGGGGGCCATTGATCGACCCACCTCAGGGACGGTGAAAGTCGACGGGCTTGATCTGTCGAGTTTAACCCCTGCCGGGCAGTCAGATTTCCGCGCACGTTCGATCGGATTCGTCTTCCAGTTTTTCAATCTGATGCCCACGTTAACTATTGCTGAGAACGTCTCCAGTGCTTTGGAGCCCCTACGTGTCAACAGGCGCGAGAGAGACGAGGCTGTACGAGTTTCCCTAGCCAGTGTGGGACTCATGGATCAGGCCAACAAGTATCCTGCCCAACTTTCTGGTGGCCAACAGCAGCGTGCTGCCATTGCTCGTGCCATCGCCAAGAAACCGCCCGTACTGCTGGCTGATGAACCCACAGGGGCCCTCGATGTGAATACTGCTGGTGTGGTCCTCGACTATCTGGGAAAGATGCAATCAGAGATGGGCTGTACGCTGATCATTGCCACCCACGACCCAGTGGTCTCTGACTTCACCAAGACGGTTTATCGTGTCGGCGGTGGGGAGCTGGTTCGTGAGCGCTAACAAACACTCTCAGGGTTCCGCTTCTCTCGACAGTGTGGATCCTTTCGACCCTCAGTCAGTAGCTGTACCTCGCCGACTGCTGTCACCCGTGGTTGCCCACGTACTCGGGTCCGCTGCTACCATGCGTGGTCGACTCGCCGCCTTGATCGGAATCACTGCAGCCTGTTTAGGAATCTTCATTGGTGGTTTGTCAGCAATAGATTCCACACTCACTGCTCGCGATCAGTGGTTTGAAGAAGGGAAACTCGCCGATCTCCAAGTCTATTTTCGTAGTGTTCCTTCCGACCTGCTTCCAGACTTTTCTGAGATTGACGGTGTCGAGGACTGGCGTTCACGGGCAGTTGTACGAGGAACAGTAGAGGTGCCAGATAATCCCCATCTCACGATGCAACTCGTCAGTGGGCCGTACACCAACGACCTTGACCTGCAGTCACTCGTACTGCTCGATGGAGAATACTTGGATGAAGATGACACTGACTCTCTTCTCATCGACTGGCATCTCAGTGATGCCCACCAGGTCGGCGTCGGTGACGAATTGCGGGTCACTATCGGTGATCATGACCTGACATTGACAGTACGAGGAGTGGTTCGTGATGCAGAATTCTTGTTGGCACCAGCAAACCCTTCACTGTTTATACCCACCAAAGGTTCCCTAGGAATAGGGTTCGTCAACGAAGACACCATTGCTGACATTGATGGTTTCTTGCCCGTCAATTCTGTCCTCATCCGTGGATCAGTTGACAACAGCCATTTGCGCCAGCGGGTCCTCGATTTTGTGGCCGACAAGGACCTCACCCAGGCGTATGCACTGGGGGCTGAGGAGCAATTTTCGTCACTGTATTTGGAGAAGAATCTTGCTGCTTTCGCCACGGTGGTGCCTGTCATCGTCACCGTGACCGGTTTGTCATCGATCTTTGTCACCTTCTTCCTTCTCGCCCAATGGTTGACCAGGGAGCGCCAAGCATTAGGCGTACTCATGACCCTGGGGTACACCGCGAGGCGTTTGGCCATGGCGTTCATGGTTGTTATTGGGATATTGGCCTTCATCTCGATTCTGCTCGGTATAGCTGTTGGGTGGTTCCTCGCCAGGCTGTTTATTTCCAAATTCGCTACCTCGGTGGGCTTGCCTCTGGCTGCCACACACCTGACAGGTTTGTACGTGTGGACCAGTGTGGCTGGTGCCTGTGCGATGTTCATGGCAGCTGCGATCTATGCAGGTGTTCAAGTGAGTCATATGACTCCGCTGGATGCGATGCGGCAGGTTACTTCTCGTGGGCGGCATCCTGGGCGATTATCAGGATGGTTGGGGGCGATACTTCCAACGAGTTGGTTGAGGATAGCGGTACGAAATACCGTACGAGACAAGCTTGTCTCCGTACTGACTATCGTGTCGATGGCGTTAGGTTTCGGCATCACGGCGAGTTTTTCGATCGCCTTCTATTCAGTGATTTCCACAGCGCAGTCCCAGGTTGATGCGAGCACCTGGGATGTGCTCGTTGATTTTCGTACCCCCCTTGATGAGGACACTCTGACAGGCATTGCCGTGGGGTGCGATGCTGGTGACGTGACAGGTATTATCCGTGGGGCCGTACAAGTCACAGCACATGATCGCAGCGCCAACCTCTATGCGGGAGGTTTCGACCCGCAGCACTTGTGGTACAAAATTCCGAAGCTCCTCGAAGGTGAGGATGTGAATTCCCACCAGCGTGAAGGGATCTTGATAGAGGTATCTACAGCCCAGGAGCTCGGGGTGGGGCTGGGAGACACAGTGGCTTTGGATTCCACCTCAGGGCACTACCAAGGTGAGGTGATCGGGATCTTCTCTGGGGCGCTGCCTGGGGAAGCCCGATTGACTCGTGACTTTGCTGGGGAAGTCTTCTCTTTAGAAGGAATGCACACAGGTATGCTGATTCAATCCTCTGATGATCTGGAGGAAAAATCGAAGTGTTTGAATAGCCATAGCGATGTTCAACAAGTGATGCCACTCCAGGAGATTCGTGAAGAAATCACATCGCTGTCGGATCAAATCACCTCGATCCTTCGCATCGGTTCTGCAGTGTCCATCGTGGTGGCTTTGCTCTTTGTTGTCGCCTGCTTGGGGTACACAGTCTTGAAACGTTCCGGGTCTTATCAACTCTTGCGGGCCTTGGGTTACAGGGATCGGGTAGTCGTGGCAACGATTGTTACCGAGACGTTGATCTTGGGGATATGTGCCATGGTTCTTGCCGTACCTATTGGTGCGCTGACAGCTGACTATACTGCCTGGAGAATCTCGCAAGTATGGTTCCACATTGACACTGAATTGACGGTGGCAGACTATGGGAAAACCTTCATCCCAGCTTTGATTCTGCTGCCCCTAGTGGCCCTACCCATGGCTCGCTCGGTGCTCGCTGAGTCACTCGATGAGTTCATGAGGTCTCGCGATATGGGGTAAACCCTGTCGTGCTACCCGACTGCGATGTTGGGTGACAATCTGTGGATAAAACTTTTCGCTGTGCACAATGTGGGTGCGCTTGGTCATTTCTTCCCCCAGAGTCGCCATTGTCATCAGTGGAGGTGAGAAATGGATCAGCGGAAGACACTAGGAAACACTGGTGAAGAGTTCGCAGCAAACTATTTACTGCAACTCGGGTGGACGATTTTGGAGCGAAATTGGAGGTGTTCCAGAGTAGGGGAAATTGACATCATTGCTGTGGAGCCATCCAAGCGACAAGGAACACTAGTCTTTTGCGAGGTGAAAGCCAAGTCGGGACATGGGTACGGAGATCCGCTCGAAGCTATCACTCGTGAGAAACTTCAACGCCTCCACCGGTTGGCCTGCATGTGGATGGCTACTCACCCAATGGGGTACGACCGGGTCAGAATTGATGCCATTGGGGTGAGCGCCATCCCTGGTCAGGATGTGAAACTCAACCATGCGAAAGCGATCAGGTTATGACTGCGGTGTGGGGTATCGCTCGAGCTGGGTCAGTGGCCCTCGTTGGTGTCGAGGCAATGCCAGTCACCATCGAAGCATGGACAGGTTCGGGGCTACCGAGAACAACCATGGTGGGGCTTCCTGACGCTGCTCTCACCCAAGCAAAAGAGCGATGTCGGGCCGCAGTGCTCTCTGCGGGGTACAGTTGGCCGCCACAGGTGTTAACCATCAACCTCACACCAGCAAGTTTGCCTAAGGCTGGATCCCACTATGATTTGGGGATCGCTGCTGGCGTACTGGCTGCTGAAGGAGTCGTAGACCCGTCACTGTTGGAGGGGATTATTTTCCTCGGTGAATTGGGTTTGGATGGTTCTGTTCACCCAGTACGGGGGGTCTTGCCTGCCTTGCTCGGAGCTCTCAAAGTGGGGGCAAAGAAAGTCATTGTTCCAGCCTCGCAATTGCGAGAGGCGGCCTTAGTGGAGGGCATTGACGTCCGTGGAGTGGCGGATCTTAAGGATCTTCTTGAGGTGCTCAACGGTGGTGAAGGTGTGGAAGCCCCACCACCGGGAGTGTCTTCGCCCTTGGCAGAAACCCTTCCAGATTTGGCAGATGTGGTGGGACTAGCCGAAGCGCGTTTGGCTATAGAAGTGGCGGCAGCAGGACGCCATCACCTTTTCTTCCATGGCCCCCCTGGGGTGGGCAAGACATTGTTAGCCTCATGTCTTCCTTCGATCCTTCCCGATTTGGGTGTCGAGGAAGCTATAGAGGTGGCTGCGATTCATTCGCTGGTGGATCTCCATATTGATGCACTTCCGCAGCGCCCACCATTGTCAGCACCCCATCATTCTGCGTCAGTGGCGTCACTGATTGGGGGAGGAGCGCGGATTGCTCGCCCCGGGGCTGTGTCTCTAGCTCATCGCGGTGTGCTGTTCTTAGATGAAGCACCCGAGTTTTCGTCTGTTGCTCTCGAGGCTTTACGTACCCCCCTCGAGCTAGGTGAGATCACTTTGGGGCGCTCCCAGATGGTGGTGAAATATCCGGCTTCTTTTCAACTCGTACTTGCCGCTAACCCTTGCCCATGTGGGTTGGCTTCCACCCCACGAAGTAAATGTTCATGTACGCCGATGGCTATACGGAAATATGCTTCACGCCTGTCTGGGCCCATTGTGGATCGCCTAGACATTCAAGGGAGAATTCTCCCAACAAGGCTCTCACTTCAACCCCCAGACCTCGAGCCAGAAAGTTCTTTCGTGGTTGCGCAGAGGGTGCTGGCGGCCAGAGATCGCCAAAGGTTTCGTCTGAAAAATACCCAGTGGTCGACCAATGCTGAACTTCCTGGGCGTTTTGTCCGCAAGGAACTCCCACTGCCGGATGGGATGGACATGATTGATTCCGCTTTGAGAACTGGAGCACTCTCTGCTCGAGGAGTCGACAAAGTGTTGAAAGTCGCCTGGAGTGTTGCCGACCTTCAACAAGCCTCACACCCCACCAAGGATCATCTCTGCATTGCTCTCGCTTTGCGCCAAGGACAGGAAACCGCGCGATGAATAATGAACGAACCCCACGCATGGGCTTAGCGGCCTGTACCCAGGCGGGAGACCCTGAGTTGGCAAAACTCGTCCGAGAGCAGGGCGCTGTGGAGGTCTGGGAGCATCTGCGATCAGGCAAGGGGAGTACGTCTTTGGCTCGGCGGGCACAGCTACTTGATGTTTCGGCTATCGAAGATCAGACCAAGGATTGTGGGGCGCGGTTCATCATTCCTGGCGACGCAGAATGGCCCCAAAGTCTCCAGGATCTGTCCTGGTCGGAGCCGGTGGGTGGCATGGGTGGCGAGCCCTTAGGTTTGTGGGTTATTGGGCCGACAATGCTTTCAGAGCTGAGTGCTGGAGTGGCCGTTGTGGGATCCCGTGCAAGTACATCCTATGGAGAGTATGTCGCTTCGCAGTGGGCAGGTGGTTTAGCTGAGCAGGGATGTGCTGTGATTTCTGGTGGTGCCTATGGGATTGATGCTAGTGCTCATCGTGGGGCATTGTCCGCTGAAGGTGTGAGCGTAGCGGTCATGGCTGGTGGTTTGCAGCACTATTATCCACCTGGGAATTCTGCGCTCATAGAGCGGATCGCTCACAAGGGTGCGGTGATCAGTGAGCATCCTCCTGTGGTTCCACCCTCACGTGCGCGTTTCTTGGTGCGTAATCGGTTGATTGCTGCGTTGGCAACAACAACGTTAATCGTGGAGGGTGCTTTGCGTAGTGGTGCTCAGAACACGGTGAGTTGGGCTTTATCCATGCAGAGGTTGGTCATGGCTGTTCCAGGGCCAGTGACCTCTGCCATGTCAGTCACTCCTCATCGCCTTATTCACCAAGGGCAAGCCACTTTGGTGAGCAGTGTGGATGAGGTGCTGGCAGGAATGAAACCTATCAATGCAGATATTGCTGACTTTACCCGAACCCAACCCACCTTGTTCGACTCGCTGACTGATCACCAGAAACATGTCTTTGAGGCCCTGCCTGCACGCCTGGGCAAGAGCATCGATGAACTCGTGCAGGTCACTGGAGATAATGTCATGAATCTCCAGGTATGTCTCACTGGGCTCCTCGCCATGGGCCTGGTGAAACAAACTGACACTGGTCGGTGGTTGGCTATCCCTCAGGCGAGGAATCCTGACTCCTCACTTCTTGGTGTCTCCCACCCCCAACCACCGTTCTAGGGCACCCCATTCAGCAGCTTTGTTCTGATCTCGGTCAGTACAACCGCGCTGATGGGAGGAGGTTATGGTCGATGAGCAATGATTCCATCATTTGCTAGGTCAGTAGGTTTCTTGGCCATTCCAGTAGGTGGAGATCACCGGGTGGGGAAGATCGAGTCCATGGTAAGGGTTGTTGAGGCCCTGGGTGAAGGATTCTTCTTTATCGACAATCCCCCTGTTAGTGGGGTCAATGAGAGTGAAAGTCGCTGGTTCGCCTGGGGTTAAACCGCGCCCCTGGTGATCGGCAATTCCACCAATACGTGCCGGGGCAAGGGACATTCGATCGACAACATCCACCCAACTCATTCGACCAGGGAGAATCATGGTTTCCATGACCACACCGAGTGCCCACTCCAAACCCACCATTCCAGGTTTGGCCTGATCCATGGGTTTATCTTTGTCAGATACGTGATGTGGGGCGTGGTCCGTACCCACAATATCGATGACACCCTGCTCTAGCCCGCGCCGTACTGCCTCGATATCCTCATCCTTTCTCAGGGGAGGATTCACTTTGAAGCGGGTATCTGCATTGCTGACCAAACCGGCACCCAGAAGAAGATGATGAGGGGTCACTTCGGCTGTGATGGGTGCACCCTTGTTTTTCCCCCACTCAATAATCTCCACCGACTCCGCAGTTGAGATGTGGCACAGGTGAATACGGCACCCGGTTTCCAGTGCCAATTCCACATCGCGTTTCACAATAGTTGACTCAGCAGACCTGTCCCAGATCATCTCGGGAGTATCGACAACCACACCCTCGGGGGCATAGGCTCTCGCTCCAGCGATCCCATGGTCTTGGCAGTGTTGAGCAAGGACGCCACCACAAGAGTTGATTCTCTGCAGCCCCTCACGCATGATCGAGGCATCCATGACGCAGAAGCCATCATCGGAGAAGACCGTGACACCCTCGGCAGCCATATCCTCGATCGCGGCAACCGATTCGCCTCGAAGGCCAGTGGTGATTGCTCCGATAGGAATGACCTCAGCCCACATGTCTGCGCTAAGTTTGCGGAGCTGACGAACCTGCTTCGCTGTATCAGTGACCGGATCAGTGTTCGCCATGGCAAACACTGCCGTGTACCCACCTGCTGCGGCTGCCTGGGTTCCACTTTCTATAGTCTCGGCAGGATCAGGAGCTGGTTCACGCAAGTGGGTGTGCAGATCGACGAGTCCTGGAAGGGCAAGCAAACCATCAGCATTGATCTTCTTGGGTTTCTTCAGGGCGCTTGGTTCCACGAATCTGGTCCCATGGATTCCCAGATCTGTACGCACTCCGGAAGCCAGGGTGACATCGGTCATGAGCAAGTCCATGGTGTCCTTTCGTTAGGTTCACTATAGTGAACTGGGACAGACTCGTCATATGTGGTCAGTCACTTGCCTGGATTCCGCGATTCGTGCTGGCGCACTCCGCGGAATGACAGTTTCGGGTCGTCAATTGACCGCAACTGCCTGATGGAGAGTGTCTAGAACCGTCGCGTAGTGACTGCTCACTCACTGGTCGCTTCACTCTGCGGACGGGGAAAAGGGTAGCGCTGAGTAGACTAGCCAGGTGAAGGATGCACCGGTGAAGTAGTGCGTCACCACTGTCTTTCTGCGCGAAGTCGCAGAATCCAGAATCCACAGTCGTACGTATGGTAGTCAGAAGAAAAGGAGAGGAATATGGAAAAGATCACTTTAGGTGACAAGAGTTTCTCAGTTGAGATCTGGAGCCGGGGAGCTGCAATCAACGACATCCGTATGCCAGATCGCCATGGCAGCGTGGGATCGGTGGTGTTAGGATACGACACTGAGCAGGCTCGTCTTGCTGGTGCAGGCTACTTGGGGGAAATCGTGGGGCCCTATGCCAATCGGATCGGTGAGGGGGGATTCGTCATTGATGGGAAACAGTACACCCCCGAGTTGAACAACAATGGAACCTCTACTCTCCACGGTGGCCCCCATGGCATGAGTTACCAGGATTGGGAAGTGGTTGAGGCCACCAAATACCGCGTACGACTTCAACTCGATTGGTCAGATCCGACAGGGGGATTTCCAGGACCGGTCCATGTGGAGGTAGTGTATTTCGCTCAAAGCCTTATGGGTACCATGATGCTCACCCACAAAGTCAGAGCAACCAGTGCTGTCCCGAGTGTCTTGAGCATTGTCTCCCATCCGTACTTCAACTTGTCGGGTACTGGTTCACCCATCCATGACCACATTCTCTCGGTGACAGCAAGCACCTACATCCCAGTTGATGAAGCGCTCATTCCTTTGCCAGGAGAGCCAGTATCGGTCGAGGGGACCCCCTTTGATTTTCGCCAAGCAAGGCCCCTCGGCGATGCGCTGGGCAGTAAAGACCCACAGGTGGAGCTCTGCCAGGGGATTGATCACGGATTTGTTATTGATAGCTCCCCCAAATTGGGAGGCCACGGTTCGATTGTTGGGACACTCGTCCACAAGGAATCTGGGCGGGTCATACTCATGATGAGTGACTATCCCGCCTTGCAGGTGTACACCGGGCAAGGATTGAATGACGATGGTGTCACCCATCCACCTGGTGCAGGAGGAGCCTTCACTGGGATTGCCCTGGAAACCCAGGAATACCCGAATGCCCCACAAAGAACTGATTATCCTTCGAAAGTTCTTCGACCAGGAGAGGTGTTTTCCCGTACCACTTCCTGGAGTTTTCTCGTAAACTCAACCAAAGAGAAAGGATGATCATGAGAGTCCATGTTGGTACAGACCATGCAGCTTTTGAGTTGAAGAATTATGTTGTTCAAGTCTTAACGCAGCGCGGCTATGAGGTTATTGATCATGGCGCTGATGGTTATGACTCTGAAGACGACTACCCGATCTATATCATTCCTACAGCGGAAGCTGTCGTGGGGGACCCCGGATCTCTTGGCATTATCTTTGGTGGTTCTGGCAATGGTGAGCTGATCGCGGCGAACAAGGTACGCGGCGCCCGAGCTGCGCTCATACATTCCCATGACACGGCGCTGCTTGCTCGCCAGCACAACAATGCGAACATTGCTTCGATCGGTGGGCGCCTTCACTCGAAACAGCAGGTTATAGATTTGGTGTTAGCCTTTCTCGCCACCGACTATTCCCATGCTGTACGCCACACACGACGCCTGGGTATCATCTCGGCATACGAGGACTCCCTGAGTTCCTAAGTTCGTCTCCCTGGCTCCCAGGCCCGTCACCCTGCGCACTGCGAGTCGCTTCGCTCCGCAGAATGACAGGGTGGGTGTCACTCTGCCTATCACCCCTACCTCGGTCACCCTGCGAGTCGCTTCGCTCCGCGGAATAACGGTCATCGATCTTTGGGAATAAATACCACACCGCCTTGGTTGTAGGTCTATGCATCGTTTTTTCGTGGTTGGCCGCGAGTTAACGAACCAGGTACCCCCTCTCAGAACCCTGGGAGGGGAGACCTGCCCAAGGAAGGGCGGACATATGGGTTTTGCATACGGAAAACGAGAAGAAGGGTTGCCAGCATGGATGGTTCCCGTCATCGTCTTTGCCTGCGTGTTTTCCCTGATTTTAGCTAGTTTGGTGGTGACCACCACAGCCAGCAGGGCTCATGGGGCTGATCCGAACACGGTCTATATCAACACCAATGCCTCTGGTCGTACGGGAACCTGCGTACTAGGCAATGACTCCTATGGCGTGTCCGGAAATACATGTTCACTAGGGGCTGCATTGACGCTGACCAATGCGTCGGCGACCCCGCGGACTATCACTTTAGCCACCGGTTTCGCTGCATCGATTCCTGATGGTACGACCATGATGATCACTCCGAGTACGACCTCCTCGACCTGGATGAACACCACACACGTGAATGAAAACAATGGACGTGGTGGGGTCTATGCCATCACTGCTCCAGTGACGATTGATCTTCGTGGCAAGCTCGGCATCAACCCTATTGCCAGCACCCCAGCCTCGATCCTGGTGACCGGTTCGAGCGTCACTCTCAACAATATGTCCGAGATTCGCGGGTACATGGCGTCCATTGTTATCTCCACCACAGCAAGGAATGTCACCCTTAATGGTGGTACGACGATGCCGACCTCGGGGTTGCTCACCAAACGTTTCCTGGAAATCCACAATGGTGCCCAAGGTGTCACCTTCTCGAATTATACGGTTGGGAATCTCTCTGATCGTACTGATCTCTGGGCGGCCGCAGTCTTTTTCGCGTACATGAATATCACCCAAACCACCACCAATGTGGTCATCGACAATGTGACCTTCACCACGACCCGACCAGTTGATTCGCCCACCTATTCCTGCACGGATTTAGATAGTTCCTCGTGTGCGAATATTGCAATCTCGATGGATGATGAAACCCGGATCACCAACCTGGAGATCAAGAATTCGACCTTCAAGAATCTGCGCGAAGACCCTGCAGGCGCACACCCTAATGTGCTCACCACGGCAGGTGCAGGGTTCACTGTCTATTTGGCGAACCTGGATTTCCATGACAACCAGATCATTGACACCCAAAGCTGTACGAACAATTCCTACCTGAATTGTGCCTTGATCTATCTGCCGATGATTGGTGTGAGCAACACGGTGAAGAGTTACATCCGAAACAACACTTTCCTCAATTCTCCCGGTGTTCCCCAACCTCATGCGATTGCTTGGGACGCCTACAGAACCACCAACTACAACACCACCAGTTCAGGACTCCACATTCTCGACAACTCTTTCGACGGATTCACTGGTTCGACGATTGCCCTAGCGGATGCTGGTTTGGTGACCATGGAGAGAAACCTGTTTGGCCCAAACACGGCCTCCCAGGCGAACACTATTGACGAAGAAACCGCCGCCACGGCAGGTGGGCAGAATTCTTCGACCATCACTAAGGCTCTCATCATGAACGGCAATGGGGACATGGCCACGAACAAGAAATCCCTTACGTGGTATCCCACTGGAGCCACGGTGGATGATGTGGCCTGTGAGGCGACCCTCACCATCGTTGCGCCTACCAACTCGAATGCGAATAGGATTCCTCCTTTGCCCGTACGCCTAGAGGTCTATTACACCGCTACCACAAAGGCGGAAATCTATCTCGACTCCCAGCAGGTGAATGCTGGTTCCACCATGCAGATCACTGTGCCCATTCCTTCGCAGGCAGTGGGGCCTGGGGGAATCCTCGCTGGTGGAATGAGAGTACTGACCCAATCCTTAGCGTACAGCCAACCGATGACCTCCCAGTTTTCTCGTGTCGTACCCCTGGTGGGTACGTGTGTTCCCGTGGAGACCACAGCGATCGCTCCGAGTTCTGGAGTTGTTGAAGGAGGAAACACTCTCACCATCACTGGGAGTGGATTTGCCCACGTCGATCTGGTGGAGGCCATCTTCAATGGCGGTGACGTCTGCACCTCAATGACCGTCATGAGCGACACAGAAGCCACGTGTGAGATTCCCGCCTCCACCCGTACTGGTTCTCTCACTGGCGAGATCCCGCTCACAGTGACACTCACCTTGGAGAATCTCGTCATCGACACCTTCGCTACGAGCTACACCTATGTCGCTCCAGGGGAGTTGACGATCATCAAGCGGGCCTGGATTGATGTGCCCGAGGTGGCGCCCGAGGCGTTGTACGACACCCTGATCGCGACCGGTCATGGGGGAGCGACAGAGATACTCAGTGGATCGATCTTGCCCCTGGAAACCCAGGTCACCTGGACATACACCGTGGTCTATACCTATCTGGTTGGAGGTTTGCCCTATGGTACGGCCAATGATCTCGCACTGACTTTGGTGGTCGTCACCGATGACCAACTTGGTGAGGTGTGCACACTTGCGAGTGTGGGCCTCAATGCGCCGGTGGGGTGTACGGGTACGTCCCTGGTGACTGCGAGGTCACGATGATGGGAGAGGTGCAACCATGATTTTCTTTAGCCGGTGGGGGAATAAGATTCTCACCTTCAGCGTTGTGATGCTTGTGAGCGTAACGTCCCTGGTCACCTATGCGTCGTGGAGCCATCAGACCTCCATGAGCGCAGGTGTCATCACCGCAGGCAACATCGATTTGGCCCTCGGTGAGCAAGAGTGGGTGAATCAAGAATCACATTCCCCTGGTTTCCGTACTGTAGAGGTCACACAAGTCATCAACTCTATGGCTGTGGGAGACAACCTGGTGGTTGCTCTTGGTGTGGAGTACACCGATCTTCCCGTCGGTACGCTCGGTTTTTGGCATCTCAGCGACTCCGATGGTGTCACCCATGTCACTGGTGAGGTGGAGCTCGGTGACCAGGTGGTCGTGACCTTCGTCGATGGCGTGTGGGTTGGTACGGCTACTATCACACTTCAGATTCCTGGTGAACAGGTGACCTGGGGGGACCCACTCGCAGATGAGCTCGATGACAGTTCAGTAGGGACACTCACGATCACCGCTACACAAGTACGTTGTGGAGCTGGATTTTCCACCACTTGCCCGCAGATGATCAAGGGGGGTTGAGCATGTTTACTCCTCGTCCACGTCGGGCTATCGTACGCAAACCCGTGCTCCCCTTTGTTCTCCTAGGGCTCGCCACGGCTTTGGGACTGGGCACTCTTGCCTTGTGGTCTCAGAGCATTGGCGGCGATGAACTGTTCATCGACAACGCTAGCGTGGGGTTTTCTCTCACCCAAGGCGAGGTGACAACCCTCTCAACCGGCGAGCCAGTTGGGTTCACTGTGGGCCGCAGTGAAGCTGAAGAACTTGTCACGGGTGGTATAGGCTCGCCAAGTATTTGGGCGGTCGCCGTACCTTTCACTGTGACCATGGGAACTACCCACGGTTATGGGATGGACTATTCGATCAGTGCCGAGGAGTTCGACGAGTTGACTGTCCTGGGTTTTGGCGGAGCAAGTCCAGCGTTCTTCCGCGTTCATGAGCTTCACGATTGTACGCCCACGGCGACCGGTGACAACTACCTGCTTGGTGAGGTCATCGAAGGTATTGAACCAGGATCGTACAAGAAGGAAATCCACGCCGATCACTGGTGTGTGGTCTTCACCATCACCCCAGGTCATTACCGCAATACGGTGGCAGCGAGCGGGATCAACGTACTCGGCATATCGGAGCAGTCAGTGGATAGTCGGGATTCCTCCTGGGAAGCATATCTCCTCCCAGATCCCACTTTTGAGCCGGATGTCACCATCACACTCACCCCCCTGGTGCGAGGTGAATCATGAGCCGCACACGATTCACACCCTGCCATACACAGACTTGCTGCGGCGAGCCCGAGTCACCCACTCGGGAAATGTCGGGAAGAAACACCTCCCGAGAATGAAGGAGAATAATAATGAATAAAACAACGAAGAGGCGCAATGCCATCATCGCTGCACTGGCAGGGGTTGCCCTGCTGCTCGGTGGATCCACTTTTGCCCTGTGGTCTGTCCAAGCCAACCTGTCCGGTGGAACAATCACTGCAGGAAACATGGACATCACTCCAGGTGAGACCGCTGTCTATGATGTGTCCACTGATCGTATCGACCTCACTGACACGATTTCTGTGACAGTCGAACCAGGAGTGAGTGTTGACCTCACGGGCGCACCCAAGGGTGAACTCATTGCTGACCTCGCTAGTTGGCGTATCGTCCCCGGTGACACTGTCGCTATGGTGTTTCCTTTTGAACTGTCGCTCGTCGGCGACAACCTCGTTGCTGCTTTGACCATTCCCGGTACGGATACTCTTCTTGGCGCTTCCACCTTCTCGGCGGTTGCAGGCGAAGGAATCCGTGTGGAATACCAGGTCTTTGAAGCCGACGGTACCCCCCAAGCGGCTCGCGCCGCGATCCCAGCAACCGATATCGCTGCTGGCTATTTCGACACCTCCTCTCATGAGGCCGTTGTCACGCTCGTACTCTATGTCACCTTTGATTCCATCAGTGACGATCAGGGTACGGCCAGCATGGATGCTGTTGCCGAATTGGCAGAAACCTTGACTGCCACCTTGGAACAGGTTCGCTGCGATTCCCCCTCAGCCAGCAAGTTTGCTGTCTGCTCATAGATGTTCTCCGTGTGGTGGGGGAGTACCCCTCCTCCACCACAGAACATCCATCGCTCAAAGAAAGGAACACCATGACGGCCAAGACTACTGCTCGGCTCTCAGCGGTTGGTGCCGGTGTGCTCACCCTCCTCATGGTGGCGATGTTAGCCCTCGCTGCTGCGCTCGTGGTTGTTCCGAAAATCATGGGTGGGGTGAGCCTCACCGTACTGACAGGTTCCATGGAACCCGATATTCACCCTGGTGATGTCGTGGTGACCAGGGGTGTTGATGAGGAGACTGCTCGTGAACTTCACATCGGTGATGTGATTGTCTTCCTTCCGTATCCTGACGACCCAACAGTGGTGACACACAGGATTGTCGCCAAATCAGTGTCTTCCAACTCGGTGGCTTTCATCACCCAAGGTGACAATAACAATGCTCCCGACTATTGGGGACCAGTGGGCACCCATCAGGTACGCGGTGAGGTGATGTATGTCGTACCCAAGGTCGGATTAGTCCGGCAGTGGGTAGGAAACCACGTGGGATGGGTCATCCCAGTGGTGGCTTGTCTACTTTTGGGGTACGCCGTGGTGAGTTTCGCTACTAGTTTCCGTACGCAGCGCCAGGAGAATCCAACATGAAATATCTGTTCAAAGTGATCGTGGTGGCGACATTCATGGCCTTCTTTGTGATGGGACTGTCGGCTCAAGCCCACGCGGAACCGTTGGCCCCTCACGTGCAAATCGAGTGGAATGGGCCGATCACATCGCTGTCCTGGGATTCTTCTAGCTATGGGATCGCCGGTGACACTTTTGTGGGCCACCTGGTTGCTGTTCCTGGTGATCGCGTCGAGCGTACTGCCGTTATTCGAAATGACGGGCCCTCAGATGCCATAGTTACCGTACAGATCCTGAACGTGACGACCACGAACTCTTCCTCGACAGTGAACACTGAATTAGAGGAGATCATTGAACTGCACTGGAATGTGAACGGATCCACTGGGGTCGAGCCTTGGAAGGATCTGCGCGAGGCTCGTGATCCTGCCGGGGTTTCGCGTACTGTCACTTTCCCACTGGCTCATGGTGCCCAGTTTCCCATGACCTTGGGTTTCCTTTTTCCTTCTGACTCTACCGGGGGTAGGAACTTGGGGGAGGAGTCATCGCGGTTGAGTTTTGAGGTGCGGATCATCATGACTGGGGAGGCCGGGGGTGTGGAAAATCCACCTCCACCATCGTCCTCTGGTGATCCTGGAATGGGTGGTGGTGGAGTGATGGTGGCGCCCACTGGTGGTACGACAGACGAGTCGTCGAGCTGGGTGGTTTGCGTACTTCTCTCGCTCGGCGGAGCCCTCGGTGTCACTGCTATACTTGTGCGACGCGCCTCTGTAGCTCAGCGGTAGAGCATCCGCCTTGTAAGCGGAAGGTCATGGGTTCGACACCCATCGGAGGCTCTGGTCGAGTATCCACTCACCTTCGGGGCTATGGCGCAGTTGGTA
>Ga0082212_10000149_pt1 | contig 101433 bp, 80 predicted proteins | sample TergutNt197P3_FD_71548 | JGI IMG/M metagenome (GOLD analysis project Ga0082212, IMG submission 71548) | Neocapritermes taracua P3 segment gut microbial communities from Petit-Saut dam, French Guiana - Nt197 P3 | ecosystem: Host-associated > Arthropoda: Insects > Digestive system > Gut ...
ACCCTCAACCGTAACGTTTGAGCCTACTTGATATTGTTTTTCGGTAGGCAGCGAGCTATGGGTTGCCGGAGCTTCAGAGTCAGTGTCGAGTGCATAAGTAACTTTGTAGGTGTTAAGGGTCGTAAAGCGATAGGTATACGTTGCATTTGCAGTAACGGCAACGCTGTCATCGGGAGCAGGAGCATCCCAAGCACCACTGTTTTGGGTATAGCCCGCATCAGCAACAGGAGTGGGGATTTCTGCAAGCTTGTTTCCATGAGTGACCGTCTCGGTGATGGTGGTCGAGTTATTTTCATCCCAGGTACCGTTTACGATGTCGTAGGTAATGGTGTATTCATTGGGTGCAAAATTAGCCGTAAACTCTGCATCTTTGCGCAAATCGGGGTCAGGAACGAACGTTTCAGTTACGCCTACCTCAACACCGTCCTCGTCAGTCCAATTAACGAACTTATAGCCTGGCTTTGGAGTAGCGGTTGAGCCAGTTGCGGCGGTGAGTACTTGATTGGTCTCTGAGCCTGGGTCAACGCTTCCCCAATCCTCATCATCAGCACGGTAGGTAATGGTGTATTCTTGGTCTTTGTCTATATCGAAGTGAGCCGTAAACGTGGCATCCGAGCGCAAGGTGGCATCTGGAGTGAAAGCCTTATCCTCACTCACCGTATCACCGTCTTCGTCAGTCCATTTAACGAACTTATAGCCCGTCTCAGGAATGGCAGTTGAGCCAGTTGCGGCGGTGAGTACTTGATTGGTCTCTGATGTGGGAGCAACGCTTCCCATGGCTGGATCATCGGCCTCGTATTTGATGGTGTAGGTTTGGTCATTGTCTATAGCAAAGATAGCCGTATAGGTTACTTCTTGATAGAGATGGCCATTTTTAACGGGCACGATGGTCTCATCATCAAGAGGCGTAATATCGTCGGGAAGCGTGCTTTCCCAGTGCGAGAAGGTGTACCCAGGATTAGCTATCGCCGTTGAACCTTCCGGTTTCCCAGAATAGGGGTGAACTTTTTCGCTATCCAACGACACTGTGCCATTTCCGTCTGTTGTATAGCTAATGGGTATGTCTGGGTCTGCTTCCCACTGCGCTGTAAAAGTTACGCCACCCGTCACGGTACGGGGAAGAGAAGTGCCATCTGGATAAAATATACCTCCATCATCGAGCCAGCCAGTAAAGGTATACTCTGGCACCGATGGAACCCGGTAGTTATCAGGAGGCGCTGGCATGGGCTCACCGGAAACAAGATATACTACCACTGTCGAAGGAAAGCTACCCCATGTTCCAGGCTCAAATCTCACAGGATAAGCAGTAATTACCCCTTCTGCGCCTATTATATTATTCCCTTTAATTGTTACAACAATTTCATAGCCTCCACCATAAAAAGTAAAAGTTTCTGTTCCCGATGGACCGTTAAGACCCAATGCTGCGTCAATAGTATGCCCCTCTTTGTCCTTCACGAGAACAAAGAACTGCCCATCTCCGGGACCGCCTTTGTTTGTCGTTCTGCCGATAACAATCGTATAGTCACCATCAGGAAAACTCGCTTGCCCACTTTCATTCAGAACCCACATGGCAGTAAGCGTTAAATTCCCTGTTGTGCCTCCTGGAACACTAAAACCAACACCTTCCCAACCAATAAATTCATAGTTGTTTCGGGTTGGCGGGTAGAACCAGATAGGAGTGTCTTCAATCGTATACGTTTTCGGATTACTTGGATGATTTGTTCCTCCATTGGGATTATATGTTATAAGGTAGGTGATGAGATCGTATTGTGCTGTTACATAAAGATCTGAGGAAACGTTAGTGAAGTCCGTATCCCACCCGATGAAAGTGTATCCATCTCTACTTCCAGAATATGAAGGAGCGATTGCGTCATCACCCGGTTCAACTTCCTGTATGTCAAGAAGATTACCATTCCAGTCAACAAATATTACCGCATAGACAGGCGTCCACTGTGCCGTAAACTCAAGGTCGCTTTCGACGGGTGTATCAAGGGTGATTGCCGGATCCCACCCGGTGAACTTCCAGCCTTCTTTTGCCTTTGGAGCGTCATCGCTAACGCCTTCAATATCGCCTAAGAGGGTGCCTTCTTCTATATCAAGATAAACTCTGTCCGAGTCGTCGCTTCCTTCGCCAGTGTAGAATGTTACGGTATAGGTATCGCCTTCTGCCAGAGGCATGATTTCGATGTCGAGGGGTTCAAAGCCCCAGACGGCATAAAGGAAGGTCTCCTCATAAATCTCGAAGGTGGTAACACCAGCTTCAGAATAGCTTGCAACGGCTTCATCGCCATAAACATAAGGGTCAGTATCCCAGCCGAGGAACCAGAATCCTTCGGCTTCAGGAATGGGGTCAAACAAAACGGTGACGGTATCTCCTGGGGAATAGAAGTTATCGTCAGTTGGAGCAGGCAACGCTGGCCACCAGTTACTATCATAGATTACACGCAGGGTGCCTTCTTCTGCGGCATCTTCGCCCTCGGAGGTAGCAACAGGTGCGCCCAAAAGCACCTCGTCGAGTTCTTCGACAAGAGCGCCTTCGTCATCAAGCCCGTCAACAAGCGCTTCCGCTTCTTCAAAAGCTGGCTCAACTACGTCAACCACTTCGGGCTCAGGCGCTGCAGGCTCAGGCGCTGCAGGCTCAGGCACTGCAGGTTCTTCAATTACCTCAGAAACTGCAGGCTCTAGAGGAGCTTCCCCCATAACCCCAGCCACTTCTTCAGCAAATGCCATCAAAGCTGCAGGTGAAATCATCATGGTTGCCATGACGCAAGCAAGAAACACCGGCAGGAGCTTCTCGTGTACATAGGCAAATCGATGCACCTTTTTATGCAAGCCTTTGGATTGAGTAGTATTCATTTTTTGCCACCTTTAGTTCTCTCGCATATATCGACCAACCGCGGTCGACCTTCCCCTTCGGCTTGTGCTACCGACACAAACCGACTAACCCTACCTGTACTTAAAAGATGGATTGGTGAGATACCTTGACTGCCCTGTTAGAGATGATAGAAAACAAAAACGGGGCGCAAGGCAGACCACGCTGCCATCACTACCCCGAAGACACTAAAAGCGGGTCACCCTGTCCGCTTTTAGTAAATTTTCCTATTAAGCATATTATCTTAGAAACCCCCCCCCCCAGCAACAGGGGAAATCCCTAATTTCTACGCTTTGTAGTCCCTTTTGGTTGTTCTTCACATTTTTACCATATTTCCTACCTTCTTACTGGGTTTTTGCAGGGTTTTCAGATGCCTGAGAGATGATAAAATGCTCTTGCAAATCGATTCGACGGGAGTTATGCCATGCACGATATCGCGCAACCGAAGGAACAGGACACACAGATGAGCACGCGGCGCGGCGAACAGCCACCCGCGAGACGCAGCGGACAACAAAACACACAGCAAGATACGCAGCAAGACATACACTATGTCAAAACCTTTCCTTCGCCCGTTGGCGATTTGACTTTTGTAAGCGACGGCGAACACCTCACGGGACTCTACCTGGAAAATCAGCGCTACTTCATGGAAAACGTTGTGGGCGAGCTCAAAAGTCCCCAATCAAGCAGAGAAACTTTCAACCTCGTTATCTTTTCTGACACGCAAAGATGGTTGAAGCTTTATTTTGAGGGCAAGAATCCTGGGATGCTCCCTCCTATCAAGATGAACGGTACGCCCTTTCGCCAGCGGGTATGGGAATTGCTTTTAGAAATTCCCTACGGTGAACTGGTGACCTATGGGGAACTTGCGGCAAAACTAGCAGCAGAAAAAGGGGTGGAAAAGATGTCGTCACGGGCAGTTGGTGGAGCGGTTGGACACAATCCCATTTCTATTTTGGTGCCATGCCATCGCGTCATCGGGGCGAATAATAACCTGACTGGGTACGGCGGAGGCATCGACCGCAAGATACAGTTGCTTGAACTTGAGGGTGTCGATGTGAGCGGGCTGAAGGTCCCTAACCCTTCTTAACTACATGGCCGTAGTACCAGCGTTTCCCATTTCTATCAGCCACGATACATAATTCGGTGTGCACGAAAACCAGTTCCCCACCTGCTGTTTCTACACGATACTCCAAGCTTTTCGTTGCACCAACACTCCCGCTGGTCGCCAAAGCGCTGCGCACCTGTTGGCGATCGTGTTCATATACCACTTCAAAAAACCTGTTGTGGAAATGCTTTTGAAATTCTTCGCGCGTATACCCGAACATATCGGCAAAGCCTTCACTGATGAAATCAAAACTATCGTCCCCATCATCAGCGGCAAGGCGGAAAAAGCCGCCACTCATCAAAGTCTCAAAACCCTTGAAGCGGTCCTCTTCTTCGGCAATCTTTTCCTGAGAAAGGTAAGAATCAGTCACGTCTTCGATGACCGAAAAAATCAAATGCCTCTGGTCGCGGGTCGCAATATAGCGATTCACACCGCGCACCCAACGCGTTTCGCCGTCGTCGCGCATCGGGCGCATATAGGCAATCGAGGACCCGTTTTCAACCGCATCCTTAAAACATTGAACAAAGGCCTCCCTGTCTTCGGGTTCGCAAATACTCATCATACGCGTACGGTAGAAATCACAACGAACGCGCGCTATGCCGATTTCAACGAAGAACTGGTCGTTGAGCAGAAGGGCTTGTAAATCTTGCCCGTCAAATTCCAAAAGACAACCGCCGCCGATACAGTTGGTGAACAAAAAAGAAGTGGCGCCATCGGTGCTCAAAAATTCGGTTGCCCGCAAGGCATCGCCGCGATTATCGGCAAGCTTCATTTTGCCGCTGGGCGTATGGGTCAAGAATTTCTTGAAATCCTCAAACGACATGGGCTCGGCGAAATAGTAGCCCTGCATCATGTAACAACCTAGGCTTTTCAGATATTCTGCCTGTTCGCGGGTTTCAACGCCTTCGGCAATAACAGGCAGACTGATTCCGTGCGCCATATGCACAACCGAACCCAAAATGCTGCCGCCGCGTTCGTTGTTAAAACCACCCACCACATAATCGCTCATCGCCAAGAACTTCATATCTAACTTGAGCACATCAACTGGCACTTCTTTAAGGATATTGAGCGACGAATACCCGCTACCAAAATCGTCCATCTCAACCGCAAAACCGCACTCGCGCAATTCTTCAACCACCGCAATCAGCTGGTCAGAATCTTCGGTGTAGGCACTTTCGGTAATCTCAAGGTTCAGCAATTCTTGGGGAATGTCATATTTTTTGACCAGGCTCAAGATTCTCTCCGACAAATCTGAGCGGTACAAATCGACGCGCGAAATGTTCACCGACAGCGGCACAGCCGTAAGCTTTTCCTGATTATCAAGCATATAGCGAAGATACTTACAGGCCTCTTCCCATACGAAGAAATCAAGTTCGCTGATGAGACCTGCTTTTTCGAGAAGCGGGATGAACTCCGTGGGCGACAGCCTGCCCAGCGTCGGATGATTCCAACGAATGAGCGCTTCAGCTCCAACAATTTCTTGCGTGGTGAAGTTGATTTGAGGCTGCAGATAGACAAAGAACTCCCTTTTTCGCAAGCCATCTTCAAGGTGCTGGCTAATCGTGAGTTCGCGAACTTGTTGTTCCCTCATGGAATTGTCGAAAATAGACATTTGCTTACCCGAAAGGGGCTTGACGTTTTTTTGTGCGATGTTCGCCAAATTGAGCATCTTGTTGATATCGGGCGCTTTCATGTCCTCTTCATCAAGCAGGTAGATGCCAGCAACCATTTCGGGCTTGAAGTTTTTGTCCTGAAGTTCGGGAAATGACCCGAGCAAGTCGTTTCTTTTCTTGAAGCGATGATGAAGGTCGGCGCTGTCGTCGTAATAGCACAAAACCGTAAAGGTATCAGCCGAAATGCGACAAAATGTTTCGCCTGGACGCGCGTCGTTGGCAAGGGATGCCGACCAATACTGCAAAAATCGGTCGCCGACTTCAAAACCGAACATATCGTTGACGTACTTGAAGCGCCGTATGTCGCAATACCACAGCGAATATTTCTTGTCGGGGTTTTCCTTGATGCACTTCTTTGCGATGTATTTGAAGCCGTCAAAATTCAGTTCGTCGGTCAACGAATCGCGGAAACGCAGCGTTTCCATGTGTTCCTGAAGTTCAACCTGGCGCAAAGCGTGGGCAAGGGATGTGGCTATCATGTCGATAAGAAAACCTTGACCGCGATTCCTGGCGGTGTTGTTGATGCAGATAATCCCTTTGAGTTCATTGCCCACAAAAATAGGGGTGAGCTGGGTTGATGTGATACCCGAAGCGGCAAAATGTTCCTTAAGGACGGGCGGAATCCTTTCGTCGGTAGCGTCGGAAACAAGCACGTGAACGCCACTCTTCATAAGGGTTTTCCATTCCTGAAGGGCTTCACTGGTGGGAGCAGCGAACATAGGAGGAATACGGTAGCCCCCTTCAGAAGACCAGCCTGCCGTATAGATAGCCGAACTGTAAAGCGCAATGAAAGCACTGCTCGCTTGAAAGAAGTTCCCCATGTTCTCAATTATCATCTTTGCTGCATTGTTCAAGGATATTTCACCCGATAGCGCACCCATGCATTCAGACCACAGGCTCATGCCCTCAATGGTTTCGGTAAGCAGTTTTGATTTGCGCGCATCGTCGGTGACGTCTTGGGCAACATCCATGCGAATGAAGCGGTTGTCCACTTTCACCATCTTGGTTCTATGCAGATAGTTCCTGTTCAGCTTTGCGTTATAGGCTTGCCACACGTGATAGCGGTCACTGTGCAGGGGCTTGTCGGGGCAAAACGAACACGGCTCCTTACGGTCTTGCATCAGTTCATAGCAAGTTTTCCCCTGATAGCCGTCGCCGAAAAGGGCGGCAGCACTCCCCTTGTCAGACGTGGAAATCTCGAGAATTTCCCGCGTTGCAATATCGGAAAAGCAAATGTAGTCAGTTTCATTGTCGAGGTTGTATGATTCGCTGTCATAAATGGCAAAGACCGTAGTGATTTTAGAAACCGCCTTTTCCAGGTCGGTCATAGGACCGTCTTTGCTTTTCAGAGTTGGTGAAAACGTAAAGCCCACGTCAAGGTCGGCAATGCTTATCTTGCAACCCATAAGACCCGCGCCGCAATAGAAACAATCCAGCTTAAGGTGCCTGTCGCGCGCCGTCGAATAATCATACACGGTGCGCGGCTGGCCGTTTATCAGCAACTCTTGATAAATGTCGAGCAGTTTCCCATCAAGATTGCGCCCGACTTCGTGAAGTGTTTTGCCCATCATTTCTTCGGGAGTTGCGTCCCACAGCTTTGCTGCCGCTGCGTTTGCGTAATAAATTACCAAATCGATTGGTATTTCGTGTTCAATGATGGCTTTTAGCAACACGGTAGAAGTTGTACTGTCGTCAAAGGTAGCGCGAATTGTTGAATAATCAGTCATTCGGCACACCTACCTCATTGTCGAAGTGCTTGTATCTGTCCCACCTCAATAGTTGAACCTCAATGTCTAAACCTTAGTGCCCCACCGTGATGCCTGAATCTTGATGGCCGAACCTCAGCACATGAACCTTAGCGCCCCAACCCCAAGATTTTTCATGGCTTCAGTATCTCATAAAACAGGCTGCTCGTTGGCAGACTCTTGCTGAAACCGCCAAGATTCTACGGAAGAATATGCCTTATGGATATGCATTTTTTTGCATTTGAGTGTTGTTTTATAGATTTAGTTGCACTACTGATAACTATTCCTAATTTAGAACAATTTCAAACAATTTCAAGAAATCTTCAGCCCTTCAGAACTTCAGCACTTCAGCACTTCAGCCCTTCAGAACTTCAGCACTTTAGAACTTCAGCGCTTCAAGGCTTCAGAGCTTCGCCAAAACCTTGGTCAATTCTGAAATATGCGCACAAACATAGGCAGGTTTTTGGGCAAGCAAGATTTTCTTTGCAAACATGCCCCACAGTGCTGCAACTGTTGTTACTTCGGCGGCATTACCTGCCTGTATGTCGTAGGGACTATCCCCTACATAGAGGCACGCACGCGGGTCGACCTGAAGCGTTTCGGCAGCAAAAAGAATCGGACCAGGGTCTGGTTTGTGCAAAGGATAATCATCATTGCCGATAACGCATTGCATAAACGTATCCAGCCCGAACAAAGTCAAGCCCCGCATAGCAGGTTCATGACGCTTTGAGGTAACGACTCCTAAGGCGTAGCCTGCATCGCGCAAACTTGTAAGCATTTCATGGGTGCCGTCAAAGGGTTTTGCCTTTTCATCGTGGATGACATCGTTGTATTCGCGATAAGTTTCCAGCAACGCTTCATAGATTGCTTCGTCCCCGTCGCAGAAATCCCGCATTTGTACAGCAAGGGGTTGTCCGACCTTTTGCATCAGCTGTTTGTCGGGAAATTCCTTGTTAAGAATCGTGCGCATGGTATAGCGCATCGAAGTCAAAATGAGGTCGTGCGTGTCGATAAGGGTACCGTCTAGGTCAAAAAGTACCGCAGTGATAGGTTTTGTCACGTATTCATCCTTTAAGTTCGCTGGGGTTCGGGTTGCTACTTTACCATAGTTGCCTGGATTGCCGCGCCGCTGCGCGGCTCGCAATGACGAGGGGTGATAGGTTTTGTCACAGGCTTTTCCTTGTCCTTACAAGGTATCGCGCAAAACATCGGCTATTGCGTCGAGAGCAACATCCTTCTTTTCACCACTTTTGCGCACCTTCATTTCAACCTTCGCTTCTCCAAGACCGCGCTTGCCCACAACAACTTGAATGGGCCATCCGATTAAGTCGGCATCGTTGAACTTAACACCCGCCCGCTCATCGCGGTCATCAAGTGCCACCTCAAAGCCAAGCGCGGCAAAATCAGCGGCAAGTTTTTGAGCGGTTGAGAAAACTTCCCCTTCTTCCACATCAAGCGGAATGACGCACACGTGTGCTGGAGCAACCGAGATGGGCCAGATGATACCCTTGTCATCGTTGTATTGTTCCACGATTGCCGCCATGCTGCGTGTTACCCCCACACCATAACAACCCATGAGGAAATGCTGTTCGCTGCCATCTTCTGCACTAAAGGTCGCGCCCATCGATTTGGAATACTTGTCCCCCAACTGGAACACTTGGGAAACTTCGATGCCGCGCGCGCCTTCCAAAATAGAGCCGCACTGCGCACAAAGGTCTCCTTCCTTGACCACCGTGATATCTGCCCATTCGTCAACCGTAAAATCGACGTCTGATTTCGCGCCCACGTAGTGATGCCCCTCTTCGTTGGCACCCACCACCCAAGATTCGATTGTACGAAGGCTTTTTTCCGCAACAAGACGCGTGTTGGGGGGAAGGCCAACAGGCCCCATAGAACCTTTCGACAAGCCCGCAGCTTCTATTGCGTCATCGTTGAGAAGTTCAAAACCGTCAACCATGCGCCCTGCTTTGATGAGATTGAGCTCATGACTGCCAGGCACCAAAAACACGGTGAGTACGCCGTCGGTTCCCCTGCCTGCCATCGCTTTAACCGTGGAGGATTCAGGGGTATCCAGATGTTTCGCCAAATCGCTGATAGCGCCGATGCCAGGGGTCGCAATTTTTTCCAAGCCCTTCTGCGCCTGATATTCTTCGAGTTGAGCCGTGCCCTCACCTGCTTCAGTGTTGGCAGCATAACCGCAGCTACAATAGACGAGTTCTGCCTCACCCGCTTCTGCAAGCGCCATAAATTCACAACTGGTATTACCTCCAATTTGCCCCGAATCCGCTTCCACAGCACGCCAAGTAAGTCCCATGCGGTCACACATGCGCCCGTAGGCGGCGGACATGTCGTTGTAGGTTTCTTGCAGCGATGCTTGGTTCGGGTGAAAGCTATACGCATCTTTCATGATGAATTCCCGTCCGCGCAACAACCCGAAACGGGGGCGTATTTCGTCGCGGAATTTCACCTGTATTTGGTAGAGAGAAAGCGGGAGATCTTTATAGGAGCGCAGTTCGTTGCGCACGAGCGACGTGATGAGTTCTTCGTGGGTGGGGCCTAAGCAAAACCCGCGCCCGTGGCGGTCTTCAAGGCGCATGAGTTCAGGGCCGTAATCATCCCAGCGCCCACTTTCAAACCACAATTCCGCAGGCTGAAGTGCGGGCATCATGACCTCTTGGGCACCAATGCCGTCCATTTCTTCGCGTACAATGGTTTCAATCTTTGCTAAAACCTTTTTTCCCAACGGAAGAAACGTGTAGACACCTGAAGCGGCTTTGCGAATCATGCCTGAACGCATAAGCAAGCGGTGGCTCGCGATTTCTGCGTCAGCTGGATCTTCTTTGAGGGTGGGGGTATACAACTCGCTCATGCGTATGATGTTTTTTGCTGTGTCGTTGGTCATAGTTTTCCTATCTCATCCATCAAAGCACCTAAAATAGCGTCCTCGTCAACCTTGCGCAAGATTTCACCGTGTGCGAATATTGCGCCTGAGCCTGCCCCGCAGGCAACGCCGATGTCGGCATCAGCGGCTTCGCCTGGGCCATTCACCACGCAACCCATGACGGCAACCTTGAGCGGTTTTTGCAGGGTGCTTAAGTTTTGTTCTACTTGCTTGGCAATCGAAATCAAATCAACCTGACAACGCCCACAGGTGGGGCAACTGATAATTTCGGGGTAGCGGCGGCGCAAATCGAGTGCGGAAAGCAAGGTCCAGCACGCGCGGATTTCTTCAACGGGGTCGTCAGTTAAGGATATGCGCAAGGTGTCTCCGATGCCTTCTTCAAGCAAAATGCCTAAACCACTTGCAGACTTAATAACACCTTGAAACAGAGTTCCCGCTTCGGTGATACCAATATGAAGCGGCGTTTGAGGAATCTGGCGGGAAAGCACGCGGTAGGTGTTCACCGTTGTCATCACGTCATGGGCTTTCGCTGAAACCACCACATCGAAAAAGCCTTTTTCTTCGAAATAACGCACGTAATCTGCAGCAGAGCGAGCAAGTTTTTCAGCAAGGGTCAAATCAGTTCGCGCAGCAATGGCGGCGTCAAGAGAACCCGCATTAACCCCAATACGAATAGGGATACGCGCTTGGCGTGCTGCTTCGATAATGGCGTCAGTCTTTTCCAAACCGCCGACATTCCCAGGATTGATGCGCAGCTTTGCCGCACCGCGCTTGGCTGCTTGGATAGCGATTTCGGCGTCGAAATGCACGTCGGCAACAACGGGCAACGAAGAAGCCGTGCAAACCGCCTCAAAAGCATCGAGGCAATTTTTGCGCGGGATAGCCATACGCACGATTTCACAACCCGCCTGCGCTAGCTGTTCGATTTGAGCGAGATTCGCATCGACATCATCGGCAGGCACGGAAAGCATCGACTGGATAGCGCACGGCGCTCCGTTGCCGAGAGCAACCCCGCCCACCATGACTCGACGAGTTTTCTGGTTAGCGCGCTTCTCGGGATTCATAGCTGCGTTCGCAGGCGCTTTTGCGGGCGCTGCTTTTGCGGGCGCTTTTGTGGGCGCTTTTGCGGGCGCTTTTGCGGGCGCTTTTGTGGGCGCTTTTGCGGGCGCTACGTTCGCAGCTGCGCGCTTATCTGCATCGGCAAGCGTCATCATCCCCCACCTTCGCCCCACCAAAATCCGTCGAATATCCTTTGCACGTCTTGAAATATCAACACGACAAAAAGCCCGAGCAAAAGCAACAGCCCCGCCCCGACAAGGTAGTTCATTATCTTCATGGAAACGTGCTTGCGTGAGAATTTCTGGACTATTTCGATAATCAAACGCCCGCCATCAAGAGGGGGAATAGGCAAGAAGTTCATAATGCCCAGCGATATGGAAATCATCGCCATAAAGAACAAAAAGTTGATGAACCCCTGTTCCGCAGCGGTTTTTGACATAATTGCAATGCCAATGACCGAAGCCGAACCTGAAATCGTTTCTGCCGCCGTCGCAGGATTAAAAAGCCCCGCAACCGCTTGGACAACCATGCCGATAAGCGTAAAGCCCGCAACGATGGCGCGCCAAGGATTCACGGTAAAGTGTTCGATTTCCCCTGTTTGTGTGTTCATAAAATCGACACCGATGACCGAATAAATCAAGACGAATAACACGATGGCAAAAAGAAGGTTCAAGATGATGCCGCCCAAAAGCATAATCATCCGCTTCCAAAACGGCTTGCTGCGATATTGCTGCTTGTATTCGCTTTCAAACAGCGTACTTTCGTCCTCGACTTCGCGCACCTGGCCAAGATCGAAGCGCCCTTTGACCGCAGGCGTGCGATAGATGTTATAGGTATCCTTTTTCGCAGGACCGACCAGCGAGCCCCATTCGGTTAGTTCTTCGAGTGCGGCAAAAGCCTCTTCGTTGCTTATCAAAAGCCCGCGCGCGACATCTTCCATGTGCACCCTGCCCTGCCGATAGGCGAAAGCAAGCACCTTTTCCAAATGAGGGCTTTGCTCGCCTGGCTCCATGCCACAAATGCGCGCATAGCCGCCCAGAAGCGGTATCGCGGTGATGCCAAAACGCGTGCCTTTCCAGGTAAAACCAATGCTTGGACCAGGCAAACCCAGCATGAATTCCGTAACCCGCACGCCAAAAGCGCGCGCCGCAAAGAAATGCCCGCACTCGTGAACGAATACGAGAATCGTCAACACGATGGTTGCATAGAAAATTGTCAGAATAAAATCCATGTACACTCCTGCATATTTGGACGACCGCACAAAAACGGTGCGTGGGACGGTGCAAGAGGCGATGTGCACGGTGTCGCACGGGGTTCGCAAAGAGCCGAACGAGTGCCGAACAAGCCGCTGCGAGCAATACCTTCTTTCACCTGTGTGGTCGCAAAAATTCTTAGGTTCTTGAATTATAGAGCCTTATCCTTCCTTTTGTTGTGAAGGAATAGTGTTTTGGATGGGTTTAGCGCGCTCCAATTAGATAAAAGGCTGATTAGCTTGCTAGACTTTCCTGCAACAGAAAGATTGGAGGACTACCCATGCACGCAAAAAAGACTTTTTCTATTATTATCTTTATTCTGGCAGGAATCGTTTTGGCGATTGGCATTACGCAAATCGCCCTGCTCCTAGGCCCTTACATCACCATGCTTAGTGAAGCACGGACGCTGCAAGGAGCAACTAACGCACAAATCAACGAATATATCTTGCAACAACTGCTGCCCCAGGTTCTCACCTATGTTGTTGTTTCCTTTGGAGCAACGGCAATATTGGTGGCATGCGGACTCATTTCCTTGCAGATAAGCAACGGTTTTGGGCGCGCAAGCAGCGGTGCTGACGGCTCTGTCGATGTTGCTGTTGCTAAGCCTGCGGCGGCTCCTGTAGCAGCGCCGAGCGCAAGTTCTGCGGCAGCACCGAGCGCAAGCCAAGCTGCTAAACCTGCTGCAAAACCTGCTGCCGCTAAGCCTGCTGCAAAACCTGCGGCGAGCAGACCCGCGCGCGCAACAGCTGCTACCAAGACTGCTACCAAGACTGCCGCCGCGAGTGCCGCCACTAAAGCCACTGGGGCTGCCAAGACTGCTACTCAAGCAGGTAAAACGGCAACGAATACTGCTGCTCGGAAAACAGCAGCAGCTAAGACTGCTGCTACCCAAGCAGGACAAGCAGCGGGGAAAAAGGTTTCAGCAACGGCAAGCAACGCAGCCTCCAAAGCAACTTCAGCAGCAAAAACAGCAGCGAAGCCACGGAGCACCAAAAATACCTCGTCAAAATAAGACTGCGAGAACATAGGCAATGCACGCCACCACGAATACGCTTGGAACTTCGCCGCGCGACGATAAAACGGATGCCCCAATCGGGGCATCCGTTGATGCCCAGACCGAGGCTCAAACTGGGGCGCAAACAGGGGCGCAAACCGAGGCGCAAACTGGCGCTCAAATCATCATTCGCTCGCTCATAGCGCACGGTGTTGATGTCGTATTCGGCTATCCTGGTGGACAGGTGCTTGACATCTATGATGAGCTTTACCAACATGCCGACCAAATCAGACATGTTATCACCGCACACGAGCAAGGCGCTGCCCATGCGGCAGATGGCTACGCACGTGCCACGGGCAAAGTTGGTGTTGTTATCGCCACGTCAGGACCAGGCGCTACTAACTTAGTAACGGGTATCGCCACGGCTCACCTTGATTCTATTCCGTTGGTTGCCATTACGGGCAATGTCACCACAAAGCTGCTCGGGAAAGACAGTTTTCAAGAAACGGATATCTTTGGAATCACCATCCCTGTTACCAAGCACAACTACATCGTGAAAGACATCAAGGCCCTGCCGCACATTCTTGCAGAAGCGTTCGCCATCGCACAAAGCGGACGCCCAGGCCCTGTACTCATCGACGTTCCGCGCGACGTGCAAACAGCACGGTGTGAAAGCGCGATTGTGAAACCCTATACGCTTCACGCAGACACGCCTCCACAAGAACAAGACGGCCTTGCGCAAGACAGCACTTCTGTTGTGTCAAAAGAGGCTCTTGCGAAAAAGGCTCACGCGAAAGAAGTGCTCACAAAAGAAGCGCTCGCACGCGCAGTCGAGCTCATTACGGCAAGCGAGCGCCCCTATATCTATTGCGGCGGTGGCGTCCTTTCCGCAGCAGCAGGTTTAGAAGTCGCTCAGTTCGCCGAGCACATTGATGCAGTTATCGGATGCAGCATCATGGGTCTTACCGCTATTCCCGCTTCGCATCCGCGCAATCTTGGCATGACAGGAATGCACGGGCGCGAAGCATCCATTCGGGCGCAAGACAGCGCGGACTTAATCATCGCTATCGGAGCACGCTTCAGCGACAGGGCAACGGGCAACAAGGCGCACTATATTGCCGACAAGAAGTTCCTTCATCTTGATATCGACGCTGCTGAAATAGACAAAAATGTTTCTACGAGCGCTTCGCTTATCGGAGATATCGCGCCCCTTCTTCAAGCACTCACGGCAAAGCTTCAGCCGACGAAACGCGTGGCGTGGCAAGAAGAAATTGCCGCCATCGTTTTAGAAGCGAATGCTGAAGAGGCGCCCGATGACGCGCTTAGTGCCTCTGATGGACTGAGCACTGCCGATACCTTTGATGCTCCTCTTGATACTCCTCTTGATGCCAAAAGCATTATTCGAGCGGTGCGGAAACGCAGCGCGGACGACACGATTATCGTTACCGATGTGGGACAGCACCAAATGTGGGTTGCGCAAAACTATTCTTTTGAAAACCCTCGAACCTTCCTCACTTCGGGCGGTCTTGGAACCATGGGTTTTGGTATGGGTGCTGCGATTGGCGCTTGCTTGGGAAGCAGCCTTGCCAACAACACCGCGCCGCGAAAAACCGTTCTCTTCACAGGAGACGGCAGCTTTGGCATGAACCTCAATGAAATGGCAACCGCTGTTTCGCAAAGCCTTCCCCTGGTCATCATCATTATGAACAACGGGGTCTTGGGCATGGTGCGCCAGTGGCAGGCTCTGTTCTACGACGAGCGCTATTCTTCTACCACCCTTGACCGTACAACCGATTTCGTCGCCCTCGCTCGTGCTTTCGGAGCAGAGGGGTGCCGTGTGGAGAGTCGTGCAGAACTGGATACCGCGCTCGATACTGCGTTTGCGGCAAGCGGACCTTTTGTTGTTGACTGTGCCATCGAAAAAGATGAACAGGTATTCCCGATGATTCCTCCTGGGGGCACCATCGACAACATGTTGTTGGGTTAGCACACGGTTTTGAGAGCGTAATTTTGAGAGCGGTGAGCAAGGGAGCTTATATGTCTGACCATAAAATTATCATCGGAGCAATCGTGAACAACCAGTTCGGCGTGCTGATGCGCATAACCGAATTGTTCACCAAGCGTTGCTACAATATTGACAGCCTTGAGGTTGGGGTGACCGATGACCCTGCCTATTCGCGCATGACGATTGTGGCTACGGGAGACGCTTCGGTAGAAGAACAAATCATCAAGCAACTGTCAAAGCTCCACGACGTTCGCCATGCAGCGATTATTCCTACCGAACGTGCTTCGGTTCGTGAACATATGCTCATCAAGTTGAAAGTTGCCCCTAATACCAACGCCGCCCTGACCGCCATGATTAACGCGCGCGGGGCGAAGGTTATCGATTTTAGTGCCGAAACCATTACTGCCGAAGTTACGGGCGAAGTTGAAAGCAACGATGGTTTTATCGAGTGCGCACGCGAATTCGGCATCCTTGAGATATGTCGCGCAGGAGCACAGGCTCTTCATCGCGGCACCGAATGCCTTTAAAATGAGGCAATGACAAAGGCACCCGAAATCGGATGCCTTTGGTTAGTCTTTATTGATGCGCGTAAGAACTTATGCTTCAACGCTCATGGTCAGGAGCAGCAGCGAGTCATGCTTTTGTGCTTCGTCAACCAACTCTTTGGTAAGCTTCGTGCCTTTTGCGACCTTAAACAATCCGTCTTTGCTTTCGACGTTTTCAGATACGACTGAATTGATAAGGAAATCTTTCAAAACAGCGTCTTCGTCAATAGTCTCTACCACTACGGGAGCAGCGTCGATAACGACTTTTTCTTTCACGTCAGCAGCAGGTGCTGCGGGAGCTGCAACGGCTGCAGCTGGTACTTCAATGGCAGGTGCGGCGGCTTTGCTCGCGCCTTTCGAGAAAATTCTCGGTGAAGCTGCGGCAGAGGTCGTCTTTTTCTTTGCCTTGGTATTCTTGATTCCGTTACGGATTTCGTAAGCGGTTGATGCGCCGTCGTCGACAAAAACAAAGTCGGGGGCGAAGAACACGAAGGTGTCTGACGTAAAGGCAAGACGCTTTCCAAGGTTGATTTTGGTGACTTTACCATGGGTCGGGTCGTACTCAAAACCTTCAACAACACCAATGCGGTTACCGTTTTGAGAGAACACTTCAACACCAACGAGACGATACGCTTCGTCAATGACGCTCTTTGCTTCTCCATCAGATGCCGGGATAAAATCGTCACGACTTTGAACCGTCATGAAAGTGTCGCCTACCGCAAGCGACTTGTTGAACGGCAATACCAATGAGGCATTTGTCGTTGCACTGCCGACGATATAGTGAGACACTGCAAGTGTTTCACAATCGACGCAAAGCTCCTTGATTTTTCCAAGCCTCTTACGATCGTCAATCGAGACGATTTCACGACTTAGAATCGTTTCGTTGGTTTCCATGCTTTACCTTTCTCGCTTTTTATTGTTGCAACAATAAGACACTCTAAATTTCATTACTGCTATTGTATACGAATTTTTCCAACTGCTCACAAAAATCTTACTTTATTGCCGAAAGTTTAATTCGTTTTACCCTAATGCTGCCGCTGCGTCCGCGCCAACCTCGTACACATCAGTATACAGAAAAACTTGTTCTTCTTGTACACCATCTTTATAGTACACACGATAAGAATCAACTACATAAAACAAACTCTTCGGATCGGTTCCTGCCGCTGGCGGAGTTTGCCCGTCTAAAGATTCGCGTCTATCGGTAATCATTGACGTTGCAGAAATGGTAATGCCCTCTCCCAAAGACGCTCCGTACAAAGTTACCTGTACGGTTTGTCCCGTTGCCTCAGCGGCAATATATATCGAAGATTCGGAATTATTCTTAATCTTCAAATCTTGTTCCCCATACGCAATCGCCGCGTCAAGACCAACGGGTGCGTAATCGGTTATACGCGCATGTGCTTTGCGTTCAACGATTTCCATGTCGGCTTGCAAAGCAGCATTGTAAAGCGTGCTGGCAACCTGAGCAACCCCACCACCCCGCGCGTAGGCGGTACCGTTTCCTACAGTAACAAGCGCGACGCTGTAACTGCTATCGTTTTCAACATCGCCCACTATTTCGTTGAAAGAAAAGGTTTCCCCGGGCTGGATTTCTTGCCCGTTAATTGCTTCGGCAGCAAGGGTAAGGTTTTTGGTTCTGTCCTCGTCGGTGCTTTGCGAAGCGGTGCGGTATTCACTAATCATTACCATAGTATGGTCGGTAGGCGTGCTTGGTTCCCCGCCAGGAGGAATCGTTTCGCCTTGCTGAGGAAGCGGCCCTAGCTCTGTTGTTTGCTCAAGCGGTCTCCAAAGAAGGGGGTTTCCGAAAGCCATGCACGTCGAAATTGCGACGCTACAAATGAGGATAAAGGGCGTTACGAGTTTAGAAGTTTTTCCGTCACCCTGCTTCTTCGCGGGTGGTTGTGTTTTTGCGGGCGGTTGCGTTTTTGCGGGGGCTTGATTCCTTGCAACTCCCGAATTTTGCGCGGCTCCGCCATTCTTTACTGCGCCTTGATTCAAACCCTGATTCAAACCCTGCTGAATGTTGGGGTTCGTGCTAGGGTTCACGTTGGGGTTCACGTTGGGGTGAATATTAGGATGAATGTTGGACTGAGAACCACGCAGCGCGTCGCGACGAGGAGCCTGTCTGTTCCGTGCGGCGCTCATCATGCCATCCTTAGAATTGCGGCAAGTTTCATAAGCTCGACAGGGTTCAAGTTGTCAACGTCTTGGTAAAGCATTTCTGCAAGCCCAAGCGCTTCCTTGTTCATGTCAGCTTTGAGATAGCTTGAAATTGAATCAAACACTGCCTTGCGAGAAATCGATATATCGGGCGTGTGTTTGGCACTTTCGAAATAATATTTTGCGGCTTCGGCATGCGCGCCTTGTTCTTTGAACAATTCTGCAGCCATTTGATATTGTCCGAAAATTGACTGTTCGTCAGGAACGAATGCGGCAGCTGGCATGGCTGCGGGATACGTCGGCGGCGTTGCGGCAGCCGCGGCGGCTGCGGCGGCAGTCATATCTGCTGTGGGATAAGCTGGCGGCGCCACTGCGGGCATGCCAACGGGCATAGCGGGCATCGCGGGTGCTGCTGCCATGTCAACAACGGGCATTGTGGGTGCCACAGAAGCGACAGGCATGCCAACGGGCATAGCGGGCATAGCGGGTGCTGCTGCCATGGGTTGCGCTGCCATGTCGACGGCGGGCATACCAGCGGGCATAGCGGGTGCAGCGGTCGCCATCATATCAGCGGTCGCCATCATATCGGCCAGCATCATATCGGCTGCCCTATCAGCAGGCGCGGGCGCAACTTCGGCGGCGGGCGCAACTTCGGCAGCGGGCGCAGCAGGTGCCACAGCCCCAGGCACAGGTGCGGGAGGCTCGTACAAAGAACCCGATGAGTAAACAGGCTCAAGCCCGTAGATGTAGACTGGTTCTGTTTTGAATACCGATTCAGCCGCATGGGCAGGTTCTGATTTTTCTCCAAACACCGCTGCGGGAGCATAGGGAGATTCGTTGCCTGCCTTCGGCGAATAGATTGGCTCGGGCGAATAGACGGGGCTTTCCTCGAGCGGCACGTAGGCGTGCGCTGGTTCTTTGGTTCTCGGGGAACCAGAAGCGTAGGTAAGGTCGAGTTGTGCACCGTAATCAAAAGCAACTTCTGAATCACGACGAGTAACATCTTCGCGCGCAGCACGGGGAGCACCTGCGTCAAAGAGGGCTTCTTGTCCTGCCAAAGGAGCGTCCTCATACGCCGATTTCTTAGCTGCGTCGCTATACTGAGAAACTCTTTCCGCATAGCGCGAAGCTGCGTCGTTTTTGAAACCCGTTCCAAGGGGTTCGCTTGTTGGTTCGATTTCACCGAAGCGGGTAAACATCGGTTGTGTTGAATGTAAGTCGATTGCTTCAGGGGTGCTAAGGAAATCTTTTTCTGCTTCGAATGGTGTGCGGTCAAACTCAATGTAAGTCTCACCGTCAGGCCCGATTGCGGGGCGCTGGCGCTTGGCTTCGCCCAATGCATCAGCTGCCGACACCGCAGAAACAAGCGCGCCAATAGGCTGACCTGCGGCTGCATGACCTGCGGCTCCTGCGGCTGCTGCGCCCTTTGCAGCTGCTGCTGCGGCTGCTGCTGCAGCGGCTCCTGTTGCTGCGGCTCCTGCTGCAGCAGAACCTGCCAAAGCATGACCAGGCTTGGCGTGAGCCGCCCTGCCGACTTGCGGCACAGCACTTTCCACCAAAGCTTCGCCTGCTTTCGCAGCGCGTTGAGCCTTTTTGGCTGCCGCCTTCTTCTGTGCACGTTCGGATTTCGCCAATTTCTCTAAAATGGAAAGGGATGCAGAGTACACAATGATGGGCAGCAAAGCGCAAGCTGCCACGAATAAAAAGGTGTATTCAACTTGGCCTTGAATGATTACGAAAAAGAAGAATGCCAGCACTAAAAGGGCAAGCGCAGCGAAAGCAAAGATAGTCGCTTTGCTTTGCTTTTCGTTCTTGCAGAGCACATAACCCACAATGAGCCCAAACAAGACCACAAGAACCATGAGGCTGACTCCCAGCCAAGAATTCTGCACTTAGTGTCCCCTTCTGCTAAAACTTCGCAAAATTATAGCATTAAATCATCCGCGCCAACTTATAAGCAAACCTGCATACACAATGGCTATAAACACCTCAAGCCTTGATTATTGCAGGGAACTCCCCACGTAGGGTGTTTTGTCCTTCAGTAAAACGTCGTGCGCGCCACCTTCAACGATAGAAGTTGCGCTCACCGCCGTAAGTTTCGCCTTCGTTTGCAATTCGGGAAGCGTCAAAGCCCCGCAATTACACATGGTCGATCGTATCTTTGCAAGCGTCAACGCGACATTGTCTTTCAAACTTCCCGCATAGGGAACGTAAGAATCCACGCCTTCTTCAAACGTGAGCCCCGTTTTTTCGCCGCCGAGGTCATAGCGCTGCCAATTACGGGCACGCGCCGAACCTTCACCCCAGTATTCTTTCATATAATTGCCGTTGATGTTGACCTTATTGGTCGGGCTTTCGTCGAAACGTGCGAAATAGCGCCCCAACATCAAGAAATCCGCGCCCATCGCCAGCGCAAGCGTCATATGATGGTCATACACAATGCCGCCGTCTGAGCATACGGGGATGTAGATGCCTGTTTTTTCGAAGTATTCGTTGCGTGCTTTGGCAACTTCAATCAAGGCAGTTGCCTGTCCGCGCCCGATGCCTTTTTGCTCACGCGTGATGCAGATGGAGCCGCCGCCGATGCCAACTTTCACAAAAGCGGCGCCTGCTTTCGCAAGGAAGCGGAATCCTTCGGCGTCAACCACATTGCCCGCCCCCACTTTCACGCCGTCGCCGTACTGTTCGTGAATCCAGTTGAGCGTGTTTTCTTGCCACGCGGAATATCCTTCGGAACTGTCGATGCAGAAAATATCAGCGCCTGCTTCCACCAACGCGGGTACTCGTTCGGCGAAATCGCGCGTATTGATGCCAGCACCCACCATATAGCGTTTTTGGGAATCGAGCATCTCAAGCGGATTTGATTTGCGGGAATCGTAGTCTTTCCTGAAAACCATGTAGACCAGGTGGTCGTTTGCATCAACGATAGGCACCGAGTTCAGTTTGTTTTCCCAGATGATGTCGTTTGCCGCCTTGAGCGTGGTGTCAAGCGGCGCCACAATCAGCTTTTCGCGCGGCGTCATAAAATCGGCAACGCGTTCGTCTTGGTTCATGCGGGAAATGCGATAGTCGCGACTCGTTACGATGCCGAGTAGCTTGCCGTGAGCAGACCCGTCTTCGGTAACTGGCATAGTTGAATGCCCGTACTTTTCCTTGAGGGCAAGGACATCTGCCAAGGTCATATCGGGAGAAAGGTTCGCGTCGCTGTCCACAAAACCTGCTTTGTAGTTCTTGACGCGCGCAACCATGGCTGCTTGATTTTCGATTGATTGCGAGCCGAAGATGAAGGAAAGGCCTCCTTCGGTTGCAAGCGCAATGGCCATTCCGTCGTCTGAAACCGATTGCATGATGGCAGAGACCAACGGGGTGTTGAGAAACATTTCCGATTCGGCATCTTTATGATACCTGGCTAAGGGGGTTTTCAAGCTTACTTGAGAAGGAATGCACTCAGCTGATGAATATCCGGGAATCAAGAGATACTCGTTGAAAGTCCGCGATGGTTCATCACAATAAAACGCCATAAAATTTTCCCCTTTCGTTTTTTCGGAAACGCCTCAAGTAGTAACTGCTTATTGTACTACGCATTGCATAAAAAGGCTTGATAACCCTTATAGGCTTCATAAATATCCGCCTTTGATGCAACCTCCCAAGGAGAATGCATCGAAAGAACCGCAACGCCCGAATCGATGACATCCATGCCGTATTCAGCCGAAATATAGGCGATGGTTCCGCCGCCGCCTGCATCAACTTTTCCCAGTTCGGAGGTGTGATAGGCGATATTGCTCTCATCCATGATTGCACGTATCTTTGCGACGTATTCGGCAGACGCATCGTTGCTGCCACCCTTGCCTCGCCCACCTGTATACTTGTTGAATACAAGTCCTTTACCCAGATAGGCGGCATTTTTTGCCTCAAACACCGAAGCGTAGAGCGGGTCAAGCCCAGCAGACACGTCGGAAGAAAGCATGCTTGAAGCGGCAAGAGAGCGGCGCAGGGCGATGCCTGAATTTTCGCCCGCGAGTTCCATCACTTCAGCCATGGTGTTTTCGAAGAAGCGGGAAGCCATGCCCGTTGCGCCCACGCTGCCGATTTCTTCTTTGTCGACCAGGATGCATACCACAGTTTTCTTCGGCGCCGTTTGCGCAAGCTGGGCGCGCAATGACGGATAGGCACAAACGCGATCGTCTTGCCCGTAGCCGAGTACCAGACTTCGGTCGAAGCCGCAATCACGCGCCCGACCTGCGGGTACTACTTCGAGTTCTGCCGAAAGGAAGTCTTTTTCTTCAATGCCGTAGGTGTCGAAAAGGAGTTGCAGTAGTTTTGCTTTGACGGGTTCTTTTTTGGCGAGTTTCTTTATTGCTTCTTGCGGGGTTTCGGGGGTTTCGCTGTTGGTTTTGGTGGCGCTGTCGGAAGCGGCGTCAGCGGCGGCGTCAGCGGCGGCGGCGTCGTCGTCGCTTTTTTCGATGATGAGCGGTCTATTTCCCGCAAGCACGTCAAGGTTTTCACCTTCGACAACAAGTTTCGCTTTTTTGTCCATTTGTTCAGAAGCAAGATGGGGCAAAAGGTCGGTAACGCAAAAAACGGGGTCGTCCGCACTTTCCCCGACCACAATTTCTACATTTTCACCATTTTTCTTGCTGATAACTCCATGGATGGCAAGGGGTGTGGTGACCCATTGGTAGTGTTTGATGCCGCCGTAATAATGAGTGTCGAGAAAAGCGAAGTCGTTTGCTTCGTAGAGCGGGTTTTGCTTTATGTCGAGACGCGGGGAATCGATGTGCGCGCCCAAGATGTTGAGCCCTGATTCTAAGGGTTCGGTGCCAAGGTGCGCCAAGATAAGTGCCTTGCCTTGTGAGTGAGCCCAGACTTTGTCGCCTGCCTTCAGGCTTTGTTTTTTAGCAATAGCGTCTTGGAGATTGATGTATCCCTGCTCTTCAGCGCGTTGTATAGCAAATGCGGCGCATTCGCGCTCGGTCTTGCAGGCTGAAATAAATTCGATGTAATCTTGCGCAAAAGTTTCGAGAGCATCAAGGTCTTTTTCTTTGTAGCTTTTCCAAACGCTTTCGTATTCCATGGCTTCACCTTTCTCGTATATCTTGTGCCTTAAGGCCGCTTTATTGGTTTTTCAATCAAGCCGAAGGGCGCCTGAGTCAGTTTTTCCGTTGAAGTATAGCGGGTTTGGTGGGTCTTTTGTCGACTTTCTGACCGATTTTGCGTCCTTTTTGCCTCTCTTTATCTTACTAGACAGTAACCGAAAGATTACGGGAAAACAACTTTTGCCAATAATAAAAAATTTTTCTTGAAAAAATCTCAGCTTATAGTTATTATTTATTGGTAGAAATTCTCGATAAGAGCTTTTTCTACCCACTCTTATCCTGAAGGTCACCCACCACCACAATCCTGACCTTCGGGAAAACCTCATGAGGCGCCTTCGGGCGCCTCACTTTTCTCGCCCACGTGCGCTTGCTAAGCTACACTCCCTTGCTGCACGTTATTGCGCCCGCAATAAACACCGCACCAACCTGTACTTACTCGATACCACCTGGGCGGCGGGGTTAGATGGGTTCTATCCAAGCTTTTTCGACGGTGCCGTTTGCCAGGGCAATCTTTGCCACGCTGGGCTTTGAGTCTTGTCGGGGACGCGTCACCGACCCAGGACAGATAAGGTATTGCGCGGGATAGGCCTCTTTCCCCACAAGGAGCTTCGGAAAATGTGTGTGCCCATGAATACAGACCTGCGGAATAAGATTACCCGAACGAATTCCCAATTCAGCAGAAGAACCTATCCGTACATCGCGCGGATAGTGGGCAACCAAAAAACGTACCCCTTCGATAACAGGATTGATAATTAAGCGCACGTCATCGGGGTATTTATAGGCATCGTTGTTGCCCAGAACCGCATACACAGGCGCAACACCAGCAAGCGTGCGCAGTATCTGCGGGTCGCCGATATCGCCCGCGTGAATAATATGGTCGCAGTAAGATAGCGCGGCAAACGCCGCATCGGGAAGTCGTCCGTGGGTATCAGAAATTACACCGACCAGCGCTGTACCAGATTCCGTGCTCATCACTTTTCGCTCGCGCCCTCAATAGCTGCCAAAAGCTCCAACGCTTGGGCATAACCGCCCGAACCGTAACTCAAGCATTTCGATACGCGCGCGATGGTGGTTGCCGAAGCGCCCGTCACCTTTTCGATAGTGGTGTAGGGTTTGCCCGCCGACAGCATACGCGCCACTTCAAGGCGTTGAGAGATTTCTTTTATCTCGCGGATGGTGAACAAATCTTCAAATAACCGATAGAGATCGTCGGGGTTATCAGATTTTGCAAGCACCGAGATAAGATTTTCAACCTCACGAGTCCGCAGTTCATCCATCTATTTCCCCATTCTCATCAATCCGTAGTCAATCGCATCGACCAAGGCTTTCCACGATGCTTCAATGATGTTTTCCGAAACGCCTATCGTCCCCCACGTGCCCTGTTTATCCCGCGAAGTAATGACTACGCGGGTAACCGCATCGGTGCCCACATTTTCGTCCAAAATACGCACCTTGAAGTCGACTAATTCGATGTCGGCAACTTCAGGGTAAAACGCCGTAATTGCCATGCGCAAGGCGGTGTCGAGTGCCCCAACAGGGCCGATGCCCTCGCCTGTTGCCACGAAACGCTGCTCGCCTACGTGTATCTTAATGGTTGCTTCGCTCGCGGCTTCATTCGCGGCTTCACTCGCGGCTGCATTCGCAGCCTCGCTTGCGACTTCGCCAGCAGCCACACTTGCACTTTCGCAGTCATCCACGATAACGCGGAAACTTTCCAGCCTGAAATGCGGCTTAAAGCGCCCCAGCTGCGATTCAATCAAGATGGCAAGCGAGCCGTCGGCAACTTCATAGCTATAACCTTCGCCCTCGCGGCGCTTAATTTCATTGAGAATTCCTTGTATTTGCGGCTTGTTTTCATCCAGGTCAATGCCTAAACTTTTCGCCTTGGCAACAAGGGTCGCTTTACCTGCAAGTTCGCTCACCAACATGCGCGTGGTGTTTCCCACCGCTTCAGGAGCCACGTGTTCGTAGGCTTGCGGAAACCGCGCCGTGGCACTTGCATGCAAGCCACCCTTGTGGGCAAACGCCGAAGCACCCGTATAGGGGTGGTGCGTTGGCAAGGCTCTGTTGCAGATTTCTGCCACGAATTGCGAAACACTCGTAAGTTGCTTGAGGTTTTCTGCGCCCACACATTCATAGCCCATTTTCAGTTCAAGATTGGCGATTGTTGTCAGCAAATCGGTATTGCCAACCCGTTCACCAAAACCGTTGACCGTCCCTTGTATTTGGCTTGCACCTGCAACAACAGCCGTCAAGGTGTTGGCAACCGCGCAACCTGAATCGTTGTGACAGTGAATGCCAATCGTTTGGTTCGGGAAGGTCGCAACCACCTTGCTCACGACAGATTCAATCTCGAAAGGAAGTGCGCCCCCGTTTGTGTCGCACAAATCAATCGAATCAGCACCCGCCGCATGAGCGATGCGCAGGCACGCAAGCGCGTAGTTCGCGTTGTCTTTGTAGCCGTCGAAAAAATGTTCCGCGTCGAATATAACCTGAACACCCTTGGATTTTAAGAAGGTGATAGAATCCGCTATCATGCGCAGATTTTCTTCCAGATTTGTCTGCAATGCCTGAGTCACTTGCTTGTCCCAGGTTTTTCCCACAAGGGCAATGGTCTTTGCGCCACACTCCAGCAAGTCACGCAATCCTTCGTCATTTTCTGCTTTCACTTCTTTTTTGCAGGTAGAACCAAAGGCGGTAATGCGCGCATGTTTCAAGGGAAGTTTGGCTACCTCTTGAAAAAAGGCGGTGTCTTTCGGATTCGAAGCGGGGTATCCCCCTTCAATGTAGTCGATGCCGAAAGCGTCGAGCCGTTCAACAATGCGCAGCTTATCCTCAAGCGACAAGACTATACCTTCGCTTTGTTCGCCATCGCGCAGAGTTGAATCATATGTCAGAATCTTTTTTCCCACGATTCCTCGCATGCCCTCAATGCCCGCACCCTCGACACCTTCGCTGCCTTCGCTGCCTGTTAAATCTCGGTCAACCAATCCAGGTAATCCTCGACCTGCCCATAAGCAACTTTGAAGAAGCGCTCCTGTAAAGAACGCGTCACCGAACCAGGCTCGCCAGGCTTGCCAATCGGGCGTTCATCAATGCTGGCAACGGGTGTCACTTCGGCAGCCGTACCTGTGAAAAACACCTCGTCAGCAAAGTATAAGTCGGTGCGTGTCAGGCTTTCTTCGACTGAAGGAATATCCAAATCGCACGAAAGGCACAAAATCGTGTCGCGCGTGATACCCTCAAGCACGCCATCGGACAAAGGCGGCGTTGACAAAATGCCGTCGCGCACCACAAACAGGTTTTCGCCCGTGCCTTCGCAAACCAGACCCGCTTCATTGAGCAGGATGGCTTCGGCGTATCCGTGCGAGCGTGCTTCAAGTTTCGCGAGGATGGAATTCATGTACGATGCCGTTGATTTCATCGCAGGCGGCAAGGCGTTGACGGAGCGCTGGCGCCACGAGGAAACCCCGACATCCACGCCTTTTTCGAGCGCATCCGCACCCAAATAAGCATCCCAGGGCCAGACAGCGATGATGACATCAATCGGCGCATCGGTGGGGTCAACCCCCATTTGCCCATAACCGCGATACACCAGCGGGCGAATATAACAGGATTCCAGCTTGTTCTTCCTGATAAGTTCAACCGTTGCATCGCAGAGTTCTTCAACCGAATAGTCCAAGTCAATCGAGGCAATCTTGCAACTGCGATGGATGCGTTCCATATGCTCATGCAAGCGGAATACGTAGCTTTTCTTCGACTCGGGGTCTTGGTAGCAGCGAATCCCTTCGAATACCGCTGAACCGTAGTGCAGCGAATGGGTCAGTACGTGCGTGGTAGCTTCCTCCCACGCAACCATTTCGCCGTTTTTCCAGATATAGTCGACTGCGGTAAGTGCCATCGTTCGTCCCTTCTTTCTATCCTTGGTTGGTGCCATGCGCCTTTGCGTCAGCGCCCTTGCGTCAGCGCCCTTGTTTGGTTAGTGCGCCATTATCTCACACTCGTTCTCTTGCCCCTCTACGAGTAGAACAAGAGGTTGTTATACGTAGGCACCGGCCAATGCGAACGATCGGTAATAATTTCAAGCGCGTCAATCGCTGCGCGCAGTTCTTCCATCGCGGGAAGAGCTTCGTGCGCATAACGATTCGCCTTTTCTTGCTGGTCGACAATCCCCGCGATTTCGCGATGCAGCGTATCGAGTTTTTGCAGAGCCTCATCAGCGCTTTGTACCCCCTTCACCAGGTTGTTCAAAAGGGTTGTTTCCTGAGCCAATTCAGCATCGGGTAGCGCTTCTTTGATTGCGTTGATACTTTTTGCAAGTTTGCCTGCATAGGTGTTGATAGCGGGCAAGAAAGCACGCCTGGTCATACGCTTCATCACGCGACATTCAATGTTGAGCAGTTTGTTGTATTTTTCCAGCTTGACTTCATAGCGGCTGCGTATTTCAAGTTCGTTAAGCACGTTGAACTCTTCGAACAAATCGATGCTTTTCTGCTCGATGAAACACGGCAAGGCGTCCGCCGTGGTGCGGTAGTGCGAAAGTCCACGTCGCGCGGCTTCCGTTTCCCATTCTTCACCGTAACCATTGCCGTCGAAAATGATACGCTCATGGTCGGTAAGCGTCTTTTTCACGTAGTCGAGCGCCGCTTTTTCAAACGCTTCCCCACTTTTGCCGTCTAGGGTGTCGGCAAATTCTTTGAGGCTTTTTGCCATAGCGGTGTTGAGAACCGTGTTGGTGTCAGACAAATTCACGCCTGACCCTGGCATACGAAATTCGAACTTGTTGCCAGTAAAGGCGAAGGGACTCGTGCGATTGCGGTCGGTGTTATCCTTGCGAAAGCGCGGCAAAACCGCAACGCCCAAATCCATCGCGACCGCTTTGGCGTTCGTATAATCGGTGTCTGCAATGAGCGCGTCAACGACTCCGCCCAGTTCAGTACCGAGAAAGATTGAAATGATAGCGGGGGGCGCTTCGTCTGAACCAAGGCGATGGTCGTTTCCCGCAGACGCAACCGACATACGCAGCAAGTCTTGGTATTCGTCAACCGCTTGGATAACGCCCGTTAAAAACACCAAGAAACGCAGGTTGTCCATGGGCGTTGCGCCTGGGTCAAGTAAGTTGGTTTTACCCGCCGAAATCGACCAGTTGTTATGCTTGCCCGAACCGTTGATACCCCTGAAAGGTTTTTCGTGTTGCAGGCACACCAAGCCATAATGCGAAGCTAACAGCCGCATCTTTTCCATCGTGAGCAGATTTTCGTCAATCGCGCGATTGACGTTGGTGTAGATGGGCGCAAGTTCATGCTGAGCAGGCGCTACTTCGTTGTGCTTCGTTTTCGCGGGAATGCCTAACGCCCACAGTTCATCATCGAGTTCTTTCATGAATTCGTTGACGGTCGGGCGAATCGCACCAAAGTAGTGCTCTTCCAGTTCTTGCCCTTTACACGGCGCCGCGCCGAACAGGGTACGCCCCGTGAGCACTAAATCTTGTCTGCGCTCAAAATCCTTTTCGGAAATGAGGAAGTATTCTTGTTCGGAACCAACCATGGCGGTTACGGGAGTTTCGGATTCGCCAAAAAGCTTCAACACGCGTTTCGCCTGTTCTTCAAGCGCTTTCATGGAACGCAACAACGGTGTTTTCTTGTCGAGGGCTTCCCCCGTGTAGCTGCAAAACGCCGTGGGGATGCAAAGCACTTCATCCTTGATGAAAGCGAAGCTCGTGGGGTCCCACGCAGTGTAGCCGCGCGCTTCGAACGAGGCACGCAAGCCCCCCGACGGAAAACTCGAAGCGTCGGATTCGCCTTGGATAAGCTCTTTTCCCGAAAACGTCATTAAGGCGTTGCCGTCTTCTGTCGGGCTTAAGAAGCTGTCGTGTTTTTCGGAAGTCATACCTGAAAGAGGTTGGAACCAGTGGGTATGATGCGTGGCGCCCAGCTCAATCGCCCAATCCTTCATCGCTTTTGCCACCGCATTTGCCACGTCAAGGTCGAGCGGCTTGCCCTCTTTGATGGTCTTTTCAAGCAATTCATACGTTTTTGCAGGAATGCGTTCCTTCATTGAGTTTTCGCTAAAGACCAAGGTACCGTAATTTTTGGGAATATTCTCGGAAACCGTTGTCATGTGCTCTGCTCCTTTGCCGCCACGTCAAAGTGGTGTTTTCAATGCAATTTTGCTACCGTTGCTGTGGTTTGCGCCGCCGTTGCTGCTGCTTTTTTGCCGTCGATGCTGTTTTTTTTCCTTAACTTATTACCTTAACACAAGGTGACCCGCAGAAATGGCGGGTTTTCTCAAGCATCAGATAGTTTGCTCAGATTCAACTTCGCGTGCAAGCCCTTCTTCTGACGAATCTTCCGAAGAATAATCAATCCCGTTTTTTTCGTCGCGTTTTGCCTGCACAAAGAGGAACAAAAAGCCAATTATGCCAGCAAGCGCCGACGCGGCAAGGATGGCTAGCTTCGCCGTTGTCATCACTTCCGAATTGTAAAACGCAAGGTTCGCAACAAAAATCGCCATAGTGAACCCGACACCTCCCAAGATGCCAGCACCAAGCATATGTGTCCACGTAGTTCGAGAAGGAAGGTTCGCGATTTTGAATTTGGTTGCTATGAGGCTAAACAACATGATGCCCAAAGGCTTGCCTAACAGCAATCCGAAGAACACGCCGTAAAGCGCTGGGTCTGCCCAAACGTCGCCGAGCCCCCCTCCCACAAAACGCACGTCAGCATTCGTGAGCGCGAAAATCGGCAGGATAGCGAAATTTACCCACGGATACAAGCGGTGCTCAAGGCGGGTGGCGGGTGGAACAACTTGACGCGCAACGCGGCTCAGCGTTTTGACGGTTGTGAGATAGTCCTCTTGTCCCATGATGTGTTCGTTGGGATTAAAGATTTCTGCCGCGGTTTTCACCTTTTCATCTGACCAGTTTAAGAAACTTTTCAGATTAACCCGCGAGCCCGAAGGAATCGTGAACGCCAGTAAAACGCCTGCGATGGTCGCATGGATGCCCGACATAAAAACGCAGTACCACAAAACCACGCCCAAGAGCAGGTACGGAGCAAGCGAATAGACATGATTGCGGTTTAGGGCTACGAGAACAAGGACAATGACCACCGCAGCGATGACCCAGTTCGTTGACGGCGTGTGCCCATAGAAAATTGCGATGATGAGGATGGCGATAATATCGTCAGCCACTGCAAGGGTGGTGAGAAAAACACGCACACCAGTGGGAATCCGCTTCCCGAGAAGCGATATGATGCCCAGCGCGAAAGCGATGTCGGTTGCCGTCGGAACACCCCAACCGTGTGCCGTTTCGGGATTGCCTGCGTTGAACAGGGAATATATCATGATAGGGACAGCCACGCCCCCAATGGCGGCGAAAATAGAGAGAAAGGCTTGGCGAATGTTCGTCAGTTCGCCTACCGTCATTTCATACTTGATTTCAAGCCCCACCAGCAAAAAGAAGATTGCCATAAAGATGTCATTGACGATATGGGAAAGCGACATTTCTGCTGTGTTGGTGCCGACCGCAAAGCCAATTTCAGTATGCCAAAACGCCCGAAAGGGCTCGTAGAGGCTGCTATTCGCCACTATCAAGGCACCGATGGCAGCAACGAGCATGACGCCCGCCGCCCGCGTTGATGAACCCGTGAAGCGGACGAACTTCTGGTAGCGAGCCTGGCGCCCCTCCACCTCCTTGATGAAAGGAGATCCTTGTGGTGTTTCGCGGTAAGCCATATGATCCCTAGGTCTGTAATGAGGTCATTAAGTCGATTCCACAATCTGGGTATATTTTACCTCTTTTTCCATTTTTTCAGGTCAGTTTTGTGCATGCGCATCACAAAATGACGATTTTGCGCTATCCTTTACTCATCAGCTTGACGAAAGGGGTCAGCTCTGAGGTTGTTCTCAAATGAACAGACAAGAGATTTTGTTACAACCTAGGATACCTCGTCAGAGCTGTTTTTTTATCCGCCACGATTGTAAGGGGATGATGCTATGAGCATTATTGTCACTGGACGAAGGATGCCCGTAACCGATGCGCTGCGTGAATACGCGGAAGAAAAAATCGGACATTCCATGAAAGTGATGGACGTCCATCCACTCGATGCAGAAATTGTACTTCTTGTTGAAAAGAATCCCGCAAATCCCAATCCTGCTGTTTGTGAAGTAACCTTGCGCACCAAGGGGCACATCATTCGTGTTGAAGAAAGCGAAGAAGACATGTATGCCGCCATCGACGTGGCTGCCGCAAAGGTCGTTCGCCAACTGAGAAAATATAAGACCCGCGTTATCGACCGCAAAATTCGCGCTTCTGTTGAACTTGCGGGCGCACAGCCGAAGGTCGCTGACGAAACCGACCTTGATGAACTTATGGAAGAGCTCGCCCGTGACGAGGAAATTCTTCGCATTAAGGAAATCGAATTTGTTCCTATGACCGAAGAGGAAGCCCTTATTCATATCGATTTGCTCGGGCATGATTTCTTTGCCTATACCGACCGCGACACCAACTTGGTCAATGTTTTGTATCGCCGCGATGGGGGCGGGTACGGATTGCTCAAACAAAGTGATTAAAAAAGGGCGCTTCGGCGCCCTTTTTGCACGCTCGTCATTACGCGAAGTCCACAAGCTTATAAGCCGTGAAGGTTGACCTCTTTGAGCTGCTTGACGCTTATCGCGTCAGGCGCACCCGTCATCGGACAAGAACCCGAACTCGTCTTGGGAAACGCGATCACGTCGCGAATCGAATCCTTGCGTGCAAGCAACATAACCAGACGGTCAAGACCGAGCGCAATACCTCCGTGGGGCGGCGCACCTAAACTCAAGGCTTCCATGAGGTAACCAAACTTTTCGTCAATTTGTTCATCGGTCAAGCCAATGCGCTGCAACACGCGACGCTGCAGGTCAGGTTCGTGAATACGAATCGTGCCGCCGCCAATTTCAAAGCCGTCCATAATCAGGTCATACGAATAGCTTCCGCATTCCAAGGGAGCACTTTCGATTCTGTCAACATCTTCATCAGGCATCCGCGTAAAGGGATGATGTTCGGCGGCGTAGCGTTTTTCGGCTTCGTCGTACTTGAACATCGGGAAGTTCACGACCCAAAGCAGCGCATGACCTGCACGTTTGACATCAAGCGCATCTGCCATATGAAGGCGCAGAGCCGAAAGTACGGCGCTTGCCACTTCGTAGGTGTCGGCGGCAAATAAGATAAGGTCGCCTGGTGCGGCATCAACGGCAGTTTTTAAGGCAGCGAATTCTTCGTCGCTAAAGAACTTAATGATGGGACTTTTTTCCTGACCATCGCTTGTAAATGCAATCCATGCCATACCCTTGGCACCATTTTCAGCAGCGATATCGGCAAGTTTTTCGACTTCGCCGCGGCTCCAATCACCCGCGCCGCGCGCGTTAATCGCTTTGACGGTGCCGCCCGATTGCGCAACCGCGGAAAACACCTTGAAGCCGCAGTCTTTCACGACATCGGTGAGGTCCACCAATTCCATGCCGAAGCGGGTGTCGGGGCGGTCGTTGCCGAAACGGTTCATGGATTCGCTATATTCCATGCGCGGCAAGGGGAAGGTGTGTTTTGCCCCCACGGCAGCAAAAACCTCTGCCATGGCATCTTCCATGAGCGCCATAACATCGTCTTGCTCGACGAAACTCATCTCAATGTCTACCTGCGTAAATTCGGGCTGGCGGTCGGCGCGCAAATCTTCGTCGCGAAAACAGCGCGCAATTTGGTAGTAGCGCTCAAGTCCCGCAACCATGAGCATCTGCTTTAAGAGCTGCGGCGATTGCGGCAGGGCATAAAACTTGCCTGGGTTTGGACGCGAAGGAACAATGTAGTCGCGTGCCCCTTCGGGCGTTGATTTTGTCAGAATAGGCGTTTCGATTTCTAAGAAGCCGCGACTGTTTAAGGAAGAGCGCATGGCTTGAGCAACCGTATGGCGCAGCATAAGGTTTTCCATCATTTCGGGACGGCGGATATCGAGATAACGCCACTTCATACGCGTGATTTCATCAGTTTCGATGCCGTCTTCAATAGAAAACGGTGGGGTCACGCTTGCGTTGAGCACCGTAAGGGCGCTTGCAACCACTTCGATTTCACCAGTTTCCATGTTCGGGTTGATGGCATCTGCCATGCGGGCGCGAACCGTACCGCGCACCTCGACAACCCATTCACGACCAAGGTGTTCTGCCTGAGAAAAATCGTCAGCGCTCACACAATCAGGGTCGATAACGCACTGGGTGTAACCCGCGCGGTCACGCACGTCAAGGAAAATCAAGCCGCCGTGGTCGCGGTTGTGCCACACCCATCCGTTGAGCACCACTTCGGCATCAACGTCTGCCGCGCGTAGCTGCCCACAGGTGTGGGTGTGCGAACAATATTCGTTTATGAAATCGGTTTTTTGTCCTGCCATATACTGTCGTATCTCCTTATATTCTTAATTACTTCTTCTTTACTATCAGCTTGCAGAATTTCCGCTAAATCGAGCAGTTCTTCTGCGTGGGTTTCCATATTGCGCACTTTGACCTTGCCTGATTGTACTTCGTCGGGTCCCAGAATAAAGACCAGCGTTGCCTTTAGTTTATCGGCAAGCTTGAACTGGCTTTTTAAGCTGCGGTTTTGATGATCCATTTCGCAATTTAAGCCCGCATCGCGCAAAGCTTGTAAGAGAGAGAAAGCCACACCTTGCACCGTGGTGTCAACGCAGGCAATAAAGGCATCGCAAACACAGGCGGGCGGAAATTCGAAGCCCGTTGCCTGCAACGCAAGCACGCAGCGTTCGTAGCCGAGCGCGAAACCCAGCCCCGAAGTCGGCCGTCCGCCCACTTCTTCAGCCAACTTGTCGTAGCGCCCTCCGCCACCGATGGCGTTTTGGGAGCCAAGCCCTTCGCTCACCTGCACTTCGAACACCGTTCGCGTATAGTAATCGAGCCCGCGCACCAGTCGCGATTCTTGCGTATAGGTTATTTCCGAAGCATCGAGATAGGATTTCACCTGTTCATGGTGTTCTTTGCAGGATGCGCACAAGCAATCCGTCATTTTTGGAGCGTTTTCCATCGCGGTCGCGCACGCAGGATTTTTGCAATCGAAGGCACGCAGCGGGTTCGTTTCAGCGCGGCGCAGACATTCATCGCAGAGGTGCGCGGCGTTGTCTTTGAGGTAGCTATACAGTTTTTCTCGATAGAGGGGGCGACATTCATCGCAGCCAAGCGAATTGATTAACAGGTGCGTCAGCGCAGTCGGGATGCCGATTGCTTCGAAGAAACGCATGAGCATGATGATGACCTCAGCATCCACGCTGGGAGCCTCTGCGCCCAAACATTCGACACCAATTTGATTGAATTGACGCTGTCTGCCTTTTTGAGGACGTTCGGCGCGAAACATTTGCCCTGCATACATAAGCTTTGTGGGAGGAGCGCCCTGAGGCACTAAATCGTGTTGCACCACCGCGCGAACCACGCCCGCCGTTCCTTCGGGGCGCAAACTCAAGCGGCTTTTCGACTTGACCGGGTCTCCTGCGATAAGTTTTTTAAGGTTTTCGCCTGAAAGGGTCTGAAACATTTCTTTCGCCACCACGTCGGTCGCTTCGCCGATTCCACGCACGAAAAGTTCCGTTTGCTCGAAAATGGGCGTGTCGATAAGGGCGTATCCGTAGCGAGCGAATATGTCGGCTGCAATGCGTTTGAAATCTTCCCAGTATTGCGCCTCACCAGGAAGAAGGTCTTTGGTGCCCTCAGGGGCTTGTATTGCCATGTGTTCCCTCTTCGGTTCAGCTTAGTTTGACGAACGATGTTTTGTTGACCACGGCATTAGGGATGATGACCTCTTCGTTGTTTTCATTTTGAAGGGTAACGTGGCGCCATGTGATGTCGGTTACGGTGCCTTCGTCGGCACCGACTCTTATCTTGTCGCCTGGTTGGACGAGTTTTGTCAGGCTGACCTGCAAGCCCCCGACCAAATTCGCAATGGTGTCTTGCAGCCCCAGAGAAAGGGCAATGCCGCCGACTCCCAGTGCTGCGATTATCGCGCTTGCGTTCACGCCGAAGCACGAATCCAGGATAATGCTCAAGCCGACAATCCACACCACTGCACGAGCGATATTGACGAAAATCGAACTTGAGGATAAAAGACTGTCCTCGCGCATCAAAACACGCTTGAGGAATTTGGTGACCAAGACAGAAACAAGAGCAGTAGCTGCAATGATGGCGATGACTGTTATCGCTGTTATCACCCAGTCGCTCTGGAAAAAGGTTTTTGCTTGTTCAAGGTCTGTCTGCATGTTTTTATTATACCAAAGAAATATTGCGCGGCGCTGCATTACAAAAATCACACGTTGTTGGTTGGATTGCGCGCGGTATGGCGGACATCCTCTAAGAAAGCAAGGGTTCGATGTAGGCGAGAAAGCGAGCAACGTCTTTGCTTTCGGAAACCTACAAAGGCATTCATAATACCAATGCTCACCTGTACGGCGGTGTCGTTTTTCAGCAGTCCCGAAAGCATACCTATTCCTTGTTCGGTATATACGTAGGGAAGGTATCTTCGTCCTCCATATTGTTCAGAACTTGAGGTCGCAATTTGCGACCTCAAGTTTGATGCAGGAAGAACTAGAGCGAACATTGTCAAAACCAAAAATCATACGAATTTAATCTGCATCTCTTTCCCAAGTCCTTGCGCAAGCGCCGCGAGCGTATCGAGGGTTGGAGTGCAAACCCCTCGTTCCAGCCTACTGATATTCGGCTGTCTGATACCAGTTCGACGAGCAAGTTCACTTTGGCTCATACCCATTTCCGAGCGTGCTTCAACCAAAAGTTTCATAATTTCGTATTCGGGTTTTGACCGCTCCCATTCCTCACTGAACTCAGGATTTTTTAGTTGTTCTTCTAGAAACCTATCAAGGTCATCCATCAATGCCTCCGCTCATAATCTGTTTTGTATCGTCGCGCACGCTTCAGTTCTTCCGAAGGTGCTTTTTGCATCTTCTTAACAAAGCCGTTTGTGAGCACGATTTTTGCTCCAACAAAAAAGAAATAGAAGATTCTTGCATCATCACTACCGTGTTTAATTCTTAACTCAAAGAGCCCATCGCCAACTGCCTTTGAAAAAGGTTCTCTTAGTAAGTTTCCCTTTTCTCGCAGAAGCATTAATTCATGTATTGCCTTTGTCCTCATTTTACTTTCGAGGTTAATCATGAACTCTTCTGTTGGTTTTTTGCCCTCCTCGGTTTCATAAAACTCTAAGTGAAACATTGTTGCTCCTATATCATTTTTGATATGACCATTTTATATCACGAAAGCTATAAGTCAAGTCTTGCAGGCTGAAAGTTCTTCGATAAATCCTTTAACCTCTTTATGTATTATTTGAACTATTGTCCGTGGCAACCACTCCTTCCAATAACGGATAGTTTGCTGTGAGCAGAAAAGCAGGCTGCTCACAAGGTCTTGTTGAATGTGTGGGATATACTCAGGGCGCATGACTGCCCCGACATTGACTGAGTTTATGGTAGCACAACTTTGTTCAAAAAGCAAACATTTGTTTGTGTATAGATTGTCATTGCGGACTTTGGCCCGCAATCTTTGCCTTGCAACTGCAGGAGAGTGTCCCTTCACGGTCGCTGGAGAAGGAGAGAAAATCCACCCCTTCTCGTCGTGAGAAGGGGTGGTTTATTTACATACCGCTTTTTATCTACCGCTTTTTATCTAGCTAGCAGATGGTACTTCTTTTTTCTTTCTCAAGAACACGAGAACAGCCAGACCCATGAGAGCTGCACCAATGATGGTGAACAGAATGGTGCCGATGCCACCAGTTGAAGGAGGCGCCCAACCTTTATTGTTCGCGATTTGTACAGCACCATCTGCAGAAGCGCTCCAGCTTGTCTTGCTGATTTCAAAGGGCGCTGGGTCCCGCATGAGGTTGTATACCGTACCGTCAACAATGGGAGCCTTGATCTCTACTAAGTAGTAGGTTCCAGCTGCCAGACCCTTGATTTCGAATCTGCCTTGGGCGTCTGACACCATAACGATGTCTTGTCCAACAGTTGGGGAAGCAAAGCTACCAGCTGAATTGGCATAGATGAGATCGGCGTTCCACGTGATGAAATCAGTTCCCGCAGCATTCGTAGCAATCTTGAATTCAGCACCAGGAAGCTTGACATCAGGTCTCCAGCGCTCAATCTTAACGAACTTCACGCCACCAGTCCAAACCCCTGGAGTATCAGGCGGCTTAGTGGTTCCCATAGCGCCATGACCGTTGTCAAAGTTGAGGTCAACGTTGTTCTTGGCAAGTTCGCCCCCTACTATAGCCGTGCCATTAAGCATGGTGTCATAGGTGACGGTAAGTGTTTCGCCCTCATAGACTACCAAGGCACTCGGAATGAAGTTAATGATTAAAGCTTGACCTGAAGTGCTTGAGGTATACGCTGATGAAGGAACGATGGATCCACCAGCAATAACAGCAACGTTACCATTACCGACCCATAAAAGTTGAGAATCCAAAGTGTCGACTATTTGGTACGTGTTATATTCGGCGATGTCCCTAGGAACAGGAATGGCTACGGTCCAGCTTATCACATCACCAATACTGTGGCTTGCTTCTTTAGCGTCGGTTCCGCTTAATGCTTTATTGGGATACGGAATTTTTGCAATATCCAACCAGATAAGGTCATTGTTACCATCGGTACCAGGCTCAAAACCAGAGTTCGGGTTGCCTTTTCCGTCTTCATCCCAGATGATTTGCCCGTTTTCAACTGAGAAGTAGATAGGACGATTGTCAACGAGATAGCCATCAGGAACAACAGTGTTCACCAAGCGATAGTCGCCTTCAGGAAGATCTTCAATGGTTGCAAAACCATTGGGAAGCATAAAATCCTCGATGTGGTTGCCATCTTTATCCTGAAGTTCGAATTGGGTTCCGCCAAGCCTTACTTCGGGATAGGGGCCGCCTTCAAGGGTGGTGCGGGTTTCGACATCGAGACCAGGGGTAGCCAGCACGTTTTTGGGATAAGCGTGCAGAGCGTTTGCGCCAGTTCCAAAGTAAGCAGTTCTATCAGGCTTCATAGCAGGAAGCTCGAGCAGGAAGGGAACGCCAACGCCTTCAGCAACGCTGATGGATGGGTTAGACATTTCCGCGAAGATGTACTTCCCTTCAGCCATGTTTGCCACAGTTACCGTACCTTGAGCATTGGTTGCGCCCGTTGTTTGAGGGTTCGACAAAACGCTCGGGTTCGCTGCAGCATATGCTTCAACTTCTGCCAGAGTGCTTAATCCAGCAAGTACGCCCTTCTGAGCATCAGTCACACTGTCCGAAACAGTCCAATACTTGAAAATAATTCCCGGCATGGGAATTCCTGGGGCAGAAGTCAGTTCGGTTCCGTCATGGGGTAGTGCCGTTGTTCCTGAGGACACTTGCCTCTTGTGAATAACAACGTCAGTTGCGATTGGGTCTGCAGCAAACGCGGTTCCAGGGAGAAGTCCCACAATCAGCGCGAGTGAAAATACCGCAGCAAGCAGTTTTTTCGTTTGCGCTTTACGCGTTTCCCTTCTTCTTTGCACCTCTAGTCTTTTCATTACGTTCTCACTTTCTCGCTTTTCGTGCTTATTTTCGGTGAACAGAGAAGCATCTCTTGTCCACATACACCCTGCTAACCATCTAAAACCCATCAACCTGCCTATCAATGACTAGGTTGCTTCGTCGTTTCACTCCTCGCAATGACAGGCGGGATACGATACCGTCCCCTGTCCAGCTCCGCACATCTAAGATTGCGGGTCGAGCCCGCAATGACGTGGGTCAGAACAACGTGATAAAGCCCCACCTTTTCTTAGTATACAAAACTAGAGAAGGCAAGGCTTATTGTCTAATAGCAATGACGGGGACCCTGTCCACTAGTTTGTGGCGGGGGGGGCCCAGGACTCGTCGAGGACGCGTTCGCCCGTAACAATTACCCTTTGCAACCTTGACGGCGTGCAGGTGTAAAGCGTCACCAAATCCCTGCCTTTTACGATGCGCAAATCGGAATCGTCTTCGGGGTCAATCACCTTCAGCGAGATAACCTTATAGGTAAGCAGCTGTTCCTTTGACCTGATATAGAACAAGTCGCCCTCGGATAGCTGGTCGATATGGGTAAACCATTCGTTAGTCACCCTTCCGTGATGACCTGCCAAAACACTGTGAGTGTCTACCCCGCCAACGGGCAGCGAGGTTCCTTCGACATGAGCGATGCCGCGTTCAAGGTTTTCAACCGTAGGGCCGGTATAGATAGGAAGCTCAAGCCCCAGCTTGGGAATATTGATGCTCCCGAAGATGTTTTCGTCCAAGAAATCAATCGTTGGTTTGCCGTCAACCTTTGCGCCATTAGCCCCATTAGCGCCGCCTGTGCCGTTTGGCCCTTCGAGGTCGTCCGCAAAATATGCTTGAACCAGCTGGGTAGCATGTATATTGTTGATGTATTGAGCAATATGCGGATACATCATTATTGAAAGTCCTATAAAGAACAAAAATACGCTGAAAATTTTTCTTACTCTGGTACTACGATCCATCAGTTTTCCCTCGTTTTCTTTGCCTGCGATAAGCCAGTATACCCAAAATTATGAAAATAATCAGTACCGCAAGCGTTCCTACAATAGTCAACACGAAATTTCTTTGAACAGGCGTTAGGTTCGCCAGGAAATTAAAGCCCTGCGCATCTTGTGCCGCTTGTTCGAGCTGCCCCGTATAAGGAATTCTTTCGCCCGTCACCAAGAGACGGTGGCTGTTAATCATATAGGGGTAGCAAGTCAGCAGCGTGGCTAAATCCTTACCCTTAACAATACCCATACCTGCAACTTCGTGGGGTTCAACCACCTGAATTTCCACTACGCGATAGGCGAGAATTTCTGCAAAGTTCCTGATGAAGAATTCATCCCCCACCTCAAGCTTAGTGATGTCGGTGAACAGGCGCGATGTCGGCAATCCGTTGTGTCCCGTCAAAACCGTGTGAGTTGATTCTCCGCCAACAGGCAGCGAAGACCCTTCGAGCCAGCCTGAGCCACGTTTGAGTACGGCATCGGAGGTGCCCTCATAGATGGGCAGGGCAATGCCCACCTTAGGCACTTCCAGATAGCCCATAATGTCGCCGATTTTCAAATAGCTATACGTCGGGTTCTCACCAAAGCGGGGATCCTTAAAGGGGTCGTTCAAATGTGTTTGATGCCCCACCAATGACGCGTTATAGGCGCGCGCTTCTTCAAGACTAATGTCTTTTTGTTCTTCTGAAAGTTCTTTGACGGCATCGTTATAGGTGGTGATAAGAACTGTTTGGGAGCGTTCATTGAGAACAGCAGAAACCGTGGGGTACAAGAAAATACTTGCACCTATGCTAAATATTATCGCCGCAAGCGCATATTTTGCTAGGTACGTCTGAAAGACTTTTTCCTTAACAACACCGCCACTAGCAGCAGGAATGACCGTAGCAGAATTATCGGCGCCGTCATTGCTGGCAGCACTCTTGCTACCACCCTTGCTTTTTCTCATAATTTTCTCCCGAGACTTTGGTTTGGAAAACCTTAGTCGTTATTTTTAAGTCTATTTTTCTTTTTCATGCGTTTTCTTGTGAACAAGATGAGCAACCAGGCAATAAATGCTGATATTCCTCCCACAAGAAAGTATTCCCAGTACTTTTGGAAGAGAGAGATGTGACCATCTATATCGCCCTCAAAAGCAGTGGGGTCATAATCGATGCGATGCCCCGTTACCAACAAACGATGGCTGTTAATCATGTAGGGCTCACACGTTACCAGGGTACATAAATCCCTGCCTTTTTGAATTTGTAAAAACTCCACTTCGGTTGGGAGTATTATCATGCTTGATTCAACTTCGTAGGCAAGGGTAGTATCAAGCGAGTGCACTAAAAACACGTCGCCTTTTTCAAGGAGGTTTAAATCTCTGAAAAGGCGTGAGGTTGGCAAACCTCGATGCGCCAGCAAAACACTGTGCGTGTTTTCACCGCCTACGGGCAAGGAACTGCGTTCCAGGTGCCCGACACCGCGGTTTAAGACGGCATCACTGGTACCTTTGTATAAGGGAAGTTCAACATCAATCTTGGGAATTGTCACATAACCTAAGGTTTCTGAGCCAACTATATATACGTTTTCATAGTCAACCCCCGATAACAATTCTTGTTCTTCTTCGGTTATCGGGTCGGTTACGTTGCCCTCTAAACGTTCGACGAATTGGTTGTAGACTTCAGCTTCTTCCAGCATTTTAGCTATATCAACTTCGTTGTGCTTGTCAAGTTCTGTTTTGTAGCTGGAAATGATTCTTGTTTGTGTTTGGCTGTTGATGAGTTCCATCATCAAAGGGTAGGAAAAAGCAACAGCCCCCGCCACAAAGACGAGGGCGTAAACATATTTACTTAAAGCGAGACGCTTTATTGTTGCCGCTAATTTCACGTAAAACTTACACTACTCTTTTCAAACTTTTTAGACACCACCCCTCCTCATTATGAGAAGGGGTGGTCTATTAACCTACAGCTTTTTATCTAGCTAGCAGATGGTACTTCTTTTTTCTTTCTGAAGAACATGAGAACAGCAAGACCCATGAGCGTTGCACCAATGAGGGTGAACAGGATGGTTCCGATGCCGCCTGTTGGAGGAGGCGTCCAACCCTTGTTGTTCACGATTTGTACAGCGCCGTCTGCAGAAGCGCTATAGCTATCCTTGGTAACATCAAAGGCTGCCGGGTCACGCATGAGGTTGTATACCGAACCCTCAACGATGGGAGCCTTGGTCTCTACTAAGTAGTAGGTTCCGCCTGCAAGACCTTTGATTTCAAAGAGGCCGTTGGCATCTGACACCATAACGATGTCTTGTCCAGCAACCGGTGATACGAAGGTACCCGTGGTGTTAGCAGCGATAAGGGTAGCGTTCCACTTAACGAAGTCGGTTCCCGCAGCATTCGTAGCGATCTTGAATTCAGCGCCAGGAAGCTTAACGTTGGGGTCTTTGCCGTCAACTTTAACGAACTTCACGCCACCAGTCCAAACCGCCGGAGGATCTTCCGGTTCGGTGGTTCCCGTAGCGCCATGACCATTGTCGAAGTTAAGCGTAACGTTGTTCTTGGCAAGTTCACCCATTACAGCATTTTCATTGATAATGGTGTCATAGGTGATGGTGAGGGTTTTGCCCTCATAGGCTACCAAAGCACTCGGAACAAAGTTGATGGTCAGCGCTTGACCTGAAACGCTTGAGGTATACGCTGACGGAGGAACGATGCTTCCGCCATCCATAACAGCAACGTTGCCATTGCCTACCCATGAAAGTTGAGCATCCAAGGTGTCAATGATTTGATACTTGGTGTAGTCGCCGATTTCCCTGGGAACAGGAATGGTTACGGTCCACGTTACCACATCACCAATGTTGTAAGTAGCTTCTTTAGCACCATTGTCTACGGTTTTGTCAGGCTTCGGAATTTCAGCAAGATCCAACCAGATAAGGTCATTGCTGCCGTCGGTTCCAGGCTCAAAACCAGAGTTCGGGTTGCCTTTTCCATCTTCGTCCCAGATGATTTGTCCGTTTTCAACCTTGAAGTTGATTGGACGATCGTCTTTGAGATAGCCGTCAGGAGCAACGGTGTTTACCAGTTTGTATTCGCCTTCAGGAAGATCTTCCAGGGTTGCGAAACCGTTGGGAAGCATATAGTCATCGATGGGGTCGCCATCTTTGTTCTGAAGTTGGAAGGTGGTTCCGCCGAGCCTAGTTTGGGGGCCGCCTTCAGGGGTGGTACGGGTTTCAACATCGAGACCAGGGGTAGCCAGCACGTTTTTGGGATAAGCGTGCAGAGCGTTTGCGCCAGTTCCGAAGTAAGCAGTTCCGTCAGGCTTCATAGCAGGAAGCTCGAGCAGGAAGGGGATGCCAACGCCTTCAGCAACGCTGATGCCTGGGTTGGCCAATTCCGCGAAGATATACTTACCTTCAGCCATGTTTGCCACAGTTACCATACCTTGAGCATTGGTTGCCCCTGTTGTTTGGGGGTTCGACAGAACGCTCGGGTTCGCTGCAGCATAGTCTTCAACGTCTTTCAGAGTGCTAAACCCAGCAAGCACACCCTTTTGAGCATCGGTGATGCTGTCTGAAACACTCCAATACTTGAAAGAAATTCCTTCCATGGGGGTTCCCGGGGCGGAAGGAAGTTCCGTTCCGTCATGGGCTACCGCAGATGTTCCTGCAGGCACTTGCATCTTGTGGATAACAACGTCAGTTGCGATTGGATCCGCAGCAAACGCAGTTCCTGGGAGGAGACCCACAATCAGCGCGAGTGAAAATACCGCAGCAAGCAGTTTTTTCGTTTGAATTTTACGCATTTCCCTTCTCCTTTGCACCTCTAGTTTTTTCATTACGTTCTCACTTTCTCGCTTTTAGTACTCAGTTTTCAAATCTTTTACGCGTCTTTATATAAAAAGCTGTTATAAGCATTATCGCTGCAGAGACCGCCAGCAGAAGGAGGGTTCCCATGCCTCCCGCCATTGGAAGTCCCGCGGCTTCCTTATTAGCAATATTAAACGCGGCAGCATACGTTTCAGCATTAGCACCTGACAGAGTTACTTCTTCAAGTGGGAGAGATCCGAGGGTTGCGGTGATGCTGCCATCGTCACCGATAACCACAACGACATCCATAGTAAGTAGGTTGTAACCAGCAGGCGCCTTCGTCTCAGTCAGATGATAGGTTCCTGGGCGCTGCAACGGTAGCGGCAAGCTGCCGTCAGCTTCGGTGACAAGAGCAACGCTTTCACGTTCGTTGCCATCGGCATCGTATACTTTTTCGCCCGAAATCGCATTCGTCAGAGTGAAGTTTGCAACGTCGCTGGTGATAACATTGTGATCTTCGTCAACTTTAAAGAAGAGTATCGGTTTGAGGTTCAAGGTATTGGTAATTTCAATACCGCTCAAGTCTTCCATCTTGGCATTGCTGATAACCAGGTTGGTGTAGGCAATCTCGCTATCGTAGAACGGAACGTCAAGTTCTGATATCCGATAGGTGTACTTATAGGACTTGTACCAACCAGGGAATTCAAATGCCCACGTTTGAGACAGCGGCGTCGGGAAGACATCCAGCGTATCAACCGTTTCGATGAAGTCACCGATTTCACCCGTTAGTGGGTCTCTGTGGTACTGGTTGAGCACCAAGGTAATACCCGTCGGTCTGGTGTTGTACTTGTTCTCGTTGTCAACCCAAATCTTGAGCCCTGAAGGACCAGGAATCCAGTTGATTGGGTCATAGTAGAAGGTGTGTGCATAATCGGTGAGATAAGACACATCGTCCAAGTCAAATTCAACACTCTTAGCTTGAGGAACACCGTTGATGGTTTCCATCCACTTCCAGAAGTCAAGGTTGACATCGGCAGGATAGCCAGCAATTTCGTAGCTTTGCAGCGAAACACTGTCGTAGCCATACCGAGGATCAGCGATGAGCCCACCTTTGCCGTCCAAGGGCAAACCATAGGTGTCCTTGTCGCGGTCGGGATAGTACAAATCTGCTAAGTCGTCGTTCGTCTTGATTACCGTGTCATTGGTAGGTCCGTACACTTCTTCAACGTCACCGTTGGGGGTGGTACCCTCGCCACGATGGGTCATGTTGATAGGTGTGTAGACCGTGTCAATGATGGTATTCCAGAAGATTGGATCATTGTTGACATATTCTCTTGATGCCCCGTTGTTGTCGGAAACATAGCGTTCGTTGTCACCGTAGACAATCAGGCGTCCGTTGCGAGGAACATTCATGGTGATTACTTCGTCGCGTATTGAAGAGCCTGACTGCAGCGGCGCGGTCAAGAGTTCACCCTTGTAAGCGTCGTCCATGGCATCATAGAGTTCCATGAATCTTTCAGCCGTCAAAGTAGCAATTTGTAGGTTGAAGTCAGGATCGTCTTCGTCGTAGGGAAGAACAATCCACTTCAGTTGGTTCAGGTCGGAATACACGTGTGAATCAAGTGCGTCGTTAAAGGTTGAACGAGGCATGTGCAGCGTGAGTTCCAAGGGGTTGTCAACAGGTTGATCAATGTCAACGTAAACCTTCTTGGTGGTTCCGCCCGTGAGTGCGATATGGTCAACGGTCGGAGCACCACGCATGTACATAACTTCGTAGCAGTAGCGGTCGGCCAGACCAACATTCCCGTTACTCGATGCATAAGGAGTACCGTCATACTGTTGTTCCCAATCCCAACCCCAAGCGATGTTACCTGAACCAGTTTCGCACCACTTATAGATATTGCCGTCTGCGTCCAAGAGGGAATAAGCTCCCAAGCTGGTATCCATCTGTGCAACGAACGGTATGGGTTGGAAGGCAAGCCTAATCCATACCAAGTCGTCAGGGTCGGTGGCAGGATAACCGCGGGTTGCGGGCATAAGGATGTTGTTGTTTGCAGCGCCACCGTTTTGCGTGCCGTTACCATCGGAATAGTAGTAGTAACCTGGGGTTAAGCCTGAGGCGCCAGCCGCTGTTGCAGCAGTTGCCAATCTCAGGCAGTTGCCCTCTTCGTCTAACACGATACCGTTTTCATTTTTGAGCATATATTTTTCGTCGTAGATGGTGGGATGCAAGGTGTTAAAGCCGTAGCCCCATAGAGCATCAGGCATCTTACTGTTGGCTTGAGTAACCATAACACCGTTAACTTCTTGACCTTCAAGATACCTGGGATATTTTGGCGATGAGTCTTGCCACTGCGTGTCACCATCACAGATTTGGGTGGGGTATTGTCTTGCACCTGTAGAAGGAACCTGTGTCCAGTTACCACCGTCGCGGCTTTCCCAACCACTATCTAAACCGAAGCCTTGGTAGTAGCCACTGCCCCACATCCACGGTCTTCCGTGCTGGTCGACGATAATGCCTATCATTTCGCTTATTTCTATCTGTTGCGGAATGGGCGTATAGCCAACTGCGGCAATTTCGGCGGAATCAAAACCGATTTTTTGCGGAGTGAATTTATCCACGGCTATACCAGGACCACCGCCGTCACCAAAAGTTCTACCCCATTCCCACACGTCGCCGTTTTCGTCTACGCAACCAACATGGTCAGAGATATTTTGAAGAGCAGAGTGACCTATGTTTACGTCAACCACAGGAGCCATGCCCGTAAGCGATCTGTCCATCTTGGTAAAGCTGGTATTTGCGCGAGCTCCTGTGCCGTTGCCTTGTTGACCACTATTGTCGGCACCTGAACCCCACAAGTCACCCTGGTCGTCCAGGATGAAGGCACAGGTTCTACCAACAGCAATAGTAACGATTTCTCTGCTTGCCAATTCAGCGGGAAGCATGAGAGGAACAGGGGAGGTCTGCGTAGCAGCGCTTCCCAGACCCAACAAAGCACCACCGTTGTTACCCCAACCAAGAACTTCCCCCGTTGTCGTTATAACGATAACCGAAGCTTCGCTTTGGTATGAGTCGCTTACAAACATGCGCTCAACGTTGGTGAGACCTGGCACTGGTGCTGGAATATTATTGGTAGGGGTGCTTGTACCATTACCCATGGCACCGTTTGCGCCATGACCCCAGGCATATACCCTGCCGTCGCTCCCTAATGCATAGCGGGTTTGATAGCTGGTGCCAATGTCTACAACATGGATGCCGTTAGCGGCAAAGTAAGGAACACGCTTCATGCCACCGAAGTACATCAGCGAAGTATCCTGACCTAAGGTTCCGTAGAGGCTATAGCCCCATACCCAAACGTGGCCTGAACTGTCGAGTGCTTGCGCGCCCATACTACCGTTGGCAACCTTAACAAATTTCACCAAGGAAATTTGCCCGTATTGCGGAGCGTCATCAACGCCACCCGCCATAAGGAACATTTGGTTGCTCAAAGGCGTAACGCCAGCAACCGCCGAGACAAACAAGCTGCCTACGTCGCCTTCGGCAAGAGCGCCTTCGATGTCACCTGAATCCGCATCAAGGGAAGCTTCTTCCCCTTCCGAATTCGGGTCTCCGACTTCGGTCGCATCGTTGATGCCTTCGCCGGATCCTGCTTCCAGACCTTCTTCCGCAAGGGGCTTGACTTCGTCAGCCATCGCGAAGAAAGGTGCGCTCATGCACACCATTGTGATAAGCAAGCCTACAAAAAGCAGCTGCTTAACAACGTCTTTCTTCAGTTGTTTTAGAATTTCTGTATTTGATTGTACGAAAATGTTCGTTAGTGCTTTACGCGTCGCCACATTTCCCTCCACCTCTAGTCGGGACAGACTATAGTACTACCTCGCTATTAGTCTGCATAAACTATACCATAGCATTGAATGCAAGGTATAAATATTTTAGAAATATAATGAAATTAAGCAACTAGTATTTTGGATTGGGGCTTTAATCGGGCTTTACCTTGGGTAGTGTTTACGAGAGGCGTACTCGTATTTCTTCCAACTGTGAAGGTTTTGTGAAGCCGCTTATGCCAAAAGCTGTTAGAGCCATTTCACTAGGTGAGCGGTAGCAGAATTACGTTGGATACCAAATCCCCCATTTGTTTTGTTGTTACCAACTTTTCAGAGGGTGTGGTAGGGGTGGCAATGTCTGCGGTGCGCCAGCCTTGGTCGAGAACCTCTGCAACCGCACGGGCAATATCATCAGCGGCGTTATGCATATTAAGGCGGTAGCGCAGCATGAGTTCAGCCGAGAGAATTTGGGCAAGCGGATTGGCGGTGTTGGTGCCTGCAAGGTCGGGTGCCGAGCCATGGGCGGGTTCGAAAAGCGCCACGGACGCGCCAAGGCTTGCGCTTGCGAGCATCCCCAAGGAGCCTGTCAGCATAGATGCTTCGTCGGAAAGGATGTCGCCGAACATGTTTTCGGTGACAATGACGTCAAATTGGCACGGGTCTTTGAGCAGCTGCATCGCCGCGTTGTCGACCAGCATATTAGTAAGGGTTACCTGCGGGTATTCGGCGGCAAGACGCAGGGCGGTTTCCCGCCAGAGACGGGAAGTTTCAAGGATGTTTGCCTTGTCGACGGAATGGAGACGCTGCGAGCGGCGAGATGCGGTTTCGAAGGCAAAGCGCAGGATGCGTTCGATTTCGTGTTCGCGATATTCCAGCGTGTCGAAGGCGCGGCAGGTGGTTTGTTCGTCGTTTTCTTCGGAGATTCGTTTACGCGCACCGAAGTATAAGCCGCCCGTAAGTTCACGAATCATGAGAATGTCTACGCCTTCAAGACGTTCGGATTTTATCGGGGAAGCGTCATATAAAGAAGGGAACACCTGGATGGGACGCACGTTGGCATAGAGGTCGAAAGCCTTCCTGATGCCAAGCAGCCCCTGTTCGGGGCGGAGTTTTTGCGAGTCGGTGGTGTCCCACTTGGGTCCTCCTACGGCCCCCAGCAAGACTGCATCGCTTTCTTTGGCAATCTTGAGAGTTTCGAAGGGTAGCGGGTCGCCGCATTCATCAATCGCTACACCGCCGAGAAGAGCTTTGGTGTAGGAAAAGCGGCAGGAATGTTTCAGCGCGATGGCGCCGAGCACCTTGCAGGCTTCAGCAATGATTTCAGGACCGATGCCGTCGCCAGGGATGAGGCAGATGCGGTGGGTACGGGTTGGGGCTGGGGTTGCGCTTGCGTTGGTTGGGGTTGGGGTTGCTGTCGCGGGGGCTGCGTTGGTTGTGTTGTTGGCTGCGGTGTTGTTGGCTGCGATGTTGTTGGCTGCGATGTTGTTGGCGTGTGTCAGTTCCGTTTCCACGTTTGCTCCTTGTTTTGCTTCCAACCTTTTCTTTGTGCGGTTGATAAGCCCGCCTGCTTCGATAATTTCCCTGATAAATAGCGGGAATGGCTGCACGTCAAAGGTTTCGTTTGTGGTTTCGTTGGTGATGGTTCCCGCATCGGTGTCAATGCGCACCACGTCGCCGTCAGCGATGGCATCAACCGCTTCGGGACATTCCATAATAGGAAGCCCAATGTTGATGGCGTTGCGGTAAAAGATGCGCGCAAAGCTTTTTGCGATGATGGCGTCGATGCCCGCCGCTTGAATGGCGAGCGGGGCGTGTTCGCGCGAAGAACCGCAGCCGAAGTTTTCGGCGGCAACGAGGATGTCGCCTGTGCGGACATGTGCGACGAAGGTCGGGTCGAGCCCCTCCAGGCAATGCTTGGCGAGTTCTTGGGGGTCGGACGTGTTGAGATAGCGGGCAGGGATGATGACATCGGTGTCGATGTCGCGTCCGTAGCAGTGTGCTTTTCCTTTATAGTGCATATCTTTATCTTGCATGGCTTTATCTTGCATGGCTTTATCTTGCATGGCTTTATCTTGCATGGCTATCTTTCTGGTTATCTTTCTGGTTATCTTTCGCGGGTTCGTTTTGTTGCCCTTGATGCTTTCCTTGGATTTATTGGCTTCATCGGCATTATTGGCTTCATCGGCATTATTGGCGTTGATGGTGTCGGCGCTGTTTGCGTTGGAGATGTTGGCGGAGATGCTATTGGCCGTGCTGGCGCGGTTGGTGCTGGCGCGGTTGGTGCTGGCGCGGTTGGTGTTGGTTTTGGCGTTTCCGTCGACTTCTGCGGTTTTGGTAGTTTTGGTTTTGGCAGTTTTGGCTTTGGCGTTAGTTTTGGCGGCATTGACAGCTTCCTTGGTTTTGGTATGTCCATCGTTTCCGTCGATTTCGGCGCCGTTTGCGACATTGGTGCTGTTGTTGATGCCGCTGCTGCTGTTGTTGTGGATGCCGTTTGCGGTTTCGGCGCTTCTTTATTATAGAGTTCTTGGGGTAGAGCCTCAAACGGGTCTTTATCTTGGGATGAACCTTGCGCTACCCCTTGGGGCTTGAGTGATTCTCGAGCTTGGGGTGGGGCTTCGGCTTTGAGCGGCGGTAGGTCTTGGGGTAGGCCAATGTGCCCCAACACCGCACTTGCCGCCGCAACCGCAGGTGAAGCAAGGTAAACTTCGCTGGTTGGGTCACCCATGCGCCCGACAAAATTACGGTTAGTGGTTGCAATGCAGCGTTCGTGTGCCGCGAGTATTCCCATGTAGCCGCCGAGACACGGTCCGCAGGTCGGCGTGGAAACGACGCAGTTCGCATCAAGGAAAATGTTCATCAAACCTTCCGCAATACATTCTTTTGTGACCTGCTGGGTTGCGGGAGTCACGATGCAGCGCAGGGATTTATGCACGGTGCGCCCCTTCAAGACCGCCGCCGCTTGGCGCATGTCTTCAATGCGCCCGTTTGTGCACGAGCCAATAAACACCTGGTCGATGGAAATGCCGCGGGCTTGCGCGACCGAGCGGGTGTTTGAAGGGAGATGCGGCATCGCCACCATCGGCACCAGCGTAGTGGCGTCGATTTCGATAATTCGAGCATAGGTGGCATCTGCGTCGGAATGATATTCGGTATAAGGGCGTTCGGCGCGTTTATCCAAATAGGTACGGCAAACTTCATCGGGGGCAATGAGCCCCGCCTTGGCACCCGCTTCGACCGCCATGTTCGTGATGGTCATGCGTTCGTCCATTGAAAGCGCCGCGATAGCGCTTCCGCGAAATTCCATGGCGTGATACAAGGCACCATCTACGCCAATAGTGCCGATGATATGCAAAATAATGTCTTTGCCTGTTACGTCGGGGGCGAGGGTGCCTTCGATTTTGAAGAGGATGCTTTTTGGCACCTTGAACCAGGCTTTTCCCGTTGCGAACGCCACCGCGGCATCGGTTGAGCCGACTCCCGTGGCAAACGCGCCGAGCGCACCGTATGTGCACGTATGGGAATCGGAGCCGATAACCAAATCACCCGCGCCCACCACGCCTTGTTCGGGCAGGAGCGCATGTTCGATGCCCATGCAGCCAACTTCGTAGTAGTGCGTGATGTTTTGCTCGCGGGCAAAATCGCGCATGATGCGCACTTGTTCGGCGCTTTTGATGTCTTTGTTCGGGGCATAGTGGTCGGGGACGAGAACGATTTTTTCGGGATCGAATACGCGCGGTGTTGCGGGTTTGGGGGCGTTGGGGGCGCTTTGCGTGTCCGTTTCGCCGTGGTGTATCTGTTCGTCGAATTGTTCCCCCAGTTTTTGCATTTCTTTAATAGCAATGGGGGCAGTGATGTCGTTGGCAAGCACGATGTCGACGTCACATTCGATAAGTTGACCAGGGGTGACATAGTCGAGTCCTGCGTGAGCCGCGAGAATTTTTTCTGCCATCGTCATGGGAAGTGTCATAGAAATTTTCCTTGTTTTGCTTGTTTTGCTTGTGTTTCTTGTTTTGCTTGTTTTGCTTGTTTTTCTCGTTTTGCTTGTGTCATGAGTTTTTCCTAAGAGAGCGCCGCGCACAGGGCATCGAGGAGCGTAATAGCAAAATGCTGCGCTGAGCGCCCCTCGCCCGCGTCCATCCAGACCGTCCCAGGAATTTCGAGCGCCACGCGCGGAGGAGAAGCCGTTGTTGCTTGGATTGCCGTGCGCAAGCGCAGGGCAAGCGTTTCTTCTTCTTCGTAGCTGACGCGCGGGACCGTTTCGCGCACTTCTTCTTCGGGGAGCACAATGTGCACCATGAACATAGTATCATCGGGCGCGACCAGCAGAGATTGCGCGCTGAGCATCTTTGAAGCAGGGTTTGTCGCCAAGGCGAGATTCGACATGCGCGCCGCGACACTGCGCGTAAATTCTTCCGTTCCGAACAGGCATAAGGTGTGCTGTTCGAGCACATCTGCCGCGCGCGCGAAACCGAGCGCTGCGACGTCGGGAAAACCGTGGGCGGTTGCTTCCGAGGTCGTTGGGCGCTGCTTGCCTTTCCACGAGTGTTGGAGGTTTTGCAGAGCGGCATAGGTGAACGCGCCCGCAATGCCATCGGACGGAAGCCCCAGGTTAAGCTGGAATTTTCGAAGGGCTGATTCGGTGTGGACGCCAAAAATGCCGTCCGTCATGCCGCAGGCAAAGCCCAGTGAGCCAAGCGCGTGCTGGAGTTCGAGAACGTCGTTGCCGTGGAAGTAGGGCATCCGCAGATACAGGGTGCGATCCCCCAGTTGGAAGCTGGCGTCTACGAGAGTCGTCCAGACTTTTTCGGTGACCGCATCTGTTTCTTCAAGGTTGTTCGCACGGCAAAAAGCGCGAACAGCGGCTTGGGTGGCTGCGTCAAAAGTGCTGGTTATTTGTTCGGTTTCAAGAAATCCGAGCAGCGCAAGACGCTGTTGCACATCTTCAACAGCAACACCTTGATCGTCTTTTTGAATTGCTTTCATGAAACCCATTGTAGCCCAAGTCAAGCGCATGGACAGGGGCAGCGCTGCTACTTCAAACGATTAACAAACCAATCCGCCATCGAGACTAACAAATCGCGGGCATCTGAGGGTTTTACCATGTCGATAAGGCGATTCTTCGCGATGCTTGTAAGGTTTTCGGCGTAATTGCGCGCGTAATCGATGCTGTCCGATGCCTGCATAATCGCGACGGCTTCTTCCAAAATCGTCGGGTCTTTTTCTTTCGAGGACAAAATTTCGATGAGTCGCGCGGCATGGGGCGAATGGAGCAAGGCGTGCACAACCACGAGGGTACGCTTCCCTTCCGTAATGTCGTTGCGGAAATCTTTCTGCGTGCTTTCTTCCGAACCGATGAGATTGAGCAGGTCATCCTGGATTTGGAAGGCGAGCCCCGTGTCGAGCCCGTAGTTGCGCAGGGTTTCGATTTCGCTTTCCGTGCCGCCGCCGACGATGGCACCGATGGCGAGCGGGACCGCGCCTGAATAGTGGGCTGTTTTGTGTGTTGCCATCACGAGGTAGTCCTCAACCGTGATGTCGTAGCGTCCGTCGCGCGCCCAGCCGATGTCGAGGGCTTGGCCTTCAATGGTGTGGCGTGTCATTTTTTCGAGTTCAATCATCACGCGGATTTTGAGCGCATCGTCGAGGTGCTTGTCGTAGAGCACCGTGTTGTTCACCAAAGAAAGCGCCAGGTCGCCCGCGTTAAGGGCAAGTCCGATGCCTTCGCGCAGATGCAGGCATGGAATGCCGCGGCGCAGGAGGGCTTCGTCGGCAACGTCGTCGTGGATGAGGGCTGCCGTGTGGAAGTGTTCGATTGCCGCTGCTGCTGTTGTGGCGCGTTGCATGTCGCCGCCGACGGCGCGGCACGCCGCAAAGCAGATGAGGGGGCGATGGCGCTTGCCACCGTTTTCGCTGTATGCCAGCAGCGGGTCGTACAGGTAGAGATTCATGTCGGGATGCGAACCGCGCGGGATGTCCGAAACGATGATTTCGCCCACTTCTTTCGCATAGGAATCTAGGTATTCTTCGAATGTTTTTGGCGGGTTTATTGCCATAGTAATGATGTCGTGTATGCTTTTCCCCACTTCATCCCCTACTTTTTCTCTTGTCTTGGTTCTTCGGTTTGGTTCTTCGGTTTGGTGGGAGCGGAGGGACTCGAACCCTCAATCCCGAAGGAGGCGGATTTTAAGTCCGCTGCGTATGCCAATTCCACCACGCTCCCCCTGTCCACAGAAATCTATTCTCAAGGACAATCCTTAAGGGGTGACTCAAGGACTGAATCATGATAGCAAATAATGCGGGGCGCGGCGCTATTTATTTTGTGAAGCGTTAAGAATAATGCCTTGGAGAAGGTCAGATTCGCTTGCGGTGTAGCTGTTTTGTTCGGCGAGATTCATGACGGTTTCAAGAATCACGAGTCCTGCAACAATAACGCCTGCTCGCTTTGGTTCGAGCCCGACGATTTGTTGACGCTTTGCAAGGGGGATGCTTTGCAGCAGGTGGCAAACATCTTGCAGGGTTTGTTTGCTTACCACGGTGCCGTGAACTTTCGTGCTGTCATAGGTGTGCATTTTTTCGTGGACAGAAACCACGCTTGTTGCGGTTCCTGCGACGGCTATCAGGCGTTCGGGGACGAAGCCTGTTTCTTTGAGTTCGCGGAAATAGGTGCGCATTTCGTAAGCTATTTGGTTTTTGGTGGCGTTCAGTTCCGCTTTGGTTGGGGGGTCGCTTTTGAGGAAGCGCTCGGTAATGCGGCGGCAACCGATGTCGAAGGAGAAAATTTTGACGGGGGTTTGGGAGGGGGTTTTGGCGGGGGCTTGAGTGGGAGTTTGGGTGGGGGTTTGGGCTGACGGGGTCGCGGGTTCAGTTTCCCCTACTCGACCTGCGATAATTTCGGTTGAGCCGCCACCGATATCAACCACAAGCAAGGCTTCGTTTGGGTAATTGCTTGCCGCACCCAAAAACGAAAGCGCCGCTTCTTTTTCGCCCGCAATTATGGACAGTTCAACGCCCAGGGCTTTGAGCATCTCGAGAAATTCGGAGGAGTTCTTCGCGTCGCGAGCAGCCGAGGTCGCCGTGGCAATCGTCATGATGTGGGGGTGTTCGTCGTTTTGATAGGAAGCAATAATGTTTTGGAAGCGGGCTATCTGAGTGACAACCCGCTTCATGGCTTGTGTGCTGAGGTAGCCCGATGCGTCAACCCCTTCGCCCAAATCAGTGATGACGCATTGCTTTTCGCGTTCGTGAAGCCCGTCTGCGTCAACGTCGGCAATAAGCAAGCGACACGTTACCGTACCGATGTCGATAGCCGCATAGCTCGCGGACGGGATTGGTTGGGTGTGTCTTGGGGTCGCGTGCGTCATTTCACGCCGAAAACGACGTCGAGAAGTGCTGTATACCACGCCTGAGGTGCTTCAACGCTTCCAGGGGCAACTGTTTTGGTGTAGCTAACTTCTTCAGGTTCTCGCTCGATGCCATACACCGTGCCGCCCTGTTCGCCTTCTTTAATCCAGCCAAATTCCTTGCGGGCACGATCTTCGATTCCTGCGGGCGACGAAAGGCTGTCAACCTGCTTTTGGAGCGTTTGATTGTGCTCTTGAACTGCCGAATATTCGGCTTCCAGGCGGTCAAAACTGCGTGCAGTCACGTAGTATTGCTTCGCGGGGGCGTATAGGAACCAGCATGCAAGTATCAGGCAAACAGACACTGCCATGCTTGCGATGAATTTCGGCGAACTGCGCCAATCCGAACCTGACGCGATGCGTGCTGAGGCGTTACCTGGTGAGGCATTACCCCGTGCGCTTTTCTTCGAGGAGTTCTTGCTTGTCCCTTTTTGCTGCATTTGCGTTATCCGCTTGTGCTGGCGTCCCATTTCCCCTTTGTACACCGCTGCGCGCGAGGGCGAAGTCGCCGCGCTTGTTGCACTTGCCGCACTTGTTGCACTTGCCGCAGACGCAGCAGACGCAGAGGTGTCGCTGCCGAATTGTTTGGTGAACGCCTTTTCCGCCTTGTTTTTTGTGCGCTGCTTTGCACGTTGCTGCTTGAGATCGGAAAAACGCGTGACGTTGCTTTTGACTTCAGGCGCTTGCTGGTGTTGTTGCTGCGCCGCTTGTTGCGGGGCATCCTCGCGCAGCGGACGGCTGTTTTTTCGCGAAGAGACCGAGGGTCTTTCTTGCGCCGCGCGGCGCTCTTGTGTGGGACGAGCGCTGTACGTAGAGCGAAAGTCTTGCGAGGATTTATTCTGTCTCACCTGCGGTGAAGCGCTTGTTTGTTTGCCGAAGGGCAGGCTGTTTGAGGGTCGCTTGGTGGGCGACTTGGTGGATGCTTTGGTGACCGTTCTTATTGAGGGCGCGCCAAAGTCGGACCGGGATTGCCGCGCCCTTTTTCTAGCCTCATCAAATGAGAGAACGTTTCCTTGTACCGCCAATAAATTGCGCCCCTTTAAGCATCGTTGTTTGTTTTAGTAGTCTGTTTAATGCTATGAGCTGTGTACAAGCATATCATAGTCGCAGCTAAAATGCGACTGCATATCTACTAAACACATTTATCGGAGGAATGCTTCTTTCATGAAGGCGTAACCAGGGTCGAATAGGGTGTTGGTGGCTTGCGCCTGCACTTCGGTCATGCGGCTTGCTTTATTGTGAGCAATTCCCGAACCAGCCATGACGAAAGGAACCGCTTCGCGCCCATGTTTGCGGGTCGCTAAAGGGGTAGGGTGGTCAGGCATGACGGCAATGCGCAGAGGGTGTGTTTTTGCATATTTCATGAGCGGCGCAATGATGTGACGGTCGCTTTGTTCGATGGCGTTCTTTTTTTGTGCAGAACACCCATCATGACCTGCCGCATCGGGCGCTTCCACATGGATAATCACAACTTCGTTGCCCTCTTCGAGCATGGCAATAGCACCTTTACCTTGTGCGGCGAAATCGTTGTTCGGGCCGTCGGTCACCCCTTCGAAGCGATACACCTTCATGCCCGTCATGTGGGCAAGCCCAACCAGCAAGTCGACGGCAGAATTCAGGGCGGCGGATTTTCCATAGACTTCCGCAAAGGGCTGCAATGCTGTTGGTTTGGTTCCAGGCCAAAACACCCATGCCTGATTTGCGGGCATTTTCCCTTCGCTTATACGTTGGGCGTTTATCGGGCTTTTCGCAAGAATTTCATTGGCGGTGAGCATGTAGTCAACAAGCAAATCGGCAACCTTTTGCGCGGCTTGCGTGACTTGCGTAGCTTGCGCGGCTTGCGCGGGCGCGGCTTGCGGCGACGCATCTTGCGGCAACGCGGCATCGTTGTGCGTGGCACCCTGCGCGGGAACCTTCGGCTTGAAAGCATCCGCGATATCAAGGTCGGTGTTGTCGTGCGGGGTTTCGTAGGTAAGCGCAAGGGCTTCGGGATTTCCCTCCATAACAAGCACCTGGCGAAACGATGTTCCCGCATGCAGCGTGAACGTATCGTTGTCGAGCGCGCTTTTCAGTTCGCGTACAAGAGAGGCCGCTTCTTCGGTTGAAATATTGTTCGTCGAATAGCTTTTCATGATGCCTGCTTCGACCGAACACAAATTCATGCGAAAAGCAATTTGCGTGGGGGTGAGCTCGATGCCGAGCGCCGCCGCTTCGATGGCGCCCCTTCCCAACTGATAGCGCGCAGGGTCGTATCCCATAAGGGAAAGACAGGCAACGTCTGAGCCGCTCGCCATGTGCGCGGGGACATTTTGGACGAGCCCGACCATGCCCGTTTGCGCGAGTTTATCGAGATGAGGGGTCGAACTTTCCTCAAGAGTTGTTCTGCCCTCGAAGTCCGCAACCGCATTTCCCGATGCCCCATCTAAAATCACAAGTGCGTATTGCATGAAATCCTCCGCGTGTTGGTCGTATCATCCTTTGGTTTCGTGCATAGTATACTGGTAGTATCGGCGCAATGACAGCTAGCGCAGAAGGAAGATTGAATGGCTCACAATTTTTATATCGACACACGGGGATTACACCCCACCCGACCCACCTTCACTGAAGCAATCATTCACGGCATGGCTGATGGCGGCGGGCTTTTTGTTCCTAATGACTTGCCGCAACTATCTCTTGACGACATTCTTTCGCTTGGCGAAAAGACTTATGCCGAGCGCGCGGCTTTCATTTATAAGGCTTTTGGAGTCGATTTGTCGGATTCGGTCGTCGATGATTTGATGCAGCAGGTTTACGGGGAAAATTTCACCACTAAAGACATCTGCCCGATTGTGTCACTCGATGCGCAAACCCACATGCTAGAACTGTGGCACGGTCCGACGAGTGCTTTTAAGGATATGGCTCTGCAATGCCTTCCTGCCTTTTTCACCACCAGTGCAAAACAACTTACTGAACAGGGAAAACTCGACCATTCATTCATGATACTTGTCGCCACTTCGGGCGACACGGGCACTGCCGCCCTTGAAGGCTTCAAAGATAAAGAGGGTGTGCGTATCGGGGTGCTTTATCCGCAAGGCGGGGTGAGCGACATCCAGTTTAAGCAGATGGCGACCCAGGCGGGCGACAATGTGATGGTGTGGGGCGTTGACGGGAATTTTGACGATTGCCAAACCGCGGCAAAAGCAGTTTTTGGTGATGATGCTTTTGCGAAAACGCTGCTTTCAAACGAAGGCGTTAGGCTTTCCAGCGCTAATTCCATTAACTGGGGACGTTTGCTTCCCCAGGTCATTTACTATGTTTCCAGCTATGCGGTCATGGTACGTGAGGGCAAGGTGGCAGCGGGGCAGCCCATTGACGTGTGCGTGCCCACGGGGAATTTCGGCAACATCCTTGCCGCTTGGTATGCCAAGCGAATCGGCACCCCTATCGACATGCTCTTTTGCGCAAGCAACGAAAATCGCGTGCTGACCGACTTCATCAACACGGGAACCTACGATATTTCCGAGCGGGATTTTGTGCTCACGCCATCCCCTTCTATGGATATTCTTGTTTCCTCAAACCTTGAGCGACAGTTGTTTGAGTTGACCTCTCGCAACGAGGAAGCAATTCGGGGCTGGATGGACGATTTGCGTGCCAAGCGCAGCTTCCGTGTTGATGTGCAAACCTTTTCTCAACTGCGGAAACATTTTGTTGCGGATTCCGTTGACAGCGCTACCTGCTTTGCGACTATCAAGCGGGTTTTTGAAAAACACCACTATCTTTTAGACCCTCATACTGCCGTTGCTTATCAGGCAACCGAAAATCTTCGCGCGGAAAACCCCGTGCTTGTTGTAGCCACTGCTCACTGGGCAAAATTTGGGGAAAGTGTGTACCGCGCTTTGCATGAAATCGCAGTGGGCGAAGATTTGCCCGAAGAGATTGCCGCGCTTTCGGGGTGTGAACTTAACGCCCTTATCGCACAAGAGACGGAGTGCTACAATATCCCTGATAGCTTGGCTTATCTTGACAAAGCCGAGCTTCGCTTCACCGAAGTAATAGGTAAAGACCCTCAAGGGGTCAAAAATGCAATGCTGGATTTTGTAAGGGCGTAGGTTGCTATGAAGAAGCTTACCAAACTTCAACCGAGCGTTCGCTTAAGCATCACCAATCCCGAAAGCAAAAGCGGTTCGCTATTTGGGCGCGGAGTTGCTGATTTATGTCTCGGCGTGCGCGACACTGGTTCGCTTAACGCCGCTGCCAAAAACATGGGCATGGCGTATAGCAAGGCATGGCGTATTGTAAAAGATACCGAAGAGGCGCTTGGTACGGCTCTGCTCAATCGCGACGGAGCACATGGATCGACGCTCACCGCAGAGGGCGACAAGATTCTTGATACCTACATTGCCCTTGACAAACAGCTAACGCACATCGCTCAAAAAGCCTTTACTGACTTGATTTAAGAGTTTGGTAATAATACACGGCAAGTTGGGTGCGGTTTTTGAGTTGAAGTTTTTGCAGAATAACACTCACGTGATTGCGCAGGGTACCTTCGCTAATATAGATGCGGGCAGCGATTTCCTTGTTGTCTAACCCTTGGGCGATAAGTTGGATGATTTCAAATTCGCGTTGTGTAAGAACACCGAAAGATGCTTCTTTTGCGCTGTTTGGCGAAGCGTCACTTGTTGAAGCAGTGCTTGTTGAAACAAGCGGATTGTCGTCCTGTACTCCTTGCGTGTTGAACAGTGAGCCAACTTTGCCGATAACTTCTCCGCCCAACACCATTTGACCTGCCATAACCGAGCGCAGCGCGGGCGCGATGTTTGCAACCTCTTGCTTGATGAGATAGCCACACGCCCCCAAGCGCAATGCCGCGACAATATATTCGTCGTCAGAAAACGTGGTAAGAAACACAATGCGCGCCTGCGAGTTCTCGGCAAAAATCAGCGCTGCTGCTTTAATGCCGTCGCACTCGGGCATCTGAATATCCATAAGCAAAATATCAGGCTGTAATTCATCAAAAAGGCGTGCTGCTTCATGACCGTTTCCCCCGTCACCGCACACCTCAATATCACCTTGAGCGGTGAGAATAGTAGAAAGTGACATGCGCACAATGGGGTCATCGTCCACAATCAGCACGCGAATCTGTTGTGCTGCTACCGTGTTTTTCATGGTTTTCTCGCTCATGTCTTTCATGCGCGCTCCTTTGGTATTGAAACAAAAACCCTGAAGCCTTTGTCGTAGTCTGTGCGAAAAACACCTTTGAGGGTGCGCACCCGTTCCTCCATGCTTGCCAACCCCATGCCACCAGACTGAGCAAATCGAGCATCGCGGGCGTTTAGCACCTGTTCGCCAGCTTCCCCACGCGCGCCCCTTTTCAGCGGATTTTTGCTTCCATTGTCGTGAGCAACCAGCTGCCAAAAAGCGGGATATTCTGTTACAGACACCCGCACCACCGTGGCATCACTGTGTTTTGCCGCGTTGGCGACCGCTTCGCGCACGATAGCAACGAAGCCATAGCCAATCACATCGGGGATTTCTGCAACCTGATACTCAAGATTGACGCTGAGCGGGGAATTTTGAGCCAGTGCGTAGAGCTGCGTGTAGAGGTCGAAGGAATCGTCGTGGAGGTTGTGGACACTTGCGCGCACCGTGTCGAAAGCTTCGTGCACGGTCGCCGCAATGTGTTCGAGGTCGTTGGCGAGCGCCGTGTTTGGTGCATGAACCACCTGAGCAGCTTCGATTTGCAACACTGAGCGCGTGAGCAGATGACCCACGTTGTCGTGAATCTCGCGCGCGATGCGCCCGCGCTCGGCAAGGGTAGCAAGCTGCACTTCAACATCCTGTTTTTCTTGCAAGTCGCGGTTGTTTTGTTCGAGCGCAAGAGATGTCTCGCGCAATTCGTCGCGCAGTTCGGTGTAGTTCAGGCGTTCTTTTTCGACCTGGGTTGTTCGCCAAAACAAAACGATTGAAATGAGACACGCCACCATCAAAAAAAGGAAAACTCCCAGGTTAAGTTCGCGCAAGGCCGCAAAAAGCGGTATCGTCCAGCAAAACTTAAGCAGCCAGTTTTTCGTGCGAAAGCAGTCGTAGGCGATAAGCGGAACGAAGGTCACGAACAGCGGGAATGCAATGCCCGCACCAAGATAGGCGTAAAGCCCCGCTGCTCGAAGCGACTTTGGCACCGATGAGATTTCTTGCAAGGCGCTTGCGGTCAGCGCCAAAAGCAGAGCAACGATAAACGCGGTTGTCTGCGGGATGAGAAACAAAACCGCCCCGCACACAAGAAAGATGATGCCTTTGTCAACCATGCGTTCCATGTGCTCATTGTAGCTGAATTTTGCATGCAGCTGCTTTCTGAGGTTTAAGTTGGTGTCGGCTTGTGACATTTGTCATGAGCGGAGGCAAAACTCGTGACAGGATTCACTGGCGAAACGTGGTCGATTGCTTGAAACTTATTGTGAAGCCTACCCTTGAGGAGAGAACATGTCGGTCGTATACGTAGAAAACCTCGTGAAACGCTATAAAGAAGTGCTCGCACTTGACCATTTCAATCTTGACATAAAGCAAGGCGAGATTTTTGGATTGCTCGGCCCTAACGGCAGCGGCAAGACAACCGCTATCAACTGCATGTTGCAGCTGCTTACTTATGATAAAGGTGTCATTAAGCTTTTTGGACAGGACATGACCCCTTCCCGTTATGACCTGAAAAAACGCATCGGCATTGTTCCGCAAAATATAGCGGTTTTTGAGGAATTGACCGTGACCGAAAACGTCGATTATTTCTGCGCGCTCTACGTATCTGACAAAGCAGTGCGCACACAGCTTGTTAAAGAAGCTATCGAATTTGTGGGATTGGAAGAATACGTCAAGTTTCGCCCCCGCAAACTTTCAGGCGGGCTTATCAGGCGCTTGAATATCGCTTGCGGCATCGTGCATAAGCCTGAGTTGATTTTTCTTGATGAACCAACCGTTGCCGTCGACCCGCAGAGTCGCAACGCCATTCTTGAAGGCATACGCAGCCTCAATCGCAACGGGTCGACGATAGTTTATACCAGCCACTACATGGAAGAAGTCGAAGAGATTTGCACGCGCATCATGATTATGGATCACGGACAAATTCTTGCAAGCGGCACCAACAATGAACTCAAAGCCATGATTGGTACAGGCGAGAAAATTCAGGTTGAGGTCTTTAATCTTTCCGATGAAGCACTTGGAGCCATCAAGGCGCTCAACTGCACGCAACGAGCAAGCTACGACGGAAAAACGCTCGAGGTTTTCTGTACCAGTGGCGCGCAAAATCTTAGTACCGTTTTGCAAACTTTACAGCAAGAAGGTCTGGCGCTTGGTCGTGTGTATTCCGAACCGCCCACCTTAAACGATGTGTTCCTTGAGCTCACGGGCACCGAATTGCGCGACTAGGGTTTTCAAGAGTCGAGAAAGCGGGGAACACCATGTGGAACACCTTTAAGTATACAGTCAAGGCGCTGGTGCAGGAGAAAAGTTGCTTTGTTTGGGCGCTCGCGTTCCCTTTGATTATGGCAACGCTCTTTGGCGCCATGTTCGCCAACCTTGATAGCGCTCACTACCTGAATCCGATTCCTACCGCCGTGGTTGATGATGCGCGCTATCGCAACGCACAAGCCTTTTCTGAGACACTTGAAGCCTTGGCAAAGTCGGGCGAAAACCAGCTTCTTGACCTCTTCTCTGTCAAAAGCAGTGCTGAAGCAGACGAGCTTCTCAAAAACGGGACGATTATCGGATACTACCAAGTTGACGAAAAGGAACAACCCGAACTATTCATTACCGCCGCAAGCGGCAATTCCATAAATCAGACCATTCTTAAAAATCTTGCTGACGGTTTTATTCAAACGCAAGCTGCTCTTAAAACCATAGCCGAAAACAATCCTCAGGCGTTTGCAGACCCAAACTTCCTTGAGAATTTACAAGAGCAGACGAACTACACGCAAGAAATATCCATCATAGCTAATGAAGCTTCGGGTTCGGTGCGCTACTTTTATGCGTTGCTCGGCTTTGCGGCAATCATGGCGGCGAACATTGCCGTAATTGCCGTAACGCAAACACAGGCGAACCTTTCACCCTTGGGTGCTCGTCGCTCTCTCGGCGCAACAAGCAGAACAAAAGCCCTTCTTGCGAGCTTGCTTGCAAGTTGGTTGCTTGCTTTTCTCTGTTTGATTATTACTTTTGCGTACATGCGCTATGTTTTGGATATCAATTTCGGACGCGATTTAGCAAGTATCCTTGGATTGGGCGTTGCGTCTTTAATGACAACTGCTCTGGGAGCCTTCATTGGAGCAATCCCCAAAATAGGAGAAATGCTCAAGGCGGGCATATTGACTGTTCTGTCGTGCTTTTTCGCACTTTTTGCAGGACTTTATGGCGAGCCAAGCCTCAAGTTGGCAGACGACATGAACCGCATTGCCCCTCTTTTCCAAAAACTCAATCCTTCGAGGCAGGTGACGGACTTGTTTTACAGCCTGTACTTCTATGACGGTTTTGACGAATTTTATCGGGTGGTTTTTGTCCTACTCGCAATGGCGGCTGTTTTGTTTTTGCTCGCCGCACTTCTTATGAGGAGGCAGCGTTATGCAAGTCTTTAGAGCAGCACTGAAAACCTTTTTCAGACACAAGGTTTATATTGTGGTCTACATGGTGGCTCTCAGCTTTATGGCTGTTTTCATCGGAATGAGCATTGCAAACACGCCTCAAGATGAGTTCGAAACCGAACGACCCCCTATTGCCATTATCGACCGCGACAAAAGTAGCCTTTCTTTAGGAATAAGCACCTTTTTGGAAGAACACGCTGACCTTGTGGAAACAGAGGATTCACGCCAAGCGTTGCAAGATACCGTAGCGCAGAATCGTGCTGTCTATACGTTGATTGTTCCGCAGGGCTTCGGTAAAGATTTCGTCGCTTCTGCTGGTGAGGGTAAGACCCCTCCTGCGCTTGAAACGCTCACAAGTTATGAATCTTCCTCGGCTCATATGATAGACGCCCTCGTCAACAAATACCTTGACACAGCATCCCTCTACGCCGCAAGCAATGCCGCGTATTCGCAAGCCGATATTGCTTCCTTTGCCCACAGCGATATGGTACACGAAACAAATCTCCAAATGCTGTGGTTTAGCTCATCGTCGCCGCTGCCAGAACAGTGGCTGGCTTATATGATGTTTGCAAGCTATATTGTGATTCTTTCTATCGTGGTAAACGCTGGTCTTATTCTGGCGGCCTTCAATCGTAGTGAAATTCGGCGGCGTAATTTAAGCTCATCGGTGAGCACTCTTTCGAGGAACTTGCAACTAGCCGCAGCTTGCGTGGTTGTCACTTTGATTACGTGGGTATGGGTGAGCATTCTTGGGCTTGTAGTGTTTGGACAGGCCTTTGGTGGTGTTGACGTTCGGGCTATTGGCTTGATTCTTTTTTCGCTTTTCATATTCTGCATTGTTGCCCTTTCGATTAGTTTTTTCCTTGGTCAACTAACGGCAAGTGAGTTTCTCTTGAACGCCGCGGGCAACATCACGGGGCTGGTATTTTCCTTCCTTGGGGGAATCTGGATACCCCTTGAACTCGTAGGAGGCACCATCGCCAAACTCGCCCGCTTTGCCCCAACCTTCTATTATGGGGAAGCGCTTGAAAAAACGAACAGTCTGCGCGACTATTCAGGTACTTCGCTTGCTCCCATTTTTGCCGACCTGGGTATTATGCTTTTGTTCGCGGCGGCACTCTTTGCTGTTGCGTTGGCTGTTGGGCGCCTGAGAATGCAGAGTGCCGATGCGGGTGGCAACGCCGCTGCTGCCCGCATAAAAAGCTAGGGCTTGTTGAAGACGGGAAGCGCTCGAAAAACTAGGGCTTACCGTGTCTATCGAAGGTTTCGGTAAACTTCTTTTCGATGACCGACCTTGAAAAGTTCAATGAGTACTTTATCATCTTGGATTCTGCCCAGTATCCGATACGTGCCGACGCGCCACCGCCAGCCGTTTTCTATGCCTTCGAGTTTTTTTGCTCCCCTGACCATCCGCGGGTCTTTACAGCCTTCAAGGTTATCAAAAATCCAATGAACTATGAGCAGCTGCGTTTTCTTTTCAAGCTTTGAAATTTCTTTCTCCGCTTGCTTTTTGATTCTTACGGTGTAGGTCATGCTATGTTGTACTTTTCAACAAGCTCATTGACGCTGATGCCTGCATCGTTTTTGCTGCTTGCCTTGATTGCGTCGGCAAGGTCGCGCGCGTCAAGCTCATCTTCGAGTCTTTCAAGAGTCCATTGGCGAACTTGTGCCGAAAAACTTTTCCCGTTGACATCGGCAAAAGCATGTATCCATTCTTTTTCTTCCGCTTCAAATCTGATTGCTGAAACCGACATGCTCATGATGTTTCCTTTCACGTTTACGATGTAAACTATTATACACCCTGTGGTGTCCGTGAACACCTTTTTTAGGCTAAAAGTGATTAAGGGTGTGGGATAGTGCCGCTGGACTAGATTCTGGAAACAAGCAATTGGTTTATGGAAACTCCCTGTTCGGCGGCTTCAATAGCGACTCTTTTGTGCTGTTCGGGAGTCATTCTTAAAGCATATTTCCCAGAATAACGCTTTTTGTTGATTGGCTCTGGAACTTGCTGTCCGTCTTCTTTCATAATCTCCAAGGCAAATCTGACAACTTCGACAATTCCTTTGAAGGCTTCGAACTGATCGGCTTCAAGACACGAAAGAAGCGGGAATTCGGCAACAACACCAACATATTCTTGGTCTTCTTCCGACCAAAAAACCCGATACGTATAATCTTCTGCTTTATACAAAGCCTTCACCTTCCAGTTTTTCGATAGCCTTCAAAACTTGTTCTACTTGATAGACTTTTGCCTTTCCGTTGTTCGTCTTCTGTATGTTCGTTAAAGGCTTCCCTTCCCACGGAACAGAAAAGAAATAATGGGAACCACGTATTCTCGGATAACCGAAATAATAAGAGCAGACTTTAACTAAATCTTCAAACCTAACATTCTTGCTGTTCTCCTTCATGCTCTCAAGAATCTTGTCTACTTTGTGCATTATTATTTCCTTTTTAATAATGATATCATATACAATATCATTTAGTAACAATTTGTTTGGTATTACTGCGAGCAAAACTATTCCCGACATAGGGCTTTAGGCTAATTACCAGCTGATATTCTGCCTGAAATCCCTCGCAAGACGGATGCAGCGGCAAGACCTTTTCGGTAAGCAGATTTTCCTGAAAAGCCTCAACTCCCCCACTTGTATCAGACAAATCAGACAGGCTTGGTGTACTAGGCGCAGCTAAGCCATCGGAGGTCTCTGATACAGGGATGTCGATTTTGACCATGTTTGGCAAAGCGGCATGGCGCGGCTGAAACTTCTTCTGGGGCAAAGGTATGTCTTGGTGGTCTATTTCTTCAAAAAGGCTCAATTCTTCGACCGCCTGACCTAAAATGTCAAAGCGATGCATGCACCCAAAGCATATCTCCATGTCATCAAAACAACGCGCATTACATATGGGACAAATCTTCATTTTTCTTCTCCTTTTGTTTGTCATCTATCATGAAGCGAAGTCTTTCCCCCGCTTTTAGCCATAAAATACTTTCGTTTGAAAAACGCTCGAGAACGCCCGTAGCACGGCGCTCAACCAAAGAGCGCGACGGCGGCACGTTTTGATAAGCGGCAAGCACCCGTCCTCCCCTGTCGAGAAAAGCAATATCGAGGTTGTGGCGCATCCCAAAAGTATGGACGCGTTTACAGGGAATAAGCAGCACCATTTGCCCTTTTGGCTTTTCAAAAAGAAGTCCTTTTACGCGCTCGAAAAAGCCTGCCAACAAGAAAACCCTTCCTTCAAAATCTTGCTCATTCATCAAACAACTCCTGTCAACCTTTGTTCAACTCCTGCTGTCAAGCATAGGAAACGATAAGCGACGTATCGCCGCTTATTTCTGTGCCCTGTATCAACAACCACGTATAGATACCCTGATTTTTTACAAACGAAGCGCACGTGGTTCGACCGCTTTCCACCTTTGTCCAACCACGCCCAAGAAGCTCATCTTCGCAAAACTGCACTACTTCTTCGGCGCTGTCATGCGAGAGAAACCCACCAACTCCACCCCCTAAAGACACTTGAACTTCATAAAAAATATCTAAGGGGAAAATTTCTTCAACGAATTCGGTTGGCAGCTCGGGTGTTCCATAGGAAAATACCTCGTCAGCCAAAACATTTTCAAGAGTAACGCGAGAGGGCGGCGGCAGTGCTGAAGCACTTGGAGCTTTTGCGGTATCAAATAAAGCGCCCAAACCAAAAACCCCGAGCGACCCGCAAATAATGATGCTTATTGAACGCATAAGGTTTCGCTGCATCGTATTTTGTTGCAAGCCTTTGGCTGAAAAGTCTTTTCTCGGCTTTTTTCTTCTGCTTGCGCTTCTTCCCTGTGCACTTCTCATGCGGGCACTTCTGCTTGCGCTTCTTTTGCTCATAGCAAGACCCCTGGCTTATAGGTATCTATGGTCATCGTGACCGCATGATGAAGTTGAGGCATGGCAACGCCAAAGACCGCGCTTCTTATACCTCTACCAAAAAGGGTTGGACTAAACACCAGCTCGACCGTGTACGTGACGTGCCCCAGCGTGCTACCTGAAACAACGATGTTCGTGTCCAGATAATCCTTGTCGCACTGAGTTTTGAGGGTTTGTTCAATCTGCGCAAGAGACTGTTCGGTTGTCTGCCCATACGCGGGAGAGGTCGCATGGATCCTGATAGCATCCCGCGCAATGCGGTCAAATGCCGCACATTCCGAAAAAAACAGCAGGGCATTAACCGCAATCACCGCGACGATAATAAGTATCGGAAAGACTACTACAAATTCAACCGTCATCTGGGCGGATTCATCTTTCCAAAGCATGCACAATCACTCCCATCTTCGGATTCCCGACCAGCTTGACACCGTATCCTTCAATTTATTTGCAGCAGTACTTATCAGATTGCTTGCAGCCGCTTTGATCGGGGGCGGAAGCGCAATCGTGATAGGGATGGAAGGACCGCCTTCCCCCAACAACTCGATATTGGCTATGGTAATTTCGCCATCAAGGGCTTCAACACTTTCAAGCGCCGCGGCTTCAATTTGGGTAATTGCCGTTGAGAAAAGATCGTCTGAACCCGAACCGCCTAAGGCAATGTAGTGCTGTTTAACGCTGAGTAGCTGTGCTGCGAAAGGAGAGTCGTCTGCCGCAAGCACATGCGCACTGTTGACGAGCGCAGGTTTCAAGGCTTCAAGATTTGCTGGTTCAAGGCTGAAAGTTTTAACCAGGTCGGAAAAGGTGTTTGCCGCCCATTTGCCCAGCCCGCTTTCGCTTGCCCAGGGAATGAAGCCGACAACCCGCTCAATCCCCTCTTCTAGCGAGTGCTGCCCTTTGGTGTAGGCAAAAAGCAACGATGACCAGAGGTTTAATACGATGTCAGCAAGCCCAACAAGAACGCCTGAATCGTTGGACACTCCGTCAAGAAGCGACGAAATAACCGTTGCCCCTTCTTCGGAAGAATCGCCCACCAGCGTTGCCGCAGAAAGAGCCGCCTGTGCGCCAAGCGAATCACCGCCCTCAACAAACGAACTTACAAAATTCGAGGAAGCCGCCGTTTGTGCTGTGTTTGCAACCAGCACTACTGCCCCGTATCTGCCTGGGGGTTTCACCACCAACCGATACGATATAGCTTCCTCAAGCGCTTCTTTTATGCGCTCGAACAGGGTGTCGGCAATTTCTTTCACCTTTTGTTCGTGAGGGGCAGCTGCTTCTCGTTCTTTTTGATAGGCTTCGGCTGCTTCAGCAACAATGCGATAGTGATATTCAAAGCCTGTTTCAATCGAACTGGTCGCCGCAGCAATTTTCCCGAAACTGCTGGTGACGAACTCGCACGACGGACAGGTAGCAAAGCCTCCTGTGTCCATACGCCAAATCGACCCAAGTCCTACGTCAGTTTGCGACACCATGACGGGACACCCCGACCAGGCATGCATCATATATTCCCCCGCATCATCGACGCTCATCGGATACACCACTTCGGTATAAAGCCGCGTTGCTTTCATTTCGGTGGTGTTTTTCGGCAACTTCGGAAAATAGGTGTCGAAATGCCCCCCGTCGTCTTCGTGGACGTAACCTTTTTCAATCTCTTCGACCGCGTAGATATAAAAGCGTGTTCGCAGGGCAGAATGAGCCTGTTCTGCAACAGACATATCCATCGGGACTTCGCGCGCCAGACGTCGAGGGTAGTATGCCTGCGCACGCTTTAGAGCAACCGAGAAATTCCACGTTTCTGATGTGTGGTAGAGCGGGTTTTGCGGGGCATCCAATATCGCGAGCTTATCTGCCCGTTCATACATGCAATAGCTTGGGTTTCTTCCGCAATCATGTTGGAAAGCGCGCTCTTTTTCAGCATTTGCCCGCTTGGACGCTTCTTCGGCTTCTTGGGCTTCGCTACTCAGCTCCTCTTTGTTTTTTGCCACTTCTTTTTCAAGATCCTCAACGGCGCTCAGGGCTCCAACCGTAATTTCTTCCCCTTCGAAAGGCAGCAGCAAAGCAACGCCGACATATGATGCGCCCATCGAGCCGCCGCAATTTGCAAGGATAACCGATTCTGCATTGGCGGCGCTGAGAAAAGGAAGAAGTTTTTGCAGGTGATTGAGTCCTGAAGCGGCTTTTTCGGCAAAGTGATTTCGTGCCTTGAAGATATCGCTGCCCGCTTTGAGCAAAATCTCTGAAAAACTTGCGGTAATCGGCGTACACAAAGCCGCGATACCCAAGCCATAGGCGGCTATTCCTGTGAGCGAAAGAGAAAGCACGACAGCGTCGCACACCTGCGCAACGATATAGAATTCCGCAACTTCGTTTTCGGCTGCGAGCACCGCAACATCTGCGACGTTTTGTATTGTGGCAGCCGCTGAGTTCACCTGATAGACCTGCGCTGTTGAAAAAATCAGGGTCAAGGTCACTAGGAGGGCAACAACCATTCCCGCCGTTGAAAAGCCTCCTTCATCGTGAAAGATGTCGCGAGTTCGCCTGCTTTTCTTTCTTGCGCGTGGCACTTTGGTTCGTAGCACCTTGGAGGGTAGCGGTTTTGCGAGCAGCGCTTCAGGGGGTAGCGGTTTTGCGAATAGCGCTTTCGTTCGCAGCGCCCTTTTGTGTTTTGCCTTGTTCATCGTTTCGTCCTCATGCATTCTTCTCAACCCAAGCGCGAGGATTCAAGCCCTCGGCATTTGATGCCACCCAATCGGGCTGTGTGGGCATATGCATCGTGACCTCTTGCTCAAAAGCTCCTGAAGCACCCAAAATCCCGAGAAGTTTTCCTGCGCCGTCAAGAAGCGGCAGGGGTTTTACTTTGTTACGAATGGTTACGGCAACCTCGGCGCTGCTTTCGTTGCCGTTCAGTTCTATTTCCCAACTACATACCCCTGCGCTGTGAACGTGAAAGTTATCCTGCGGGGGAATTGCGCCTAGGCGACGCAGGATGTAGGCGCGGTATTTTTCATCAGACGCCCCCGCGACATCGGTTTTTGTCATCAGCAACCGACATCCTTCGCTTGCGGCAGCTTTCATCACCATGTGGTTGTAGAGCAATATCCCTGGCTGAATAAGGAGCAAAAGCAGCACAAACAGCACGGGAATCAGCAACGCCGCCTCAACGCTTGCCTGCCCTTTTTCGTCGCGCATGAACTCAGTACAAAAAGACATCGCCAACCACTCCTGCTGAAACCGACTGAAGGTGATGACTTGCGCTCGCGAGGGCATGCTCGACAAAAAGACCGCTTTGCAGTGCGTGCCACAAGACGCTCAGGGCAACGACAAGGCTTACGAACGCAGCGCAGACCACCGCAAATTCAACGGTTCCCTGCCCTTGAGAGTCCTGTAGTTTGGGCACAAAGGAAACTTTGCGGCGCAAAGCAGCAAAACTTACGTGGTTGTAAAACCCCCGCTGTCGAATTTTGTCGCAAGCGCAGCGTGTTTGCCTTGTTGTTTTCATGGTTAAAGCCCACTGATGCCATCAGCAATAGCATCCCAAAGCTCTTGAATCTTCGGGCGGAAAATCGTGATTGCGATAATGGCAATCACCACCAAAACGCCTACCAGAATGGCATACTCTGTTGTTCCTTGCCCCTTTTCGTCGTGGACGAGGCACACAAGCCGTGTGCGCAAACCCCAGTACAAACCTGTCATTTTCTCAATCATGAAATCCTCCTTCATCGTTGTTAAAACCCTTGCATCATTTCAAGAAGAATCGGTCCGAGAACCAAAAGAAGCATTGCAGGCAAAATAAGTGCTGCTGTCGGAATCAGCATTTTTACTGGTGCTTTTGCAATCATTTCTTCTCGTAGTGCTTTATTTACCGTCCGCGATTCAAGCGCGGATGCCTCCAAGTTGGCAGCTAGCGACGAACCAAATCGAAGGGAACGGATGATATTTTCAATCACGCGTGAAAATATCTGTGAATCATAGGTAGCGGCAAGCCTTCGCAGGGCATCTTGGCGCGTTACCAAGCCCATCTGCCACAGCTGCTGTGCCGACAAGCTGCTCTTTCCCAGGGCATGGGAAAAATGAACGTGGTACAACTCAAAAGCAGCATCAAAGGAAAGTCCGCTGCGCAGCCCCAAGGCAAGCACCTCAAGCATTTCTGAAAGATGATTTTCCATGTCGCTCTTTCGCGCATCTCGCTCTTGGCGCAAAGCCCACAGAGGCGCATTCCAGCCCACCAGCGCCATAACGCAGCCCAATAAGACGGTCATTTCCTTGGAAAATATTGCCCCGACGAGAGCACCGAACCCTGCGCCGACAAGACAAAGCCACCCGCGCGCATCAAAAAAACCCGCTTTTGAAATCGTTTGAGAAAGTCCGCTAAAAACTATCGTTTTGTCGAACCCTTTTGCCCCAAGCGTCCAAAACCTCTGTCTGAAAATAGAGCGGCGTGGTTTGAGGGCGGCTATTCTGCTGCGCATTTGCATGAACTCAATAAGCCATGCCGCAAAACTGTGGCTTGTCGCGCTTTGCCCGTGCCCATCATCCGCAGAAAGATGTCCTTTGCGAGCAAGACGGCGATATTGATAAGTTCTTCTTTTTGTCATCCATCCGTGCGCGAGGAAAAAACCTGAAACAGCGGCAAACACGCATGACCCTGCCACCAAAACACTCGGAAAAACACTGACGTTTGCCATATCAATCAACTCCTGCACTAAGCAAGCGCCGCACGAGAAAAATTCCTGCCATCTGCATCCACGTCGCTACGCCCAACAGGGAAAACCCTAAAAAACTTGCGAAAAACGGCGCCAAGAACCCTGGGGAGATAAAGGAAAAAAGCGCTATGAGAAGAAATGGCATGACGCTGACTATTCGTGCTGAAAGCTTTGCCTGCGCCGTTTGAACGCGCAAAGACCGTTTGAGGGTAAGTTCGCTTTCTACCGCATCGCAAGCCGCTTCTAAAACCTGCCTCAAGCTTCCCCCTGCCCTGTGCTGAACATCCAGCGCAACGGCAATAAACGCTAGTTCTGTAACGTCGGCGTTCTTTTTCAAAGTGCTGAGGGCTTCGGATACCGTCAAGCCCGTTTCAAGGTCATGAACAGCCGTTAAGAACAGCGAACGTAAGGGTTCGTCCACTTCCTTTGCCACCTGCTGAAAGGTTTGTAAAAGCGAAAAGCCCGCGTGCGAGCACACGCTCATTGAACGCAAGGCATCGGGAATGGCTTCTCTGAGCGATTCTCTTCTCTTTTCAAGGGTTTGTGACACCATGAAATTCAAGGCGAGCACCACGCCAGCGGCAACTAACAAACCAAGCGCAAGCGAAGCGGTGAATACCGAGGCAACAACAATCACGAGAAAGCTACCCGCACAACACAGCGAACACAGTGCTTCGGGAGTCGTTATATAAGAGCGGATGGAGGCAACTATTTGCATGCGTGCAAAGAAGTGCTCTACTTTTTCGTTTGCAAGAAGAATGTGTGTGAGAGGCGTTATTTGCGGAATGCCGTTTCTGAGCAACGAAGCAAAAATTCCCTGATGAATTGCTATATCTTGGTGCATTTTTCCAACAATAACGCGTTGGTGCACCGAAGAAATCAGCCACCGCGCAATAAAGCTCGCGGCAAAAAATGAACTTACGAAGGCAAGGCAGGCAAGCACGACTCTTGTTTCCATAGAGCCACCTCCTTTGTGTTTGCGAGGTCATTTTCTGCAAGCGAATCAATCCAGTCGGGACAGATGAGCCATTCCCCTTGATCGCGGTAGCGATTTCTTCGATAAAGCGTGCTTACTTCACCCAACGATGCTTTTCTTGAAAAGCAAAACGAAGCGATTTCGCAGACAAAGCGCTTTCCTTCGACGTCGCGGGTAATCTGCACAATCAAATCAATAGCAGCAGCAATCTGTGTTTCGATTACATCAACAGGAAGGTCGGCAACGTAGCGAACCATCGTCGAAAGTCTCATGACGGCATCTTCGGATGAATTCGCGTGCAGCGTTGTGAGCGACCCATCATGTCCCGTATTCATAGCTTGAAGCATGTCGAGAGCTTCTCCACCACGACACTCCCCAACGATAATGCGATCGGGTCTCATGCGAAGAGCGTTGATGACCAAATCCCGAATGTTTACCTCCCCTGTTCCTTCTGCGTTTTGAGGGCGTGCTTCCAACCTGATTACGTGGGGATGTCCCGAAAATTTGAGTTCAGCGGAATCTTCGATGGTGATGATGCGTTCGTCTGCGGGTATCTTGCATGAAAGCGCGTTGAGCAGGGTTGTTTTCCCGCTGCCAGTGCCACCCGAAACCGCAATATTCTTTCGTGAAAGAACTGCCCAGACGAGAAATTCTCTCACGGTTTTTTCTGCCGACCCAATTTCTTCCATTTCTTCCAGCGTGTAGAGATGTTCCCTAAACTTCCTGATAGTGAGCACAGGGCCATCGAGAGAAAGGGGTGGGATGATTGCGTTTACTCGATGACCCTGTTTCAGGCGGGCGTTGACCATGGGCGAGGCTTCGTCAATTCTTCTACCAAGCGGTCCGATAATTCGGTCAATCAAAGCCCGTACCTGCTCTTCGTCTTTGAAGGTATTTTCAGCAGGATAAAGCTTTCCGCCGCGCTCGAAAAAGAGGGCTTTTTCACCATTAACCATAATTTCGGTAATGTTTTCATCACTAAGCAGGGCTTCAAGCGGTCCAAGCCCAAACACCGTATTGATAAGTTCTTCGACAAGCGTTTCTCGTTCGTCGGCTGTTTGCGATACCCACCTATCATCTTGGAAGATGCGCGCACAAGCACTTCTGATTTCGTTTTTTGCCCGTGCGGGATTTTCTGCCATTATCGAAGCTATTTCATCGGAAGAAATTCGCTGTTGTAGTTGGCTCTTTAGCTCCTCCAAATAACGGCTTTTACCCGCTATGACAAAAAGATCGTCGGTGTTGTTGGCTTTTTGGACGCGCTCCATCAAAGACATGCGACTCTCCTTCTTTTTCTACTCAAACGATTGCGCTTCATTTCCCTGAAAGCATCTTGCGTTTCGTAGGTTCCCTCACTTCGAGGAAGCACTTCAAGCAACATTTTTTCAATCCCCATGCAAAGGTCATTGCGCGAATCAATCAGTTCAAAAGGAAGTCCCGCAGCAAGCAACTCGCTCACATCGCGACCTCCGTCAGGCAGTTCGACAACATGAGCACCCTGCAAAGCACAGGATACATCTATCGAGGTCAATGGCGCATTTCGGCTACATCGATTGATAGCAAAAAGGAAGGGGTGCGTCGCGATGCCGCACCGTGTGCAAAGGTCGAGGGCGTGTTTGCATGCCCGCAACGACGAAGAGCGCTGGTCGACAAGGAATAGCGCTGTTGAGCTTCGCTCGAGAAGCGCTGCGTGTTGCTCCGCCCAAAATGCGCCCGTATTCACCACGATGACATCAAAGGATGCTTTTAAGGATTCGAGCAAGTTCGGCAACTGTTCGAGAGCGATTTCCGATTGTTCTAAATGGGAAGGAGCCGCTAACAAGGCAGGTTTCAAGCCGTCGGGATTTAGCTTCGCCAAACGATTTGGTTCGCTTAATACTTGGTCTATGGTAAGGGGGTTTTCCTCGCCGAGAAAGTAGCGCATGTCACCAAACTGGAAATCGGCATCAAGTAACAAGGTGCGATGACCTGCGCCTTGGGCGAAGAGAGCCGCAAGGGAAGCGATGGTGCTTTTGCCTGCTCCGCCGCTTGCGCTGACCACTGAAAGGATGTGTGCTGTTTTTCCCGAGGCGCTTTGCGCGCCGTTGTAAAAAGGCAGCAGCTCAAAGCACAAGTCGCTTTTGGGTTTTTGTGGGTCGAAAGATACGGCGTAGGAATTGTTCCCGCAAACAACAGGCTCAAAGGTGTGCGCAAGCGCGGGTTCAGCAACGGGTGCGACGAGTGGCGGCGTGAGAGTGGGTGTGGGCATGGTTGAATGTGCTGATGCGGGAGCAGGAGTAACGAGAGCAGGTTTTACAATAGGTTCGGGCAGCGACGGAAACGCAGCTTCTGCAATAGGTTCAGGCATAGCACCGTGCACCACAACGGGTTCAGGAACCGCAACGAACGCAGGTTTACCAACGAGTTTAGGTTCGGACTTGGGTTCAGGCTTGGGTTCAGGCGCGCTCGAAATATCTGCCGCAAGCGTTTGATTTGTTGCATCACGCAGCATCTTGAGTTTTTGTCGCGTATAGCGCGTCACGAAATCTTTCCGCGTAAAGGTTCCATCAATTCCTGCCGCATTTGCCCTGCTCTTTAGCGAACCTGAACCCTGAAAAGCCAGCAGATAAACGCCTTTACCTTCCGAATCCTTCTTCAGTGCCGCAGCAAGATTGATAGGGTCAACGTCGTCACTTGATGCAACCCAAACTTCTTTTGTGGCGCAGTTTTCCTTTAGATATCTTCGTGCTTCCACCGCGCTGCAAAATACCTGCAGCCAATCCTGAGCACCGAGATTTTCTTCCTCAAGCCCTATGAGCTGCGGGTTTTTCATGCTTTCCGAATCGGCACAGAGTACCACTTGCGTATTCATCGTGTACTTCCCTTCTCGCTTGAACTAGGCAAAACAAAATACAACTCCATCTTTTGTGAAGCAGCAATGATTTCTTGAACGGAGCTCGGCTTGACCGCCAAAGTCACCCATGCTATGGAAGCACCTGCCTTCTTTTCCGAAGTTTCGGCGCTTGTCGAAACGACCAGAATGTTTTCCGCGAGTAATTCAGTGCTGACCCCCGTGGCGTAAACATCAACATGCATGCCAGCACAAAGGGCACCGCCGATTGTTTGAACTTCTTTCGCGGGAACGCTCAGGGCGCTGAAGCCAACGGGCACTTCGACACTTGAAAGGGATTCTTCAAAACGCTTCATCGAAACCACTTCACCCGCTAGGATTGTTGAAGTTGCCTGTTTTCCGTTGATGTCTGCCAAAGAGCGCACGGCATCTTCGGGCAAGAGGTCTGCCACCCAAAGCCTGGTGGCAATGTTTGTCACGTCAACCGTATCACCTGCTGAAATGTCGCGTGTGGCAACGCATATCTCAAGTTGTTCCCCGCCATAACGAGCAAGTGCTTCAGCGCGCGCTGTCGCTGCTTCGTTTTGTACGCCCTGGGTATAGAAAAATACCGAACCCGCGCAGATTAGTCCCGAAAGAATTCCCCATAATATGGTTTTCTGTCTTTTCACCGAACGCCTTTCTGTCGATTTTTCGTCTAAAACTATTTTGACGAACAGATTAGGCAAAACGGATACAAAAATTACTGTCAACATAGCAGGTAGAATCTATAAAAAGCTGCGATGTTTTTGACACGTTTTGTATCTTTTTTCTACGGAAAGTAGATCGGTTTTCGCTATAAATTCTACGAATTTGGTATAAGAATCCTACAAAAATGTGTTTTTCCACAAGGTTTGCGCAAAGGAGATTCTTGTGGGACAATAGCAACTCGTTTGACAAAGCGGGCGATTGGCGCAGCGGGAGCGCAGGTGCCTTACAAGCACAAGGTCACAAGTTCAAATCTTGTATCGCCCACCATAAACACCAGGTCATCGCGTTGTGCGGTGACCTTTTTTGTTGAAGTTAGGGGAAGCTATTCCCCTACTTTCCCTTAAGTCAATACTAAGCTCGCAACAAGGAGTGTCAACAAAGCAATCTGGTCGATGATTTTTAGATTGTCACTCTTTCATTGTCGCCTGGATTGCTTCGTCATTCGCTGCGCTCATTTCTCGCAATGACGGGAGAGGGTCGAGGTATTCCCGCAACAGCAAGGGAAAGATTGCGGGTCAAGCTCGCAATGACGAGTGGGGGGAAGCGGTTGCTGGCGAAGGGGTCGAAGTTCTCTCTGAACGCACATATTATCTTAAAACAACTTCAGCAGTGAAGCGCACGAAGATTCGCAGAATCTGAGCAGCGAAACGGGTGAACTGAGACCCCTTCGCTGGTGACCGCAAAACTAAGATTGCGGGTCAAGCCCGCAATGACAAAAGGGGCAAATGTTTTTAGCTTGTGTTTTGTTTCTCCGATTCGACAAGCGCAATCAGTTCGCTGCGAGAATGCACCTCAAGCTTCGCATAAATATTATGCGTGTGCGTACGCGCGGTATTAAGGCTGATGCTTAAGCGTTGCGCAATGTTTTCGATTCCACGTCCCAGGGCAAGCAACTCAAAAACATCCTTTTCACGTGCGGAAAGACGCGCAGAACTTCCTACGCGCTTGCATGCTTCCATATAGGGTCGCCCACGGTCCTCCTGTTCGACGCCATTGCCGTCGCTTCCGTTGCCTCCATTAAAACCATTGGCACTATGCAAGCGTGGCAATTCCTCAAGGGTAAAGTTTTCACCGAGAGCCAGCGAGAACAAAGAATCGAAATCTTTTTCGGAAAACACCACCACGGCACAAATCAAAATGAGCAGCGCCAAAACAACCAGGATAATCGGTTCGGCAATCGGATAAGAGACCTGCGGCAACAGCCACGCCCCGCTCGTCCAGCCAATCGTGCGCCCGACCATATATATCCCGTAGCCGAAACCGAAAACGACAACAGGTGAAAGCTTCTTTTGATACACAACTGACGCCAGCAGACACCAAAGAATCACCGTAAAGAAATCGAATGCCGACTTCACGATGATATCGAAAAGCAATCCGTTAAGCTGGATCAAGGCGTACAGCGTTATCACCACGGCAACTATCACCATGAGCAGGAAGTACAGCTTGCCGAAATCAATCCGCTTGAAAAGCCGCACAACAAGATAAATGCTGACAATCGCCAAGGCTATACGGCAAAAGAGCGCAATATTCGTACCAACCAAGATTTCGTTGGGAGTAAGCGTGTGAACCGACAAGCCATGAACCATCGAAGTCGTAATGGTGAGCAGGAATATCGTTGTGAAAAACTTCCAAAAACTCTTCGGAAGAGGCGTGGCTTCTTCGATGGCCTCTTCGGTAGAATCAGTAAGTCCCTCGCGCAAAGGTTTCACGGGCTTTGGCGCCCTTTCGCAATTTATCGCAACAATCATCGCCGCGAGGAACGGCAAACCAATAAAGGCAAGGATGCCTGCAAGCGATGGTCCACCCGCAATCGGCGCATATCCCATTTCTGCCGCATGCAAAAGGATGAAAAAGAGCGCTGCGGCGAGCAGCTGAGATATCATTGCATAGATAATTATTCTTCCTGGGGAAAGCTCTTCGCCATATAATTGACCGCATTTGAGCGAGACAAAGGCCGTACCGATTCCCGTGAAAATCGCTCCCACGTAAAACAGCGGTTTTACTGCAAGGTAATAAGGACCTGCCAAGATGATGAGCGCGGCACCAACACTGCCGAGCAATCCGAAAAGATATAGGGCATTTCGCCTGGTGAAAAAGTATTCAACCCGTTGGCGAAAGAGCGGAGCCAGCAACATCGTTAGGGCAAAAGCACTTGACGACCACAGATACAGCGACGAAATATGACGCCCATCAATTTCGGAATCGGAAAGCCAAAACGTGCCGCTGAAAGCAAGTATCGCCCAAGCAGTCCACACTCCGAGTCCCAAAAAACGAAAGCCTGGCCACAACACATTCAAACCACCCATAAATGTTTGCTTTTGTCGTTCTTTTCTTCCCGTATCTGCCATATATCCCCTGTTGACCTCGAGACGAATTCCCGTACCTAAGCACTTCTCACCTCAAAAAGCGCAACTCAAGACTGCGTTATAACTCACCCAAAACTATCCGAAAACCTGCCAAGACTCAAAGTCCGTCTTAAGACCCAAGTCCTCCTTGCAGCGTTTCAAGCAACTCTTTTCCTTCGGGCGAAATACACCAACCTCCATCCCAATAAATGCCACCCGCTTTTTCAAGCTTGTCGATAAACACGCTCGATTGAATGGGGCGGTCTCCCGCAGCACGATTCACCATAAGAACCTCGCGTCCGCGAAGGAGTCTATCAATATTGGCAAGGCTTTGCTTTTCTTGCAGAAAGTCCAACACCTCGATATAGGTGTCATAGTATTCAGGAATGATGTCTAAAAGCTCAATCAGGCGATTCTTCGGGTTCATCTCTTCAATCAGGTATTTCCCTACTTCGTTTGTTTCGTAGGCGTACTGCACGACCAAATCGTCGATTTCGTCCTCGCTCAAACCAAGTTTCTGCTCATCGGTTACTGCGTTGCCTTCTTCGTCAAGGTCAAAGGCATCGATGCCGCCGCCGTTAACAAGGAACAGCAGTAAATAATAAGGACTTTGAGTCGCGCCCGAAAATTCAGGATAAGAAGCAATGCTTTCTTCCACATCAGGCAAAATCCGACGGGTAGAGCAATATTTAAGGGTTTTGTAGAGCAGCTCGCGCTGCAGCGGGTTACTTGAAACAACAGTTCTTAAGTGAGCAATCCGCTCTTCAAAGCTCATGGTTTCAAGCTGTGATGCTTTTTTGGCTTTCTCGGCGAAATCGCCACCGATGGCAACAAATTCGTCTTTCGCATTCCCCGGTGTGCCCTCAATCACGCCGTCCTCATGGGAAAAATCATCAGGTGTTTGACCTGAAAAATCCAGGCTATCGTTACCAATAGCCACTCCATCCATGTTATCCATAGATTCGTCCTCTCCATAAGTCCCTTGTACTTAAAATAATAAAGCGTTTACTCAGAGAATACAATATTGTTATTCCTTCTCTTTCTCTTAAAATAAACACCCGTTGAAACATTTTTTAATTCATTTTCAGCGAAACGCTCCCTGCGAAACGCTCCCTGCGAAACGCTTCCCTACAAGCACTTCCCCACAAGCCGCTGCACTTTATGAAATCGACGCCACCCAAGCAGCGATGATAGCATCAACACGAGAGGAACTTTCAGCAAGTCCTGCCATGCAGACCAGCTCAAACGCTCCCGCCGCATAGGCATCCATGTGGCGGCGCTCATCCATCTGAGCGAGTAACTCTTCTCGCCATGACCTGCCGCAACGTTGTTCAATCACTTCGCGCAAAAGACCTTGATGTTCGACCCACAAAGGCTCGATAATCATGTCATCGGGAAGCATACAATAGGGAAAGTTCTTCGAAGGAACCAGTGCAGCACATTCTAAGGGACGTTCTTCTAGGGTATATGTGCAGGAGTCGCCCTCCAAGTGAGCGCAGGTCAGTGCTTCATGACAAAGGCTCAGTGGTTCTCTGTCTATTCCGCGGGCAGCAAGCGTAAAGATGGGAGCAGCTTCGCTTCCCTCGATATTGGTAAACGAGGTATACATAACCGCGCGTCCACTGTCGAGCGCATCGTGTATCACTTGTCCATCCAGCGCACCCAAAGGCGCGAAATCTTCAGGAGCGAATTTGCCAGGAGCATGCAAGCAACAATATCCCTTGCAAGCAACGCAAAATTCGCTTGCCTCAACACGTTTCATAGCGCGACCCAAACCCCTCCCCTTTAGTATTCGCAGGCGTTATTCGTCCACATGCCTTATTTTGCCTTCACGCCCTCACTTTGAAAGCGCTTTTGCATCCTGACACAAGTCTTGAACAGGTGCCGCCTTTCCCGCATACAGCGGTATGCTTATAGCCTGAGACGGACAGTGCTCTTTGCAAAGCCCGCATTTGGTACATTCGTGCATTCCTTCCATGCAATGCGGGTCAAGCTCTTCTTCGCACACGGTGACACACACTTTACAGTCGATGCCCTGCGTGCGCAAGCACTTCGCGTTGTCCACGCGCGGCTTGAAAAGTTTATTGGGAATGCTCATCAAAGACATGAGAGCGCCCAGGGGGCAAAACTTTATGCACCACTTTTTTAGCACGAACAATTCAAGCGCCAAGAATACGGGGAATATGAGCAGCGCCCATGACGGCTCGTTAAAGCCTACCAGACGCCAAAGGGCAATAAGGCTTGCAAACGTCAGACCAACAGGACAGATGATGCAAAAAACGGGGAACCCAAAAATCGCCGTGGAAAGAAGCGCTCCGCCCAACACAATATGGCGCGAGTCGAACTTTTTTCGCTGTTCGGTACAGCTCGTGCACCCCGAAGGACATGCTTTTAGGTCACGTGTTTCTGCATCGCAGGCTTGTGGCACGGAAAGCTCTATCGGCACTGATTCGGTGGTGTCAGAGGTCGCAACAGCCGCAACGGGCGTAACAGCCGCAGCATCTCCAACAGCAACAACACCTTCTTCACGTGCCGCTTCGAGCGCTTTTTTCGATTCCGCAATCGCATCAGATACGCTTTCGTCTTTCTTAAGCGTGAAAAATCTGCGCAAGGGTGGCACAGGACAAAGCCATGCGCAAAAAACCTTACCCAGTACAATAACGATAAGAACGCACACGCCAAGCGCTATCACCTGCCGCGGAATGAAGGTCCACGAAGCAAGAAAAGCTTCGAGGGCACCAAGCGGACAAAGATAGGCTATCGACTTCCAGCCAAGAGCTGACAAATTACCGCTTCCGATATTCGTGAAGAAGCTGACCAGAACAGTCAACGCAACAAGAGCAAGGGTTATCTTGCGGGCGAGGGATATCTTCATGTTGCCCCACCCCCCAACACGGCCACACTGTCGCGCGAAGCGTTTCCTGCTTGTACCGTTATGCCGCGCTTACGAGTTCCTGTGAACACACGATAAGAATTCGACGGGCAGATATATTCGCAATACCCGCAGCCGTTGCATTTTTCAACCTCAACCACGGGGCGCCCAAAATCATCAGCGCGAATGGCTTCGAAAGGACAACCGTCAATGCAGCGCCTACAACCAACCCCTTCGGGTTGATGCGCGATGCACAAATCTCGGTCAATGACAGCAGGCGCGATCCATTCTTGTTCGGGGTCAAAGGAGCGAAGCGCGCCTGTCGGACAGCATTCGATACACAGATTGCAGAAATCACAATACCCAATGCGATAGTCCAGTTTAGGCGTTCGCGCGTTGAGAAGCCCGTCGTTCATATTAGCAACTGCAATGCAGTTGAGCGGACAAATGCTTCGACAGCGATCGCACTTTATACACGCTGCGATAAAATGGTCTTCGTCTTGACCCCCTGGGGGTCTCAAAAGCGGCGTTTCTCCAAAAGCATATTTAGTGATGCCGCCCACTGCCAGCATTGCCGCCCCCCCAGCACTACCCGCTATAAGCGTTCTGCGAGTAATTTCGTTCACAACTGAAGCATCCCCTCTAATAAATCATCTATCGTTTGCAAATCCATCAAAAGATATCCCTTGGTGACCTTGAGAACACCGCGGTAAAAACGCACTTCCAACAGGGTTTGCGCAGCTTCGGTAAAAGCATCGAACCAGGTAAGTATCTGATCGGTAATGAAATCGCGTGATTCCTTAAGACAGGCTTGTGCCTCTTCAAGGTTTCCCTCACGCAGGGCATCTGCAGCACGTTCGCTCATAATCGAGAGGAACTCCAGCATGAAACTCAAGTGGTCATCAGGGGTGTTTTCGTCGATTACGCGCAAAAGGTTGCGCTTGAACACGCGAAAAACTTCGCCGCGCGGAAATTGGCTGAGCAGGTGTTCTTCGCTTAAGAAAAGCGAAGCGTAGGGCATGGCAGTTTTTCCTTTATAGGTTGCGGCTCCCCCGAAGCTGGAAGTGAAATCAATCGCAAGCATTTGGCGCGTGCCCGTGTTGCGCTTGCGCAAAACCCGCGTAATGTCGTTGAAACCTTCTTCTAACAAAGGTTCGCCCACGCCAAATTCGGAATAGTCGGTTTGCGCCATGGCGTCTATCTGTTCTTGCGTCAAAGGTGCGAAATAAAAGCCTGCCAGCGCCAAATAGAATTCACGGCGCCCGTTCAAAACTTCGATAAGCACTTCCGTGCTCACTTCTTCGCTATCAACTACCTCATCAACCACTTCAACGTCGCTTACTTCTGTACTGACCACCTCGGTATTAGCTGTCTTTGGAATTTTTGCCATCTCGGGTGTTCCTTTCGCAAAAGTTTCGTAGGAGTTTGATTCGCATTGCCACGCCTGTGTTGCCACACGCGCATTGCCACGCCTGTGTTGCCAAGCACCCCGAGGGGGACGCACGAGGCATCCCCCTCAAAGGTCGAACAGACTATTGCGGCGGTGTCAGCAGACTTCTCTGATCTATTCCCAGATGGAAGAACGGATCAATCTGCGGGTCACCAGCCATCCACATTACCACACGGAATATGATGGCGCCGATAATCACGACAAGCAGACCAAGATAAATCATGGATATGTTGCCCTTCATATAGGCATACAGTGCTGCTCCGACTCCACCAAGACCGCCAATTACAACCGCTCCAATCCAAAGGAGCGCCGCTGCGCTGCCGACGCTGGTCGTTGCAGCATAGGCAAGATAGGCAAGAGCCGTCAAAACGGCGACAATCAAAACTATAAGAGCAATTCTTTTAATTGAAGCCATTTCGTCTTTGAAAATCGCCTGTATCGCCAGGAAGATAAAGCCACCCATGGCAAGCGCACTCAGTGCATACGAGAAGGTAAGCAGCGGAGTTGCCCACGCAGGACGAGCCTCGATGACTTGATAGCCATGCCCTGAAAAATAGGCGAAACAAAGTCCCACGACAATCCCGATGATACCGAGAATCTTAGCAGCTGAACTTTCGCGATTTACCAATACGAGATAAATCAAAGCAACAAGAACCGCAAGACCTAAGAATATCAGTTCGAGAGAGATGGGTGAAAACGAAAAGATGTTAGCTGCCGCTGCCATGAAGTTGCCTGGGTTGCCCAGATGGAGCAAGGAAAAGCACCCTCCTATAACCAGCAAGATTATGGCAACTATGGCTGCGATGTAACGCGATTTTTTGCTTGCATCGAAAAACTCAGCGACGCCCGCAAAAACCAAAACGCCCGCACCAGCTCCGGCAAACACCGTGAAAAGAATCAAAGGCCATTCAATTCCTACCATTTATATCAACTCCTTCCACTTCGCGATATGTTCCGAAAGGATGTATACGGTTGCGGGCTGTGCGTTGTTTTTGTCCGTCAGCGTGAACGTCCCTCTGCCTGCTGCTTTTGCCTCAGCAAGGGCTACGCTTGCCCCTGAAGCAGGGTCGTTCAAATCGCCGAAGTAGCGAGCGCCTGTTGTGCAGTTATGCACGCAAGGCGGTATCGCGTGGTCGGGATCGAAGGTGTCATGAATGTTTGCAACACCGTCGGATTTCGCCGTAAGGTGATTACACAGCGTACATTTTTCCATAACGCCTTGGTCTTCGTTGAGTTGACGAACGCCGTAAGGGCACGCATACAGGCAGAATGAACAGCCAATACACTTTTCTTTGTCAATCAAAACGACATCGTTGTCGGTGTCGCGATATGATGCGCCCGTTGGGCACACAGGAATGCAAGGAGCATTCTCGCACTGCTGACAAGCAACCGGCAACCAATACATTTCGATGTCGGGATACTCCCCAGTCGGACCTACCGCAAGGACGCGGTTCCAGTAGTGACCCAGCGATACACTGTTCTCAAACTTGCAAGCAACAATGCATGAGTCGCACCCAGAACACCTATCAAGGTCAATTACATGTGCTCTTTTTTGTGTCATTTTTTACACCTCCTACCCACGGTTCCAGTCGTTGAATTCAATGTTGGGGCTATTCGGATCCATATCGAGCGCTGAACCGATGCCAGGCAGACATTGATTGTCATTCTTCGGCATAAACGGCTCGAATTCCTTCGGCTCGACCCAAACACCCGCAGGTCTTTCGCCCTTTTCAATCTTGACAGTGAAGCCACGGTTCGTGTAGGAGCCGAACACCTCGTTGTACGGTGCCGTGTTCTTGGTAAGAACATTGACGTTGCACTCACGCCATCCACCTGTTTTCTTAGACTGCGAATTATCGAAGCACTCAGGATTCCAGAAGCGCTCCATGAAAATTACGCGCTCATCCATACCGCGTGTTATGTACACGCGACCCGTAGTCGTAGAACGACGCGAGGTGATTTTCACCCAATCCATGTGCTTGAGACCATATTTCTCAGCAGTATTGGGATGCATGCGTACGTCAGGAACAGGATAAAGCTCGCGGATAAAGGGAGCATGGCGCATGGTGCCATGATGGAAGTAGTACACGCGACCAGAAGTCAGCACTATCGGGTATTCAGGGTCATAACCTGGCATACCTTCGATGGGAGACTCCGCAGGCTCAACATGCCAACAAATAGGCGAATAGGTTCCGACGAAAGGATATGTTAGGTTTGGATCGATTATCGAATCGATTTCCTTGATTTCCTCGCCGATGCTCTTGTCGACAGGCTCTTGCACACGCGGGTAGGTATACGGGAACCCGTTGGCAGCCATCTTAACAAGAACACTTGCATACACTTCGCACTTGCGTGATTCGGTGCCAAAGCCCTTCGGCAGACCGTCGTCGGCAATAACTTCGTGCTGGTCATACTGCCAGAAAATCTCAGGCGGAATGACGAAGCGCGGGTCTTTTGCTTCAGGCATGTCGGGCTGCTGATAGCTGACATCGTTCATGAAAGTCTCGTAGTCGGGCGCGCCATAACGTCCAACCATTTGCTTGAGCAACAGCGAGTCTTCCTGGATGCTTCCCTGTACGCCGTCACCAATGGGGAAGCGCAACTTGAACTTGTCGGCATCAAAGGGATGGAGGTGCGTTGCATTTGCCGAAGAGAGCGGTTGCCCGTCTTGAGCTAACGCGGGAGACGCTGATGCTGATTGACCAACGGCTGCACCAATGGCGCCAAAGACGAGTTCTCCGCCCGACTCTAAGAAGTCGTTGAACTTCTTCGAGGTGGCATTTTGAACCTTAAGCTGCGGCACACCACTCGATACCGTTTCGCCGAGATGGATTACTTGCGTCTCGGGGAATACGTAATTGAGCTGGTTCCTCATAGGAATGGGGTTTTCCAACCACTCTTGCAGCGGGAAAACGAGGTCGGCAATTTCTGCCTGGAAAGAAGTGAGGTTTGGATACTGGCATACGCAAAAATCGATTTCATCGAACGCGTCATACCACGACTCGGCATTACCGAGCATGGCAAGTTTGTTGCCTGACATGTCATACCACACGCGTGGTTTGTAAGGGAGACCTGTCTTGATGGCATCAAGTACGGTAGGAATGTGCGAATGCGACCAGTGATACAAACCCTTGTGGTTCTTCAGACCCAGCTGGTCGAGTTTCAGCTGATTGTGCAGGTAAAGAGCCTCTTGGTTCTTCACATACGGCTTGGAGCCTGGTTCTGCCAATTCTTGGAAGGAAGCGATACGTTTTTCGTTTTCTTCCTCGGTAGCACCAATCATATACCCAAAGCCATACACAGAACCGTATGAGCCGTTGGATATGTAGGTCGGACGCTTCGGTGCACCTGGAGGCGGTGGAGTCCAGCCGTTTTTTTCGTTGTCCCACAAAGGACGGGTGTGCTGCGTGAGCGCGGCGCCTTTCTTGTTGACGTAGCCCATAATCATGTCGAGACCCAACAGGCCCGTCGGAGCTTGAGAGGCGGTTTGCTCCATGTCGGTAGCAACACCGTGTGCGATACCAGCAGCTTTTCCGCTTTTAAGCGGATCGGTATATATCTTGATGGCTTTCTCGTTTTCGGCTGCGGGAACCCAGCAGAGTTCTTCCGCTTTTTCAAGCGTCCAGGGGGCTGCTGCGTCCTTGTAAATCTGACCTGCAGTTTTACAAGCCTTGCCATTGACATCGCCCGCCCAGAATACTTCGGGGTCAACGCTGTCGGATGCATACTCGAACGGCTTAAGTTCACCGCTTTTGTTGTCGAAACAAACATAAGCTGGTGTGTTAGCGGGGGTCGTTTGTACAAAGTCCGGGAAAACCTCTTTTGCCAAAATTGGCAAATGTGTGTCAGGGTCAACAACGAAGGGCAGGTTTGTCCATGTTTTGACGAAGTCCTTGTCGTAGAGTTCATTGTCGAAAATGTATTTGAACCACGACAAAATCAGACCGCCGTCAGAGCCAGGACGCACACGCAACCACACGTCTGCCTTGACAGCATCGGGGGTATAGTTCGGGTCAACAACAACGAACTTGCAACCCAGAGCCCTCAAGTCTGCAACGCCGCGTCCAGATTGAGCAACCTGGCTTACCGATGGTTGTGCACCCCAGACTACCATCGTTGACGTTATCTCATCCCCAACTCTCGTACCATCTGCAAGTTTTTTGTCGGCTTCATATTTGGATAAGCCTCGATGGAATTCTTGGAACGAACAGTCTGCAACCGACTGATTCTGTCCTTGATACATGAGGTCTGCCATAGCGACACGAGGAAGGTAGCATTGCGCGCAACCAGGCTCGATGACGTTTGGTCCGCCGAGTGCCGTACACATGGTCTTGGCGTTTTCGAAGGTGTAGCCACCTCCACCGCCGGTTGAAGAAAAGAATGAATACGTGCCGTACTTTTGTGCTGCTTCGAATATCTTAGTAGACGCAAGATCAAGCGCTTCATCCCAAGTAACGCGCTCCCATGCAACATTCTCTGCGCCACGCGCGCCTGCGCGTTTGAGCGGATAGAGAACACGACGAGGGCTGTACGCGGTATGAAGCTGGCTGAGTCCTTTCAGGCACATGCTCCCCAGATTTGCAGGAGCAATAGGGTGACCTTCGAGTTTTACTACAACACCGTCTCTTACGTACACGCGGCAGGGACAAACCTGGATGCAACCGTGGCAGGTAGACACATACATCTTGGTTTCACTTGCCTCCTCCGCCCACGCCCGATCTGTTTGGGTGAAAGAACCTTTCATCTGTGTTCCCAGAGCGAGCGCTGCACTGGTAAGTGCCGTCGTTTTCATAAAACTACGACGTGTCATAGTGGCATTTCGTGCTTTCTGCATAGATACTCCTTTCATTCTCAATCGGTTTCTAGCAGTTTTTTGCAACTTCCCTTTGCTTTTAGGTGGAAATCTCCGTGGGGAAATCTCTGTGGGAGAAATTGCGATTTACCGAGATGATTCGATGAAGAAGATCATCGTAAAGCCGTTTCATCCCTCCCCTAGGTTTTCTGAGGTTGCCCCTAACGGCAGGGGTGCAGCCTCGGTCTCCTTCTTTTCTTGAGTCCGTGTTCTCCTTTCCCTCGTGCAATGAACGCGTGAGCCTTCGCGTGAGAAGATGCTTTTTGTTTCTCTTGCAGTTTCTTGCCGTTCTTGCGGTTCTTGGGTGTAGCGAAAACTGAACGTGCTTGAACGCACTTGCAGAAGGCGCGCTTAGGGGCGCTTCAAAAAGTCCCGACGCATCATCGTTTTCATGAGATAGGTTCCTCCCTCTCCTCACTGGTGGCATTGTAGAGGTTTTGTGAAGGGGGCACCTACACTATCCATCATGAAATATTGCCAATCGGAAAAGTCGTATACACAATCGTTGTCTAATGCAAAATTGGTGAGATTTTGCTCCCGACAATTCATCTGGGCTTTCGTTTTTATGGGAAATGAATTGGTGCGCCCCTAAGCGCGCCTAAATCGTGTCGTCGAGGAATGCGCCGCTTTGACGGCTCCACAGCTGAGCGTATTCGCCGCCCGCTTCAATCAGTTCTGCATGGGTGCCGTCTTCGACAATCTTCCCTTCCCGCAACACGATGATGCGGTCAAGGCTTGCCACCGTAGAAAGGCGATGCGCAACAACAATGGAAGTCCTTCCTTCCATGAGGTTTTTTAAGGCGTCTTGGATAAGTTTTTCGCTTTCAGAATCAAGCGCTGACGTTGCTTCGTCAAGCACAAGAATGGGCGCAGCGGCAAGAATGGCGCGCGCAATAGCAACGCGCTGGCGCTGCCCACCCGAAAGCTTGACCCCACGCTCGCCCGTGTGCGTGTCAAACCCCGAAGGCAAAGCTTCAATAAATTCAAGCGCGTTTGCCTTGAGAGCCGCTTCGCGGATTTCTTCGTCGCTCGCATCGGGCTTTCCGTACGCAATGTTTTCGCGGATACTGCGATGGAACAACAGCGGTTCTTGCGGCACATAGCCAATCTGTTGGCGCAGGCTCACCTGCGTGGCACAGGCAATGTCTTGCCCGTCCACCAAAATGCGCCCTTCTTGTAGATTAGACAAGCGCAACAACAAGGTGGTAAGCGTCGTTTTCCCCGAGCCCGACCTGCCCACAAGTCCAACTCTTTGACCTGCGGGGATTTCAAGATTGAAATGTTCAAAAATGGTGTCTGTTTCGGCAGCATCGGCATACCAAAACGTCACGTTTTCGATGCTGATATCCCCTTTCGAAACTTTGAGTTGAGAAGCTTTCGAAACATCTGCCACCAAAGTCGGTTCATCAAGAATAATGGTCATGTCATGAGCGTCGCCCAGGCCCCTATTCAGTTGCGTGAAGGTAATGTTAATGCGATTGAACTGCATCGTGAGCGAATAAGTATAGGTAAACATCATCACCAACGTACCTGCGCTTATCCCAAACCAAGCATTTCCCCCCGTGATGAAGATGACCACCAAAGTCATAATGATAACGGTAATGAAGCTGGTGATTGCCCCGCGCGTAATGGATGCTCGCATACGCTTTGAATCGGCAGCGAGCACCTGTTTGTTTGCGGAATCGAACAAGGTGCGCTCGAAGGCTTCGCGCCCGTAGGTCTTTACGGACAAGATATTGGTGATGCTATCAGAAAGTTCCCCCGAAAGGGCGTTTTGCGCGCCCGCCGCTTTCGCATTCAGAGGAAGGATGCGCTTGTAGAGATGGTAAGACGCAACCAGATACACCACCAGAAGGCTAAAAAGTATCAACACATAAAGCGGGACGCGCCCCACGAGCATCACCAGGGTAAACACCGCAGAACTCGTAATAGGAATCACCGCATAGATGGAACTTTCCAGCAAGGTGGAATACGCACCAATGAATTTTTGTGTCTGGCTTACCAAAGAACCCCCGTGGCGATTCGTGTGGAAGGTCATCGACTGGTTGGAAAGTGTGTCGAACACGTGCGTTGCCAAAGCATAGTGAGCCTTGAGTTCCAGCTTCCACACCGTATAATCTTGCATCTTCGAGAAGAATTGTCCCAGTATGTTTGCTCCAACAAGCATGAAGATATAGGGGCTAAACACCTCAAACACCTGTTCAGCGGCAACAGGTTCAGCGCTTACTCTATCGACTATCAAGCCAACGATGAAAGGGTTTGCATACGAAAGGAAGAACACGAAGCCCAACGTGGAAAGAATCGCGAACAAAAACATCGGCAACTGAATGCGGGTAACCCTCCAGTAATAGTGGACGGTGCGCGCTATGGTCGAAGGTTTTTTCGGCGTGTTTTTAGTAGCGGCGCTCACGTTCATCCTTCCGTTACGTCCCCCGATTGGTCAAGGCTGATAGGTTCGCCCTCATAGGCAACCGATGCCCTCACCAGCGTTTGGAAGAAATCCTTGGTGCGGGCAGGAATTTCGCGAGCATCAAAGCGGTGCTGCACTCCGTAGACACTCACTTCACTCGCAACCCCTCGGGTATCGATTCCCAGACCGTTTGCCACATAGAGCGCACGGTAGAGATGATAGGTTTGGGTGACCACAACCATGCGTTTCACCCCGAAAATGCTTTGCGCCCGATACATACTTTCATACGTTGAAAATCCTGCAGGGTCACAAAAGATATCTTCACTCGGTACCCCTTGGGCAATAGCATAGTTCTTCATCGCAAGCACTTCGTTGTATTCTACGGTTCTGTGATCGCCACTCATGATTATCTTGGGGGCGACGCCTTCTTTGTAGAGCTGAACTGCCACATCAAGGCGGTTTTGTAGGATGTCGGAGGGGGTACCGTTCACAAAGACCGATGCACCCAACACTAAAATGCATTCGGCATCAAAATCCTGTACTTCCACAGACGTGCTTATCTTGCTGTTGCCCAGAACTACCACCAGTGCATTCGTTATGCCCACAACAAGCACAGCCGCTATGATTACCGCAAGCACAAAACCCCCCATCCTGCGAATGAGTCCTCGTTTTTTCCTACCCGATTTGCCTGCTTTGTGTGCCATACTCTCAATCCGTTTTCATGACTACTTGATGACGATGTTCACCAAACGTCTCGGAATGACTACCGTTTTCACGACCGTTTTATCGTGTATCTGCAGTGCAACTGCTGCAAGAGCCTGTTCGCGTATGGTTTCTTCTGCGGCATCCGCAGCAACCATAATTTTTGCTTTCACCTTGCCGTTTAGCTGTACGGCGAGTTCTACTTCGTCTGCTTTTGCCTGTTCAGGGTCAAAATCAGCCCAAGCTTGCGTGTGAACCGAAGAGCTGTGTCCCAGTGCCGTTTGCCACAATTCCTCTGCCCAGTGCGGGGCAATAGGAGCAAGTAGCTTTACCAACACCTCAGCGATTTCAGCGTCAAGCGCACTCAAATCCTTATGGGCGCTGCGCAGTTCAGGAGAAGCCATGCGCAAGTAATCACCCGTGGTATTCGAAAGTTCCATGATGGCAGCCAGCGCCGTGTTGAAGTTGTTGCGCTCGATATCGTCGATGACTTTGCCTACAACGCGGTGGCGCTCACGCCTCAGCATTGCTGCTTGCTTTTCAATCACGGCCGCTTCAACGCTTCCCGCTTCACGAGCCGTGTCCGTCGCGTTCGTCGTGTCCGTTGTGCCCACCGTGCAAAGCGAATCTTGCCCTGCCAAGCCTTTCAAATCCCAAACTTGCCGCCACACCCGATTCAAAAAGCGGGAAATGCCCGCCAAGCCATCTTCTTCCCATTCGAGGTCTTTGTCAGGTGGTGCCATGAACAGGATAAACGCGCGCAATGCATCAGCCCCGTATTCGGCAAACATGTCCTCAGGAGCCACCGTGTTGCCTTTTGATTTCGACATAGTCTCACCGTTGAGTTTCACCATGCCTTGCGTCAAAAGGTTTTCAAACGGTTCGTCAAAATCAACTATCCCCAAATCGCGCATGACTTTTACAAAGAAGCGCGAATAGAGCAAGTGTAAAATAGCGTGTTCAATGCCACCGATATATTGGTCAACTGGCAACCAACGATTTGCTTTCGCTGAATCGAAGGGGGCGTTTTCGTTGTGAGGGTCGGTGTAGCGCAAAAAATACCACGACGAACAGGTAAACGTATCCATCGTGTCCGTTTCACGACGTGCCTTGCCCCCGCACACGGGACAGCTGCACTCATAAAACGAAGCACATTGGGCAAGGGTCTCGCCCTTGGTTATATCAACGTCAAGCGGCAAAACAACGGGCAAATCAGCTTCAGGAACAGGCACGAGTCCGCAGGTATCGCAATAGATGGCAGGAATCGGATTGCCCCAATAACGCTGGCGGGAAATCAACCAATCGCGCAGGCGGAAATTTATCGCAGGCTTGCCTTTGCCTGCCGCTTCCAAATCGCCAATGATGGCATCAACCGCTTCGGAATGTTTGCCGCCAACCATGCCAGTGTATTTTCCCGATTGCACCATGATGCCTTCGGCTTCAAAACTCGCTGCCCAATCCACCGTAGTACGAACACGTTCTTTCACGCCTGCGAGTTCAGGATAGAGAGGATCGTCCTCAGGTAAGATAATAGGAACGATGGGCAAGTTGTACTTGCGGGCAAATTCGAAATCTCGCTGGTCGCCGCAAGGTACTGCCATAACGGCACCCGTACCGTAGTCAGACACGATATAGTCGGCAACCCACACGGGAACCTTGTCGCCGTTAATGGGGTTTTGCATATAGCGCCCCGTAAACGCGCCGTGCTTTTCACGGTCGCCTTGGGCGCGCTCAACCGCACTCACCTTTTCGGCAGCGGCAACAACTTCGCGTACCCCTTGTTCGTATTCGCTGCCTGCAACCAGGTCAAACAACCCTGGGTATTCAGGTGCCAACAAGAAGAACGAGCAACCAAACAAGGTGTCGGGGCGCGTCGTAAACACCGTGATGGTATCGCTTGCGGAAGGTTTTTCAGGAACTTCACCGTTTTCGTCACATAAAACGAAGTCTACTTCAGCCCCTTCGGAACGTCCTATCCAGTTAGCCTGCATTTGTTTGACGCGCTCGGGCCATCCGACGAGCTTGTCTAAATCGTTGAGCAAATCGTCGGCATAGTCGGTGATTTTTAGATACCACTGTTCCAGTTCTCGTTTTTCCACTTCGCTTTTGCAGCGCCAACACTCACCGTTGATAACCTGTTCGTTGGCAAGCACAGTGCCACATTCCACACACCAGTTAACGGGTGAATTTTTCCGTTCTACCAGACCCTGCTTCCACATCTGCAAGAAAATCCATTGACCCCAGCGGTAATATTCCGCATCACACGCAACTACCGTGCGATTCCAGTCATAAGAAAAGCCCATGCGTTTGCAGGAGGCTTTTTGTGTTTCGATGTTGGCATAAGTCCATTTCGCTGGATGACTGTTGCTTTTAATAGCTGCATTTTCAGCGGGCAGCCCGAAGGCATCCCAGCCCATCGGGTGCAGCACGTCGAAGCCACGCATCTTATAATAGCGCGCGATAACATCACCGATAGTGTAGTTGCGCACGTGCCCCATGTGGATATCTCCCGAAGGATACGGGAACATTTCCAAAACGTATTTTTTTGGCTTCAGAGTTGCCGTGCCGTCGTGCGCCGCAGCATCTTCTGCGGCCGTATACAGGTTAGTGCTTTCCCAAAGTTTTTGTAGGCGCGGCTCTATTTCGCGCGGGTTGTACTCTTTCATCGCTATCTCTTTCAGGGCTCATGAGGTAATGAGGTTTTATTATAGCACCGAAGAGCCCGCGCACTTTGCCTCCGCACGTCCCCGCAACAAAATCCTGCAACATCTTGTAACATCCTGCAACAAAAAAACGCCCGAGCGAACTCGGGCGCGTTTGAGCAAAGGACAAGGATTAAGCTATTCGGCAGCACTCTCGGGAACAGGCAAGGTGCCTGCTGGTTTTCCGCCGCTATACACAATCATGTTGTTGTTTTCATGGTCGTACATAAACACAACGCCACCGCCACCGTCTATCACTCCCAAGATATTGAAGTTCCTCACACCATCTTCTTCTGCGATTTTGAGGGCTTCGTTGTAAGCATAGTTGATGATGGCTTGCTTTTGGTCAGTTGATTGCCCGTCCCAATCAACATCTTCATTAAGGATAGTTTGATAGTTGGTAAACGTCACGTTGCCTGATTTTTGTTTAGACGAGGTGATTTCTTTCACGCCCGAAGGTATTGTTGAGGCGGGAGCGCAAGACGCTAGGGCAAAACCTGCGCCACTTGCAAGTACGACTGATACGATTAAGGCGACAATCTTTCTTTTCATATCTGTTCCTCTATTTCTCTTGATTCCAACCAATATTTCTTATGTTCGATTAAACATCTATTCTACCCTATCTCGTGACAGCGTTTTGGCATTGTCCTATGACAACATGGCATTGACACGCATTAGACGGGTGTAATAACGGGAGGCGGGCGCGCAGTCACTGGCAAAGGGGCCTCAGTTCACCCGTTTCGCTAGTAACCGTGAAGTCGACACTCTTTCATTGTTGTCGAATTGCTTCTATTTATCGCTGTAGTGCCCTCTGCACTGAATGACCTCTATCACGTTGCTTTCGTCGGGATGAGGGCGGTAGACAAAACGGTCTTTACGGGTAATTTCTCTTGAATACCAGCCAGAATAGTCATGCTTTAGCTGTTCGGGATTGTGCTTTCCTTCAATAGCGAAAGGGTCTTTTTCGATTTCGTTTTGAATGTCTTGAATCTTTGCTAAAACCTTCATTTGACCTGATTTTTTCCAGCTTGAAAGGTCTTTTACTGCGGGTTTCGAGTAACGGAAAATCATTAGCTAGAGACTTTCTATAAATGCATCGAAATCTTTTAAAGGAACGTCGGTAAATTCGCCTTTTTCTAACTCCGCAATACTTTCGTCCAGTGCCTTCAAATTCTTTTTATGGTAGAAAGGGTCTGCACTGATTTCAAAAGGAATACGCGACTCGCGTAAGGTAGCTTTCACGAACATAGTGATTGCGCTTGTAGTTGTAAGCCCGACCTCATTGCAAAAAACATCGAACTCCTCTTTTAGATTTTCGTCGATTCGTAATGTCATAAGCTTTGTTGTCATAGCGACTTCTCCTGTTCAACCTGCTGTTTTACCTAAAACATAGCATAGGCAAAAACCTTACCGCATTTATGTATGTACATAATATCATATTGTAGTTACAAAATATATTAACATATATACATAAACCGCAATGGTGGTGTGTTTGTAAATTGCTGCAATGACGAAAGTGCAGCTTGGTTTAGGGTGGACACAGTACCGTCCCCTGTCTATACAGGGTTGCAGCGGCGGACACGGAAGAACGCCCGCGGGGTGCGGGCGTTCCCCTGTATAGAACTGGGCTTCGTCAGCCTCAAGTATCTAACTAGCACCAACAGGCAAGCTGTTGCTTTTCCCCAAGCCCAAGCCCAAGCCCTTTATGTTCACCAACAGACAAGCTGTTGCTTCATCGACCTCAGCCCTTAGCTTTAAGCAAGTGCCCTGTTATGCGTTGGGTCGGCATTTTTGTCCCACTTGTTCTTCAGTGCCGCAGCAATCATCGGCGTAGCAACCTGCACCGCCACCACCGCAGCCATGGCTATCGACCAGGAATCGGCAAAAGCCATCTTTCCTGAGAAATCCTGGGTGGTAAACAGGATAATCAAGCTTTCAACAAACGCCAACGCCACCACCAAGAGCGCGGGAGCATTTACATACAGGCTCTTTTCCCGCCTTTCCTTTTCTTCTTTTTCGCGCTGCGCTTCATGCGCTGCCTGGCGCTCCTTTTCACGTCGAACCATCAACGCAACCCGTTGCTCGGGAGTCATCGCCACCCACTGTGCCTGGTCAATCGGCTTTTCTTCGTAACTATCGTCCTTTTTGGTAAGACGGTCAACGAAGAACTTCACCGTAAACAATCCTGTCAGCACTGCTGCCAAAATAGCCAGCAAAACATTCAAAAGCGCCCACGGTTTGTGCGACGGTTCAGGAGCTTCAGAAGCCACAGGCTGCGGAATCTCAATTTCACCTTGGGCAATCCTTGGCTGCACGGCTACGGGCTGCACTTCAGGCATGAGCGAGTTTATCGTGACATACGTAGGAGCAGGAGGTGCTGGTGAAGCAGGCGGGGGTGGTGGCGGAGTGGCAAGGGCTTGCCACTGAGCATACACCGTCATATTGCTGGTAACGGGATAGTCGCGGGCAAATTGCGCACCTGCTTCGGTTGTCCAGTGTGTAAATTCATAGCCAGGACGTGTCGGAGCGGGCGGCAAATATCCCAGATTCGTTGAAGGCTCAGCCACATAGATGCCCGTCGGTCCTGCAAGCGTTCCGCCGTTGGCGTTGAAGCTCACTAACCAGCGATACGCAACAACCTTTGCGTTGGCAACAACGCTGGGGCGAGCCTCTCCTGCCATCACAGCCAAAGGTTCAAGAGCATTTGAGGAAACCGCCAACGCAGAAGAGGCGCCTGCAATTCCAAAGGTAACCGCATATTCGTCTGCTTTCGCCGCAAAGCCGCCGTTGTTGCGCACCTCAACCTTTGCAGGTGGTGCACTCAAAACAAGACTGTACGCCTGAGCTTTAGCCACTTTGACCAGTTCTTCGGAAAGGCCTTTGCTGCTTTTAAGCATATTGTTAGCTTCGGTGGCACTCGACATAAAGTGCGAAGCAGCCAAAGCATACTTAGAATCATAGTCGCCAGGGTCAACCACATCTCCCTCAACAACATAGCCAATGATGGTCTTTGCCACACCTGAATGACCCTCGGGTGCAATGCTGAAATGATATTGCCCAACTTGGCGCGCAGAAAAGCCTGTGGGCAAAACTCCTGCCACGATAGCGTTCAGTTCGTCGCCCTCGTAGGTGTAGGCTTCAGCAAACGAAAGCTGCAACACATCGGCAAGGCTGCCGTTAAAGTTGGGGTCTTTCGCTGATACCACAAAATTCTTCGCTCCCACGATGACTTCTTCTTGTTCGTCATCAACAAAGCGTCCATCATCGACGATAACCGAACGCGAAGCAGTAATCTTAATCGGTGTGCCGTCGGGGTTTCTCAAATCAGGGTCAGTGAGCGTATAGGTGATTTTCGTGACGCCCACCCTTGAAGTATCAACGATAGGGGTCCTCCCATTTCTGTCCGTAATCGCCACCTCATCAACAGTCATGGGAGGTACTCCTATGTCAACAACCGCAATACCTTCTAATAGTTCATCGCGCGTCAAGGTATTGGGTAGTCTTGTTTGGTCAACGCGCAGCACGCCGCTGTCCATAGAAATTGCTGGTAGTGTCTTGCTTACCGTAAAGGTAACTGTCGCTTTTACTCCACCCACATCCCGAGGGATGAAGGTAACCTGGTAGACACCGTTCTTTTGTTCAATCGTGTTTTCACTTACCGCAACATCATAGGCAGAGATAACGCCTGCGTTAGTAATCATAAAGGCTTCGGCTTCGGCTTTTTCTATAAGCACGGCTTGGGTGACCGAATCGGTTTTGCCCGCAAGTGCGCCTGCTTCTGCCCAGGTGAGCATCGCATGGTTGCCTGAAACCACATAGCGATTGGTATCGAGTGCATCTTTTGTATTGACATCCCTAACCTGCCCGTCTTTAGTCAGGTTGTCGGGATCACGAGGGTCTGTGCTGATAACATCTTTACCAATAACGCGCGCTGCGACTTCTATCTCTGGTTCTTTTCCTTCTTCAATACCAATTCTTATAGGTGAATAGTTCCCTACGGCAGCATTCAGTCCTGCTAAGTCTTTCACAACTGATTCAATTCTTTCGAAACCAGTAAGCTTCCCATTCGTGTCGCGGGTAAGTTTTATCGCCTCAGCATGGCTTAAGTTGAGCACAAGATCTTCTACCGAATCTGCGTTTTGGATGCTGTCAACCGAAGTCACAAAGTTTTGAGCATCAATTGCATAGTCCCCAAAGACAACCCAACCCACGAGCACATAGCCCAAGGCTCTTGTTGTGTTACCTTCGGTATCAGTTACGCTGTATTCCACCTCATAGATACCGCGAACATGGATGTTTACCGTGTTTGTATAAACAACGTCCAGCAACGGCTTGTCGTCCTCGGCATCGCCGTATTCAACGCCTTCCATGTATTGCGCGTGCCCGAAGGTGCTGTTGATTGCCGTTGCGCGCATTTCAGGAACGTTAATCCAGGGATAGTTGCCGTTGGATACCGTGACGTTAATGGTGACCGAAGTCGTTTTATCTTCTGTTACCCAAAGAGTAACGGGAATAACCGTCGGATAGGAAGAGTCAGTTTCGAGCGCAAAGTTTGCCGTCATAAACCCACCGTCGCTGCCAAGTTCAATCGTGCCACCGCGCGAAAGGTTTGCGTCTGCCCGCAGATAACTTGCCGCACCCGAACGCTTCAGGAACTCTGCGCCGTAAGTACTTCCACTTGCCGCCTGAAGAGCAAGCGCGTCAGCAATATTGATGCGGAAATCTTTTGCCTCTATTGAATAGAAGTCACCGTTTGTGCCTTGAGAATCGGTCACTTTAGCCGTAATGGTGCGCACAAGGGCGGCATCTTCTTGAACGCCAAGGATTACGCCGTAGTCACCTTTAATCGGAGAAAAGCCTCTCGGGTCGTTCACGACAGCATGCGCAGGCGACCCGTCTGCTTTCCACGCTTGTGCGTTAGACTTGTTCAAAATGAGCGCCGTATAAGACATGGCAACATCGTTTGCTTCAATAACAAAGGATTGCGCGCGCAAGATAAAGCGCTCGTTTTTGATAATCGAACCATCATTGATGATGAGAGCACGGCTCACCGTTCTCGTAGCGCCGTTGTCGCTTATTGAATAGGTAATCTGCGTCACCGAAGCAGCACCCCACGAAATGCTCGGTAATTGTTCCTTGCCCGAAGCGTCAGGATTGATAACAATCGCGCTTGTTATATCGCCGCCGTTTTTGTCGTGGGCGCTCACGCCTGCCATAATCTCATCACGGCTGAGCGTGGTGGCGTTTCCCTGCTTATAGGTATACTCAAGAGGCATGGGTGTCGCTTCGATTTCGGGAAGGTTAGCTGCGTCGACGGTTACCATCAATCGTGCAGAAGCATTGGCGTTCACGTCTTGTATCACAACCCAATAGATGCCCGCCGCAGCCCTAAAGCCACCTTTGTCGGCAATGACCGCGGGGAGCGTTTCAATGGTACCTGCGGGGCGCGCTACCCGAGCACCCGCACCAAGGGCGCTCAATAGTTGTGCGTCGGTGGTGATGGCTGCAGCCTCAGAAATTTCCAGTTCGATGTGATTACCGTACACATAGTAGGTGTCTTTAGTCGGATTGACAGGACCAGTTCCTATAACGGCTGCATCTATCACTTCGCCCGTGATAGCTTTTGTGATTGTCGTTGCGCCATCATTGATTCCTTCAACCACAATGTCGTAGATGCCTTCCGCGGGGCGATAACCGCCGTCTGAAGCTAGCGACAAATCAGTTGAGGATACCAAAGCACCCGTGGTGCCGTTATAAAGCGCAGCACCTGATTTTTGCAAAATTTCGCCCTCAATAAGCGCGGCGTTGTTTGTCGTGTCTTTAAGCAGAGTCACAAAAGATTCCGCATATAAAATGCGGCTATCGCCAACAACATAGCTCCCATCATTGACGACCAGGATACGATTAGTTTCTTTTTCAGGATGATTACCGTCAGAGTCAACCACGTCATAGGTCAGTTGATAAAGCCCCACCCTCATAGACGTGATGTCTGTCACGGGCGCATCGTTGGGGAAGGTTACCAAGTGCGTGATGTCCCTGTCCTCTTCATCCCAAGCACTTACATCAAAAAGCGGGCTGTATTGCGCGGGCGTGATGGCTCCCTCAGGCGCATCACCACTGCCAATCCAGACTTCGAGCGGTGTAGAAGCGGTGATAGTTGGGCGAGCGCCTAGGGTGACATCGCCAACCACGCCAACACCTTGCTTGGCGAAGGGAATCGTGTCGATTCTAAAGCTAATAGGTTCATACGTGCCTTCTATTGCAGAGAAGTTGGCGGTATTCACCAAAACAGGTTCGAGGTCGGGCTTTGCTGCCACAAGTTTCACTACTTCAACTTGAGCAGCAGCAATAAAGGCTGCCTGCCCTCCGTTAAGAATGGTGCGAGCAACTTGTGTGCTCACCGAAAAATGGTTGCCGATGATGGCATAGCTTGAATCTTTGCCGCCTGAATCAATTACATCAGCATCAACCACGCGCGCCGTGATCGCTTTGGTGGTGTTGCGTCCTTGCACCATCCAAAGAATCGAATAGCTGTCCGCAGGCGCATTGGCGGTATATCCCGTCGGGCGTCCTGTCCAGACAACATCGAGTCGGTTGCCATCAATATCGAAGGCTTCAGCGTAGGACAAGGAAGCAGCTTGCCCCACCGAACCTTCAACATCAGCACTTGCAACAACAAAGTCGCGTGCACCGATAATGATGTCATCATTCACGTTAATGATGTGGCGACCATCGGTTACGACCACGGCACGGGTTGCGGAGGTAGTATTATTGTGAGCATCGGTAACTGAATAACTTACCTGCCAGACCCCAATATTAGACTGATCAAGACTGATGCCACCCTCAACGATGACCGAGGTCTTGTCCCAAAGATTTCCGTCCTCAACGTCAACAACGCTCATGGATGCTTTGAGCATGTCGTCAGTGATAGGCTTTGACTCAGCGCTTTGCTCGAGCACAAGCGGGCGCTGTTGGAAGTGAATTTCAGGAGAGTTGCCCGAAGACAAGGTGATGGTCACGGTAACGAAGATATCGTCTTGACCCACGGGCGCAAGCACAACTTCATAAACACCACGGGGAACAATCGGGTGTTCGGCAGTGCCTATTTGGTTGCTTACGACTCTCACGCCATGAGCGTTTATTGCAACACCTGGAATCTTCCACGCTTGTGCTCCCGTAGCAGCAATCAGCTTTTCGCTGGCAATCATTCCATTGCCCACCAGCAAACCTGCTTCATCGAAGGCAACACTACCATTGCTGGCGGCTATGGTGTAGCGCGTAGCATTCTTAAAGCCATCAGCCAACTGGTCATGTTCGACAACCTTAGCTCTAAGAGCAAGGGCGGCGTGTCCTGTGTAGCCTGCCTCA
>Ga0082212_10000150_pt1 | contig 101121 bp, 99 predicted proteins | sample TergutNt197P3_FD_71548 | JGI IMG/M metagenome (GOLD analysis project Ga0082212, IMG submission 71548) | Neocapritermes taracua P3 segment gut microbial communities from Petit-Saut dam, French Guiana - Nt197 P3 | ecosystem: Host-associated > Arthropoda: Insects > Digestive system > Gut ...
GAAGGGTTCAGCCGGTTCGTTCGAGGCGGGCGGACAGGCAAGGGTATCGCTGATGGGCAAAGGAGCGGACATTTCATCCGCCGCCAAACGGAAACTCGGGTCGTTTGCGGTCGAACACGAAAGGAAGCTTATTAAAACAAGCTTCGTTATATTGGAATTCAATTACAAATACGGCTGTACGCGAAGCGCCTGGGGAGCGCGTTTCATTATTATTTCGTAGCGTTGCAAATATCCAAGCTTGCAGTTCGAGTACGTTAATATATGGGGAGGTAATTATGAAACTCATCAATGAAACAATATCGAAGCCCGCGCGAGCGGTGAAGATTCTGCAATTCGGCGAAGGAAATTTTCTGCGGGCGTTCGTGGACCACATGGTTGACATCGCGAACGAAAAAGGCGTATTTGACGGCGGGATAGCTATAGTCAAACCTATACCATTCGGCAATTTAGACATGTTGAAAGCGCAGGACTGCGTTTACACAGTAATCTTGCGCGGCAAACAGGGCGGGGAAACGGTCTCGCAAAAACGGACAGTTACAAGCGTGGTCAAGGCAATTGACGCTTATTCGCAATATGAAGACTACGCCGCTCTCGAAAGGCTCCCCGAACTGCGTTTCGTTGTTTCAAACACCACGGAAGCGGGGATAACATATGACGAAAATGACGATTACTCGCTTGCGCCGCCAAACAGCTATCCGGGAAAGCTCACAAAGTTCCTGTATGAGCGTTATCAGGCTTTTAGCGGAGATAAGGACAAAGGGCTCATCATCCTGCCCGTGGAGCTCATAGAAAAAAACGGCGCGAAACTTCGCGAATGCTGCTTGAGACTTTCCGGGCGCTGGAGCCTGCCTGATGGTTTTCGCGACTGGCTAATGAACGACAATATATTCTGCTCCACGCTGGTTGACAGGATAGTTGCCGGATATCCTAAAGACGATGCGGACGCCATCAAAACTGAGCTTGGTTACGAGGATAAGCTTATAGTGACGGGAGAGCCGTTTGCGCTTTGGGTTATCGAATGCGAAACGCCGGAGCTTGTCCAAAAAGCCGGGCGCGAGTTTCCGCTCGGCAAGGCCGGGTTGCCCGTCGTCTTCACCGATAACTTAGAGCCGTACCGGGAACGGAAGGTGCGTATCCTGAACGGAGCGCACACGTCCACCGTTGCGGCGGCGTATCTCGCGGGGCTCGATACGGTCGGCGAACTCATGAACGATGAACTCTTACGTAAGCTCATTGAAAGGAACGTCTATGCCGAACTTGCGCCCTTCGTCCCGCTTCCCGCCGAAGAGGTCAAAGCGTTTGCCGATTCCGTCATGGAGCGGTTTAATAACCCGTTCATCGTGCACAACCTGCTCTCTATTTCGCTCAACTCCATATCGAAATTCAAAGCGCGGGTTTGGCCGTCTATCCGGGACGCATTTGAAAAAACCGGGAAGCTCCCCGAATCGTTGTGCTTCTCGCTTGCGGCGCTCATGGCTTTTTATTCGGGGGATATAAACGAAAACGGAAAACTCGCGGCAAAGCGCGGCGACGATACGTATGAGATTATGGACGCCGCCGCTGTCATACGGTTCTTTGCAGATAATCATACGCTTCCGGCCGACGAGTTTGCAGCAGCGCTCCTGAAGCGCACGGATATCTGGGGCGACGATTTTGTAAATACAAAAATACCGGGGCTTGCGGAGAAGGTCGGCGGCTATTTACACGACATACGCGAAAACGGAATAAGGGCGGCTGTCACGAATTTACTAAAATAATGCGAGGTGAAAACAAGTGCGCGCGATAATAATTAACCCCGTCGACAATGTAGCCGTAGCCCTCGAACATGTCAAAGCGGGAGAGAGATTTACCGCCCGAGGGCGGGAGTACGAGGCGAAAACTGACGCTGCCCCCGGGCACAAAATAGCGCTAGTGGACATACCGGCGGGAAGCGAGGTCATAAAATATGGATACCCGATAGGGCGCGCCACCGTGCCCATAGCGGCGGGCGAGACCGTTCACGTCCATAACCTGAAAACCGCGCTTTCGGGCGAGCTTGAATACGATTATAAACCGCGCCTTACGCCGCCCGACCCGCGAACGCCTGGCAGTTTTAAGGGCTTCAGGCGCAAGGACGGCAAAGCGGGGATACGCAACGAGATTTGGATAATCCCGACCGTCGGCTGCGTCAACTCCATAGGCCAAGTAATAGCGGCAAAAGCGCGCGGACTTGTGCGCGGAACAGTTAACGGCATTTACAGTTACTCGCACCCTTACGGCTGTTCTCAGCTCGGCGCCGACCACGAGAATACTAAAAAAGCGCTGCGCGGGCTGATAAACCATCCCAACGCGGGCGCTGCGCTGGTATTGGGGCTCGGCTGCGAGAACAATACGATGGAGGGAATGAAAGAGCTGCTCGGTCACGGCGATACTGAAAGGGTAAAATTTCTCACCTGCCAGGACGCCGGGGATGAGATGGAGGCCGCGCTGAGACTTTTAGAGGAGCTCGTATCTTATGCGGAAGGATTTGCGCGCGAGGATATCCCGACTTCAGAGCTTGTCGTCGGCCTCAAATGCGGCGGGAGCGACGGACTTTCGGGCATAACGGCAAACCCCCTTGTCGGCGTGTACGCGGACAGATTAATAGCCGAAGGCGGCACGGCCATACTTACGGAGGTTCCGGAATTGTTCGGCGCAGAGACCATACTGATGAACCGTTGCGAGAGCAGGGAAGTTTTCGAGGAGACCGTGAAGCTGATAAACGGTTTCAAGGCGTATTTCACGAGCCACGGGCAGCCCGTTCACGGGAACCCTTCCCCCGGCAACAAGGAAGGCGGCATAACCACGCTTGAGGACAAATCCTTAGGCTGCACGCAAAAAGCAGGGCGCGCAACGGTTACGGACGTGCTGAAATACGGAGAGAGAACGAAGAAGAAGGGGCTTAACCTCCTCGAATCGCCGGGCAACGACCTCGTGTCCACAACCGCGCTTGCCGTGAGCGGGGCGCATCTCGTGCTGTTCACTACGGGGCGCGGCACGCCTTTCGGCTCGCCAGTCCCCACCGTGAAAATCTCAAGCAACACTCGGCTTGCGGAGGCAAAGCGCGGCTGGATAGATTTCGACGCGGGGCGCCTTATCGCCGGGGCGGATATCCGCTCGCTCGCGGATGAACTCTATGAGCTCGTCCGCGATATAGCCTCCGGCAAGACGCTGACCAAAACCGAACAATCAGGCGCCCGCGATTTGGCTATCTTCAAAAATGGCGTCACGCTGTAAAGAACTCATATGGATTCATATGAAAGTGGTATAATGAAATACTCAAACTAGTAAGTATTTAATTCTGAAAAGTTTAAAGACGCTGGATTTCCAATATCATTTTATTTAGAATTTTTCGCTGCTCGTTATTGTATTGTCAGTTTACTATCTCGCTTCCAACTTAATGCGAAGTTAGAGTTAATTATATTTAATCAAATACCAATAGAAAACATAAAGGAGCAACTTACATGAGAAGTGCAAAATTGATTGCGCCGAAAAAAATCACGGTATACGATAACGAACCGGCGCCGAAAGCCGAAGCGGGACAGGTTCTGATTCAAGTCAAAGCAGCGGGTATCTGCGGAACGGACATTCACGTATGGCATGGAGAACGTCCGGACGTGGTTTTGCCGCGCGTTATGGGGCACGAGTTCAGCGGGGTTGTGGAGGCGGACTCCGGAAAATTCAAGAAAGGTGATAAGGTCGTTGTTGATCCTGTCGTATCCTGTGGGACGTGTGTATCCTGCGTTCGGGGTTATCCCAACCTGTGCTCCACTGTCAAGTGCCTGGGGGTGCATGTGGATGGGGCGTTTTGCGATCTCATCGCCGTGCCGGAGGGCAAAGTCTACCTCTTCCCGGACTCCCTTTCTTTCGTACAGGCCAGCATGATAGAACCATACTCCATAGCCTCCGAAGTAATGTCGAGAGGGTGTCCGGCGGAAGGGGAAAGCGCGCTGGTCTTCGGCGCAGGGCCTATTGGACTCGGAATATTGGAGGGTTTAAAACTCAAAGGGCTTTCCGTCATGGTAACGGACTTGGTGGACAGCCGTCTTGCCAAGGCAAAAGAACTTGGCGCTGACCACGTTGTGAACGGCAAAAAGGAGGATCTGGCGTCTGCTGTTAAATCGTTTACCGGGGATTTCGGGCTCGACTTCACCGTCGACGCGGTTGGCGACCCGAAGATAATGGAAAGCGCCGTTGAAATGGCCGCGCCGGGCGGCCGTATTGTCGTTTTGGGTTTCAACCCGAATCCCGCGCAAATACCTGAGCTGCTTCTTGTGCGCAAAGAGTTGAAGATAATGGGAACTCGCATGAACTGCAATAGGTTCCCGGAGGTTCTGGGGTGGTTCGCAAAGAATAAAGTACACCCTGACGCCTTGTTGAGCGGAGAGTATCCGCTGCCGGAAATCGGGACGGCGTTCGAGCGCATCGCCGCTGACCCGCAGAATACGCTTAAGATTGTCATCACACTATAAAGAAGAGAGGGATTAACATGTTGTTCGATCTCAAGGGCAAAGTTGCGGTTGTCACCGGTGCGCGCAAAGGGCTGGGCTTCGGCATAGCCGAGGGTTTGGCGGAGGCCGGCGCGGATATTGCGGGAGTCGGCCCTGTCGTTATGCCGGAGTTGGAAAAGAGCGTTACGTCGCTTGGCCGTAAGTTCCTGCACGTGGAAGCCGACCTCACTTCGCAGGAAAGAATTCCGGCAATTGTGGAGGAAACCGTCAAAAAATTGGGCGGTATCGATATTCTGGTGAATAACGCCGGCATAATCCGTAGAGCGGATATGCTTGATTTCACCGAAAAAGACTGGGACGACGTCATAAGCATCAACTTAAAAACGGTGTTCTTCCTTTCTCAGGCCGTAGCACGGCAGATGAAGGAGCAGGGACGCGGAGGAAAAATTATCAGCATCGCCTCAATGTTGTCGTTCCAAGGTGGAGTTCGAGTTCCGTCCTATACCTCCAGTAAAAGCGGGGTCATGGGGCTGACTAAGCTCATGGGTAACGAACTTGCAAAATTCAATATTCAGGTAAACGCCATCGCGCCGGGCTACATGGCGACCGATAACACCGAAGCGCTTCAAAAAGACCCGGTGCGAAGCGCGGAAATACTCGCCCGCATTCCGGCCAACCGCTGGGGAACGCCGGATGACCTGAAAGGAGCAGCTATTTTTCTGGCTTCCCAAGCCTCGAACTACGTCACCGGGTACACTATTGCCGTCGACGGCGGCTGGCTGTCGCGATAAAGCGAACGATGACAGGGCGCTGAAGCCGACAGGTTTAAACAGCGGGCAATTTCAGCTGAGATGCGAGTAAACTTTTATTAAGCAATCAAAAATATTTCAAGGAGGGAAACTTTATTATGAGGAAATCTATTTTGGCGCTTATTATGACCGGCGTGTTGATATTTACTGCTTGCGGCTCTTACGCCGAGGCCGCGGTTAAGGAAGGCGCGACTGTATTCAAACTTTCTTTTAACCAGACGATCGAGAATCCGCAGGCTAAAACTATGCTCGGGCTCAGCGACAAGCTCTATGACGCCACTGAAGGACGTTATTCGATTGAGGTTTACCCGAACGAGCAGCTCGGGCCTCAGAAAGAATCTTTGGAACTGGTTCAGGCAGGCGTCATTGAAATGGCGCTCGTAGCTAATTCTCTGATCGAAAATGTAGTTTCCGATTTTGCCGTGATAGGCTGCCCGTACATCTATGACAGCGTTGAGCATCAAAAGAAATTGTTCCAATCCGGCGCTCTAGGCGAACTTTTCAAGTCCACGGAAAGCGCGGGGTTTAACGTCCTGTCCGCTTACAGCCTCGGGCCTCGTAACGTTTACACCAAAAACGGCCCTATTAAAAAACCGGAAGATCTGACTGGCCTGAAAATCCGCGTTATGCAATCAGACACTATGGTTCAAATGATAAATCACATGGGCGGCGTGGGTACGCCCATGGGACAGGGCGACGTTTATTCGGCAATTCAGGCGGGCGTGCTCGACGGCGCTGAAAACAATGTCATTACATACACGGATTTGATTCAATACGAAGTCGCGCCTTATTACTCGGAAACCGGTCACCTGATGATTCCTGACCTGCTTATAATCAACAGCAATGTGCTTCAAAAGATGTCCGCCGAAGACCAAAAGACCCTACACAAACTTGCCAACGAATCAATAGAGACATTCTATGTAATGGCGGCAGAACTGCGCGGGCAGTACCGCGAGAAATGCGCAGGGTTGGGCGTAACGTTCACGAACGTTGACATTGCGCCTTTTCAGGCGAGAATGGCGCCTTTCATCGATGAAGTGTCAAATCGCACTAAAATGACCAAATCTGTAGCCGCAATAATAAAGGGAATGAGATAAGAATATCGGGGGCTGTAAATAAACATTGAACATTGTATTAAACCTGTAAGGAGAGATTTTATATGCAAGCATTCACCACTGCAAAAAAATATGTGGATCTGCTCATGGAATGGTTGTGCATTATCTTATTGTCTATTATGACAGTTTTAGTGTCATATCAGGTCGTTACCCGTTATTTTTTTAACAGCCCCAGCGCCGTATCCGAAAACACAGCGCAATACCTTTTTGTGTGGATGATAATGTTCGGTAGCGCTTATGTCTTCGGCTTAAGAGAACACTTGAGCATAACTGTGCTTAAAGATAAATTCACTCCGTTTATTAATCTTGCCGTCGAGATATTTATCAATATTAGCCTCTTCCTATTCTCCGCTTTTGTGTGCGCTATGGGCGGCTACCGAGTGGTCACGATGCAAATGAGAACAATGGACGCCGCCACTGGAATTTCAATGGGTTTCATTTACGCCTCCATTCCAGTTTGCGGCGCGGTCATGCTGTTTTATGCCGTTTATAATACATGCCTTTCCATACGGGAATACAAAACTAGCGTTGCTTCAGGTTTCGGAAGCAACACAACCATGTAGAGGGTAAAAGAATGAGCACTGTGACGCTCGTCGCGATTATCCTGATAGCCGGCATCGCGGTAACGCTTGCTTTGGGTTTCCCCATCGGCTTGAGCATCGGCGTCAGTTCAGTTGCGGCAATGATCGTCCTGCTGCCACTCAATCAAGCTGCAATCACCTCGGCGCAAAGGATGTTCACCGGCGCGAACTCCTTTTCCCTGCTGGCAATACCTTTTTTTATACTTGCCGGAAATATCATGAACAACGGCGGCATAGCCAAACGCCTGATAGCCTGCGCCAAACTTATATCAGGAAGGTTGCCGGGCTATTTGGCGCAAACCAACATTGTGGCAAACATGCTTTTCGGCGCTGTTTCCGGTTCAGGCGTGGCCGCTGCTGCCGCTATGGGCGGCATTTTGTCACCTCTCGAAAGTGAGGAGGGCTACTCCAAAGAATTTTCGGCCACGGTCAACATTGCTTCCGGGCCTACAGGCATGATGATACCTCCCAGCAACATCATGATAGTGTACGCTACCGTGGCGGGCTCGGTATCCATTGCGGCGCTGTTCATGGCCGGTTATATCCCCGGCGTACTTTGGGGCGCGGGTTGTATGATTCTTACAGGCTTTATCGCCAAAAAGCGAGGCTATGTAAATACGCAGAAACATAGCTTGAAGGAAACTCTGGTGGTACTGTGGCAGGGAATTCCCAGCCTGTTGCTGATAGTTATCGTCATAGGAGGAATCTTGAAAGGCGTTTTCACGGCTACGGAGGGTTCAGCAGTCGCCGTTGTCTATTCGCTGATTCTCAGCTTTATCTACCGCTCCATTAAAATAAAGGATTTGCCCAAAATTCTTTTAGCCTCCGTAAAGACGACCGCTATTGTTGAATTTTTGGTATGCGTGTCGTCCGTTATGTCCTGGATTATGACCTTTACAAAGATTCCGCAGTTGATTGCCGGTAGTATTTTAAGCATTACGAGCAGCCCGGTTATGATTCTTTTAGTTATAAACATAATTCTGCTTATAGTCGGCACATTTATGGACCCTACGCCCGCCGTGCTGATTTTTACGCCTATTTTTCTGCCTATCGTGAAGACATGGGGCATGCACCCCGTCCACTTTGGCTTAGTCATGGTGATGAACCTGTGTGTGGGGACGATAACTCCGCCTGTCGGCGCCATACTGTTTACCGGATGTAAAATTGGAGATGTAAAGATCGAACAACTGTTTAAGCTGCTTCTTCCATATTTCGCAGTGGTCGTTATCACATTGATGCTGGTTACATATATTCCTGCTCTGAGCCTTTTTATTCCAAAAATGCTAGGACTAATATAGAGAAAGAAGGGGAACTGATATGCATGATATATTGACTAAAATTTCCGAAATCGGCATAGTGCCGGTCATCGCTATTAACGACGCTCAGAAGGCCGTACCGCTTGCGAGGGCGTTAATAGCGGGAGGGATACCCTGCGCGGAAATAACCTTCCGCACTGCTCAGGGGGAGGAAAGCATGCGCCGAATTGCAGGCGAGGTCCCTGAGATCATGCTTGGCGCGGGCACGGTCACCACTGTCGAGCAGGTAGACCGCGCGGTTACAGCGGGCGCAAAATTTATTGTCAGCCCCGGGTTCAATCTCAAGGTTGCCTCATACTGTATAGATAAAGGTTTACCATTCACTCCAGGCTGTTCAAGCCCGTCTGACATCGAACAGGCGCTTGAAATGGGATTTGACGTAGTTAAGTTCTTCCCCGCAGAGCAGGCCGGCGGACTAGATTTCATCAAGGCTATTGCCGCCCCGTACACCACCGTAAAATTCATACCAACAGGCGGAATAAACGCAACGAACATCGCAAAGTATCTCGCGTTTGAGAAAATCATTGCCTGCGGCGGTTCGTGGATGGTCACAGCGCAGCTTATTGATTCCGGTAATTTCGATGAGATAACCCGCCTTTGCAGGGAAGCTGTCCGCATAGTTATGGGTTTTGAGCTTGCGCATATCGGCGTCAACGCAGCCAACGAGACGGAAGCCATGGGCATTGCGGAACTGTTCGCGGCGGCGTTCGGTTTCCAGCTGAAAAACGGAAACTCGTCCGTGTTCGCAGGCAGCGCCGTTGAAGTAATGAAACAGCCATACCTTGGCGTAAACGGACATATTGCCATACAGACTAACTCTATTGTACGCGCGAAGGCGTACCTGAAATCAAAGGGCTTTGGCTTCGATGAGAATACGGTCAAAAACGACGAGAAGGGAAAACCTGCGACCGTTTACCTTAACAGGAACATTGGCGGCTTTGCGGTACACCTTCTCCAAAAAAAATAGATTGGAGTGAATTACATGGGACGCGTAATAACATTTGGAGAAATCATGTTGCGCTTAGCCCCCGAGGGCTACTACCGTTTCGTGCAGGCGGAGAGCTTTGGAGCGACTTACGGCGGCGGGGAGGCCAATGTCGCGGTGTCGCTCGCTAATTTCGGCATTGACGCGTGCTTCGTCACAAAACTTCCCGCGCACGACATCGGGCAGGCGGCGGTGAACAGTCTGCGCCGCTTCGGGGTCGATACGTCATACATCGCGCGCGGCGGCGAGCGCGTCGGCATTTACTTCCTCGAAAAAGGCGCGAGCCAGCGCGCCTCCAAAGTCATTTATGACCGCGCGGCTTCGTCAATTGCCACAGCCTCCCCTGCAGATTTTGACTGGAAGAGAATATTCGAGGGCGCCGACTGGTTCCATTTCACCGGCATCACTCCGGCATTGGGCGGCAAGCTCCCCGAAATATGCGCAGAAGCGTGCAAAGCCGCGAAGGCTGCGGGGCTCACCGTCAGCTGCGACCTCAACTATCGCAAGAACCTGTGGAGCCGCGAAAAGGCGGGGCAGGTCATGGCGGGGCTGATGGAACACGTCGACGTGTGCATTGCCAATGAGGAGGACGCGGGAGATGTTTTCGGCATAAAGGCCGAAGGGACGGACATCACGGGCGGCGTAATCAGCCACGAGGGCTATAAGAGCGTGGCAAAGCGGCTTGCCGACAGATTCGGGTTTTCGCGCTTAGCCATAACGCTGCGCGAGTCCATTTCCGCAAACGATAACAACTGGGCGGCAATGCTCTATGATTGTAAAGCGGGAGAATATCATTTCTCCAAAAAGTATGCCGTACATATCGTTGACCGTGTTGGCGGCGGCGACAGTTTCGGCGCGGGGCTCATTTACGCCGTGCTGAATAACAGCCCCGCGCAGGAGGCGCTCGAATTCGCCGTCGCGGCAAGCGCGCTGAAGCACAGCATCGAAGGCGACTTCAACCAGGTGAGCGTCAGCGAGGTAAATAAATTGGCGGGGGGCGACTCAAGCGGCAGGGTGCAGAGGTGACGGGTAAAGACAGGGATTAGAAAGACAGGGATTAGAAAGACAGGGATTAGGGATTAGGGATTAAGGATTAAAAACAGGGATTAGGGATTAGGGATTAGGGATTAGAAAAGACAAAAGCATAAAGACTCTGGATTGCCGCGCCGCAAAAAGACGCGGCTCGCAAAGACGTGGGAAAAACAGGGATTAGGGATTAGAAAAGACAAAAGCAAAAGCAAAAGCTTAAAGATAGGGATTGGCTGTAACAAAGGGGGCGGCATTTTGCCGCCCTCTTTGTTGTTTTTCATTGTGCATTGATCATTGTGCTGATCATTGCTTTTATTGCTATTTCTTTCTCCATACAAACGGAATGGCGAAAATGAGGGCAAGAAGTCCGAAGCCAGCGTTGCAACCAAGGCAATCAAGAACTTCTTCGATCTTATCTTCAACGCAAGGCGGAATATCAATGCATGGCGGTATTATCGTGCAGCCGCCTTCTTCCTTCAAAACATCGCGCGGATTGTCTCTCTCAAGGCGATAGTACGGATAATCTTTGGTGGCCTGGCTATGGAACACTACTGCCAAACCTTCATCGCCGGTCAGGCTCTGAGCGACTGACGCGTTGTAGCCGTTGCTGTTGGAGATATCGGGCTCAAATATAGCTAAAGCGACCGCGCCTGCCTCTTGGTCCAACGGGATGACGTAAGCGCCGTCCGGGAAGGTAACTTCTTCTTCAGCGCGAAGGTCGGCTCTGAGAACGTTTGCGTTAATGGTCGCGGTTGGCGTGATTCCCGTAGTGCCGTTGCCCGATACATAGAAGTACTGTTTCAGAGGCGCTTTATAGTCTTTCGCGATGCTGTAATACTCTACCCTATTAGCTTCCAAACTCCCAAGAAGGAAATCGTAATTGATAGCATAGTCGCCGGAGTTGACGGTGGTTTCAGTTATGCCTTTCGGAATTACGTAGGCTGTGGGGCGGCTTCTCTCGAAATGCGTCGCATCGTTCATGGCGTGAGCTTTAACAACTGTGGGTAAAAGATCTCCTGACAAGTAAGCCTGATGCCGCGTCGTTTTGTACAAGGAGTATCTCGAACCCGGGGTCTCGTCTCCGCTGGTCATGTAAGCAGTGCCGGCGCCCGACGCGTACTGATAGAGAGGAACTTTTACGTTCGCGTCAAACTTCTTGCCAATCTTAATAACATCAGCGCGCGCTGCCGCGACTAGCGCCTTTGTCTCATCGGCTTTGTCGTATAGCGTCTCAAGGAGAATCTTCGCGGCCAAAACATGCGCGTATGCGCGTCTTGCCATTAATAGCGACGCTGTCCCGCGCACTTCGACCAGGAAGGATACCGATCCCATAAGTCCATAGTACGCGCGGCCGATACCGTGGTTAGCCGTCCAGCCGTTGCTGGCGTTTTCGTAGTGGTTGGAGCGGATACCGGCAGCGGCCAATCCGTCATGCATATTGACTCCGTACACGTCAAGCGCGAAGTCGTTGAGCGCGAGCGACGGGTTGATTAAACTGGTAGAAGGCGTTGACTCCAGATCCGTGATTCCGCCCGTTGCGTATGCAGGGGCTGTGCGATTCGTGGTGGAGGTGACTGTGTAATAGCCTATTTCATGCCCGTCCATAGTGACTTCCGGCATGAGTTCCAGATAACCTTTGTGCACTAACCGGACTTCGTTGGCTCTCATTCTCAGGTGGTCGCGGTTCATATCGATAACCGGTACAAGGCTTGCGCGGGTATAACGCGCGGCGCCTTCAACGTTGAAACGAGGTACGCACACGTAATTGACCTTTTCAAGATATTTCTCGCCGTACGATCCGACTACGTCAAGCAGCATTTGCATCGCGCCTTCGCAGCCCGATGTCTCGCCGCCGTGAATCTGTCCCTGATGGAAGAAAGTGGGTTTGCCGCTTTTGCGGATTAACTTAGCCGCTTCCTCGAACGTTGAGCCTGCAGGGATGGTCTCGTTTGTGACGATGACTATCGGAATGTCGTAATTCAACGTCGGTGATTTGCCGAGGCTGAACAGGTGCGCCTTCGCATGTGTAGCTGCGATATTTCCAACGAAGTTCATCAGGTCTTCCTGCGTTGTAACCTGCCAATGACCCTTCGGAGTAGTAAACGTGGGCGTCTGCAACCCGCCGGCGGGGAAGCCCGCGAGAGTTGAAGTGCCGAACAGCTTGTTAAGAATCTGATCGGTGAAGATGCTAACAGAAGATGTGTCCCATGTCTCCGTGCCGCCCGGTCTTACGCCGGACTCAAGATCCTGGCTAACGACTAATTCGGAGTTGACATCATCATCCGTGAAGTAAAACAATTTGGTCGCGCCGTAGTAAAGAGAAGCTGGGGACGACGTTACGCGATAATTGAACGTGCCTGACCACGGGAACTTGTAGACATACTCCAACGCGCTGGTCGATTCCGGCAACAACTCTGTGAGTGTGTCTGTCCCTGTCCCTTCGTAAACCCTGATTGACAATCCCGTAGAATTAAGAGGCAGCCCCGTCGGCGCCCTCAATATTAGAGTCACGTGCGCGAAAGCGCTTGCGGAGAAAACAAGCAATACAAAAAGAGCTATGATAGAAACTTTTCTAAACTTTAACAATATTATCACCCTTTCCGGTAAATTTTAATTCGTACTGCTCAGCATTACATCAATATGGGTTTATATAACCCAGGAGTTAAGCACCGCTATGAGATTTTCAAAATCGTCCTTGGTCTGCATCAGAATGCCCCAGCTCTCCACGTAAATTGTTCTTGCTTTTATCTCGTCCGGGAGTTCGAATTCAAATTCAAAGCGGTTGATTTCCACTGGAGAGGTTCCATTCAACTCATGAGAAGTGATTAGCGCGAAAGTGTAGGCGTCCATCGCTTCTCTGCTTAGATGCTTGAACTTCATCGACTCTCCGTCCGGAGAGGATAAAGTAACGGAATATTCCCCCTCATCAACATCCGTTGACCAACCTTCCGGCACGTCAATCGAAAATCCATAAAAAACCGCCGCATTTGCAGCTGCGCCAAACATCAGCGCCACTACTACCAACAACATTAATATTAATGACCTCTTCACTAAATCTGTTGTCCCCTTTCAATAATATGTTTGCTGCTTTTCAAAAATCAATACCATATTTATATACAATATTGTTGTTTAATATATTATCTTGTTTTTTCACATATGTAAATATTTAAAATTTAAAATTTCGTTTCTTCGGATGTAAAATCCTGATTAAATATTTTAACAATCGTTTGTTTACAAGGCCTCAAGCAAATATATTATCTTTATTTTTTTAAAAAAATCCCGCACTCTCTTATTGAGCGCGGGATTTTTTCGATTATTTCGTTTGTTATTTCTGTCTGCTCTAAATTCAAACGCAACGCCCCTGCGAAGTTAATTCATAGCATGATAGGGGGCTTTAACAAAAAGGGCGGCAAAATGCCGCCCTCTCGTTTTTGCTTTTCATTGTGCATTGATCATTGTGCATTGATCATTGCTTCTATTGCTATTTCTTTCTCCAAACAAACGGAATCGCGAAAATGAGCGCGAGGAGTCCGAAGCCAGCGTTGCAGCCAAGGCAATCGAGAACTTCCTCGATCTTATCTTCGACGCAAGGAGGAAGATCTATGCACGGCGGTATTACTATCGGGCATCCCGGTTCATCCGGCGGCAACACTTTGCGCGGGAAGCTCTTTTCAAGGCGATAGTACGGATAGTTGTTGTTGGCCTGGCTGTGGAATACCACTGCTAAACCTTCAGTTCCGGACAGGCTCTGAGCGACTGACGCATTGTAGCCGTTGCTGTTGGAGATATCGGGCTCAAATATAGCCACTGCTACTGCGCCTGCTACCTGATCCAACGGAATTACATAAGCGCCTTCAGTGAGCGTGACTTCCTCTTCAGCGCGCAGGTCGGCTCTGAGGACGTTGGTGTTGGGCGTTGCATTTGGCGTAATACCCGTAGTGCCGTTGCCCGATACATAGAAGTACTGTCTCAGAGGAGCTTTTTGCCCTAATTTAACTTCGTAATACTCTACCCTATTGGCTTTCAAGCTATCAAGAAGGTAATCGTAGTTAATAGCATAGTCGCCGGAGTTGACTGCGGTTTCAGTTATGCCCTTCGGAATTACGTACGCGGTGGGACGGCTTCTCTCGAAGTGCGTCGCGTCGTTTATTGCATGAGCTTTATTAACCATGTTGGCGTCGGTGGAGCTGACTTTGACAAGGTTTCCGAGCATATCAGCCTGATGCCTCTTAGTTTCGTATATGGAGTATCTCGAACCCGGGGTCTTTGCGCCGGTATTCATGTATGCTGTTCCCGCGCCTGACGCGTACTGATAAAGAGGAATCTTTACGTTCGGGTCATATATCTCGCCAAGATCTTTAACAGCTTTTCGTCCTGCAACGACAAGCGCCTTTGTCTCATCGGCTTTGTCATACAGCGTCTCAAAGAGAATTTTCGCGGCCAGTACATGAGCATATGCGCGTCTTGCCATTAGGAGCGAGGAAAGTCCGCGTACCTCGACAAGGAAGGAGACCGATCCCATAAGACCGTAATACGCGCGGCCTATACCGTGGTTTGCAGTCCAGCCGTTGTTGGCGTTTTCGTAGTGGTTGGAGCGGATGCCGGCAGCGGCCAATCCATTATGCATATTGACTCCGTACACGTCAAGCGCGTAGTCGTTGAGCGCCATCGACGGGTTGATCATACTGGTGGAAGGCGTCGACTCCAGATCCGTGACTCCGCCCGTTGCGTACGCAGCGGTTGTACGGGTCGTTGTGGATGTGACGGTATAATAGCCTATTTCATGCCCGTCCATAGTGACTTCCGGCATGAGCTCCAGATAGCCCTTGTGCACCATCCGGACTTCGGGGGCTCTCATTCTCAGGTGGTCGCGGTTCATATCGATAACCGGCGTGGTGCTGCTGCGAGTCCAGCGAGCGCCGCCTTCAACGTTGAAACGCGGTACGCATACGTAATTGACCTTTTCAAGATATTTCGCGCCGTACGGCCCGACTACGTCGAGAAGCATTTGCAGCGCGCCTTCGCAGCCTGACGCTTCGTCACCGTGAATCTGACCCTGATGGAAGAAAGTCGGTTTCCCGCCATCGCGGATAATCTCTGCCGCTTCCTCGAACGATGAGCCTGCAGGGATGGTCTCGTTTGTGACGATGATAATCGGAATATCGTAGTTCAATAACGGTGACTTGCCGAGGCTGAACAGGTGAGCCTTCCCATATGTCGCTGCGACATTTCCAACGAAGTCCATAAGGTCCTGTTGTGTGGTAACCTGCCAATGACCCTTCGGGGTTGTGAACGTAGGCGTCTGTAACCCGCCGGCGGGGAAGCCCGTGAGAGTTGAAGTGTTGAACAGATTTTCAATAATCTGGTCGGTGAAGATGTTGACCGAAGCTGCGCCCCAAGTCTCCGGGCCGCTCGGTCTTGGACCGGATTCGAGATCCTGGCTAACGACTAATTCGGAGATGACATCATCCTCCGTGAAGTAAAACAATTTGGTCGCGCCGTAGTAAAGAGAAGCTGGGGACGACGTTACGCGATAATTGAACGTGCCTGGCCACGGGAACTTGTAGACATACTCCAACGCGCTGGTCGATTCCGGCAACAACTCTGTGAGTGTGTCTGTCCCTGTCCCTTCGTAAACCCTGATTGACAATCCCGAAGAATTAAGAGGCAGATTCGACGGGGCTTTCAGTATTAGCGTTACATGTGCAAAAGCGCTTGCGGAGAAAACCAGTAACACAAATAGAGCCATGATAGAAACTTTTTTAAACTTTAACAATATTATCACCCTTTCCGGTAATTTTAAATTTGTACTGCTCAACATTAAATGCAGTAAATGCAATGGAGTATTACCTCCTCATCCAAATTCGCCGACAAACCGTCCGGTTCGTCAGTCGAAAACCCATAAAATCCTCGCTCCCACATTCACAGCTACGCCAAACATCAGCGCCGCCGTTATTAAGAACACTAAAACTAAAGGCCTCTTCTTTACTCCAGTTGTCTCCTTTCAATAATGTGTTTGCTGCTTTTAAAAAATCAATATCATATTTCTATGCAATATTGCTGTTTAATATATTATCTTGTTTTACTCCATATGTAAATACAACGGGACTAATTATTCAATATTCTAAAAAATAAAAAAGGGGGGAAGAAGGAGAATAGAAGGGGAAAAGAAGGGGAAAAGAAGGGGTGAAAAAGGGCGGGGTGTTCACTCGCCCTTCGATTGTTATTTTGTTACATTTTGTTCTTTGTTTTTAACTGAAAACTAAGAACTGAAAACTGAAAACTGTTTTAAACTATTTTTTTCTCCATACAAACGGAATGGCGAAAATGAGCGCAAGAAGTCCGAAGCCCGCGTTGCATCCCATACAATCAAGGAAATCTTCGATTTTATCCTCGATGCATGGAGGAATTTCAGGCAAGCATGGTATGCATGTTCCAGGCTTTTCTTTGAAATATTCACGCGGGTTGTCGCCTTCGAAGCGATAGTACGGATAGTCTCTTGTGGTAAAATCGTGGTATACAAGCGGCAATCCTTCCGAGCCGGACAGCGACTGAGCGACCGACGAGTTGTAGCTGTTTGCGTTGGATATGTCGGGCTCGAACAGCGCCACTATTACCGCGCCGCATTCCTGATCCAGCGGTACAACGTAAGCGCCCTCTTCAAAGACAACAATATCCTCGGAGCGCAGGCCAGCAGTTCCGGACGTTGTTACATTGCCTGTGTCGCTTCTGTAGTACTGCTTTACGCGCGCTTCGAATCCCGGATTTATCTCGAAATACTCAATTCCGTTCCACGCCATGTTCTTAAGAAGGTATTCGTAGTTAACGGCGTAGCCGTTCGCGGCTGTTACTGTGGTTGTACCCGCTGTGGTGGTCTTCTCTATGCCTTTCGGAATGACGTACGCATTGGGACGTACTCTGTTGCGGTCAGACGTGTTGTTTACGGCAAGAGGTCTCGAAATGTTAATGGCAGTACCCGCGACATGATCAAGGGATTTCCCTTCCCAGTCGAGCGTAGACGCCTGGCCTTCGTATATGCTGTATTTCCCGCCGGCTACCTTTGCCCCAGTATTCCTGAAGTTTGTCGTGTTTCCGGACGCGCTCTGATTGAGGTATACCAACTTTGTCTCATCGAATTTCAAGCCCATATCGACAGCGTTTTTGCGCGCTGCTGCGACAAGAGCATAAGTAGCGTCAGCGTTGTTATAGAGTGTTTGTACCAGCGATTTTGCAGCCGACATCTGAGCAAAAGCGCGGCGAGCCATGTTAAGTCCGGCGTTTTGCCCGCGGGTCTCCGTCAGGAAGGACACCGAGCCCATCAGTCCGTAGTAGGCGCGGCCTATGCTGTTATTGGCCGTCCAGCCGTGGTTGTTGTTTTCGTAGTGTCCAATGAGGATGCCGTTATCTTTCAAGTTATTAAACAAGTTGAGTCCATACAAATCCAACGCTGTCTCGACGACGTCCATCAAGGGGTTATTCATGCTAGTGGACGGGGTGGACTCAATGTCATGCGCTGACGAGAGAGTAAGTCCGGCGCCGGTCGTTGTGCCGGCCGCGCGGGTCGTGGAACCGGCGTCGGTGCCGCTGCCATAGCCGCCAAGCTCGTGCCCGTCCTGCGTGACGTGAGGCATAATGGCCAAGTATCCGGCGTGAACCATCCGCACCTCGGGGGCTCTCAGCCTCATGTGGTCGCGGTTCATGTCAATAGACGGGTTGACGCTGCTGCGTGCGTTATTTCTTCCGCCTTCAACGTTAAAGCGCGGGACGCAGACGTAGTTAATCTTTTCAAGCAGCGGATCGCCGTATGCGCCTGCCATCTCAAGAAGCATGGTCATCGCGCCCTCGCCGGACGACGGCTCGTTTCCGTGAATCTGTCCCTGGTGCCAGTAGGTCGGCTTACCGTTTTTGCGGACTAATTCCGCAGCCTCGGCGAACGTGGCGCCTGCGGGGATGGGCGTGTTGGTGATTATAACTATCGGTATTTTGTAACCAAATTGAAGCGTCAAGCCGAACGGGGCGTCGGTGGTGGGGTCGATTTGGTCGTTAAGGTAGAACAAGTGCGCTTTTGCGCAGGTCGCCGCGACGTTTTCGACTAACTCAATAAGGTCTTCCTGTTTTGTAAATTGGAATCTGCCGTACCCGGGTTTTGTGAACATGGGGGTCTGAATTCCGCCCGCCGGTAACCACGGGAATCCTGCAGTGCCCAACGTACCTTTGAGAATCTGATCGGTGGGAATCGTGCCCGGGCTCGCTGAGTCATAGGCGTCTCCTCTTCGTCCGGTTTGGATCTCCATCTCTACGTTTGCTTCCGCGTCAACCTGTTCCTGCGTGAAGTAAAGCTGCTTGGTCACGGCGTAATGCTGTGAACCCGACAACGCGGCGGTGCGGTAATTAAACCCGCCGGGTACTCCGATGCTGTAAACCCGTTGCTTATCAGTTGACACAAGCACATCTACATACACAGAGGCGCCTGGGGCGGTAGTTCCCGAACCCACGTAAAAGCTGAGGCTGAACTCTTTCCCTATATCTGAGCCAGCGGGGGCGTTCAATACCAGATGAACATGCGCGAACGCGCTTGCAGATAACGCCAGCAGCGCGAAAATAGCAACAAAAACTGAAACGCGAGCTTTATTGCGTGTAATCATTTTAAACAATATTATCACCCTTTCAATATGCTAAATTTCATCGTACAAGCGGAAGGTTTACCAAATGCAAGTTTCGAGTACGCCATAGAGCTTATCGAAACTGCTTTGAGCCTTCAATACGATGCCCACGCTGCCGACCATAAAAGCCCGCACAGGGAAACCATTGAGCACGAATTCAAAGTCGCCGTTTACCGTCTCCGCTACCGGGCTGCTTCCTCCCAACAGACTCGAAACGTTTTCCGCGAACTGACGTGAATCCATGCCTTCCTCGCTGGAATACTCAAACGATATGGTGTCAATTCCACTCGTAAGCGATCCCCAGCCGCTGTTGTCCACGGCCACATGCCAGCCGTCAGGAACTTCAACAGAAACTTCATTGAATACCTGCCTCGCCGCAAATGCGCCTGTGCTGAACGCCAGCACCATTGCTATCACTAGCATAAATACTGAAAAATTCTTCATTACTTCTTTCGTCTCCTTTCATATTGTGCCTATCTTACCGATTGACAATATTACATAAACATAATATTGCTATTTAATATATTATATCGTTTTTTCTAGAATGTAAATATTTATATTAATTATATTTTTGTTTACTTAATTAAACTATATTTCATTTTATTAATAAAGTTAAAAGCAAAAAATATGAGAGGCGCTATAAATCACGCCTCCCACACAATACTTTTTACTTCAATTTGTAATTTGTTTTATTACGGTCTTTTTCTCAGGACAAACGGAATTGCGAAAACGAGAGCCAGAAGTCCGTAACCCGCGTTACACCCCATGCAATCAAGAAAATCTTCGATTTTATCCTCGATGCATGGCGGAATCACCGGTTTGCATGGATCGTCGGGCGGCGTATCGGGCGGCAACCATGTATACGGATCGCTCTTTTCCAGACGATAATGCGGATAATCCCTGGTCGTGAAATCGTGGAACATCAAAGCAAATCCTTCTGCGCCGCTTACGCTTTGCGAGACCGACGAGTTGTAGCTTGCGCTCCCCGCTGTGTCGGGCTCGAACAGCATCGCTATAACCGCGCCCGCTACCTGGTCCATCGGGACGACATACGCGCCCTCGTCAAAGGTCACTTCTTCCTCGGCGCGAAGTTCGGCGGTCATGGAACCGGTTGTATTATTACCGGTGTCGCTCCTGTAGTACCGGCGCAACGGAGCTTTTGTCCCTGCCTTTACTTCGTAAAAGCGGATACCTTGCCATTTCAGGAGATCAAGCAGGTATTCGTAGTTTACAGCAAATCCGTTAGCTGCCGTAACTGCTGTTACACCGTCCGCAGTGCTGTTCGCTATGCCTTTCGGTATTACGTATGCAGTGGGGCGCGGTCTCGAACGGGTAATATTGTTCGAGCGGGCATAAGTGGAGTTGACTGTAGTGCTGACCACTTCGCCTTTCATGTTGTGCGTCAGACGGTATCCCGTGAACGGGAATGTGTTCTTGCCCGGGTATGTAGCGGTCGGCGAGGACGATGAGCCGAAAGTAAGCGCTACCAATTCAGTTGGGTCAAACACCTTTCCTTTGTCGATCATCGCCTTGCGTCCCTTGGCGATTTCTGCTTTGACTGTGTCGCAATTGTCATAAGCGGTTTCAATAAGCGACTTAGGCGTTCTATAGTGGGCAAACGTCCTCCGTTCGTAGCTTACAAATCCGCCGCCGAGCCCGCGAACTTCGATAACGAATGTTATGGAACCCATAAGGCCCATCCAGGCGCGTCCTATTGAGTTGTTCGCAGTCTCGCCGTAGTGGTAGAAACGAAGTCCCGCTGCTGTCAGGTCGTTGGCCAGATTGAGTCCGAATACATCCGCCGCCAGGTTATTGACTTCCCATGAGGGGTTGTTTAAGCTGGAAGCCGGGGTGAACTGAATGTCGTCGCCATTCATACTGGAAGAACCGGATTTATTGTACATTGCCATTTCCGGCAAGCCCGCGAGCCTCGTCGCGTCCGCTGAGGCGCCTGTGTAAGGCAAAAGTGTACTACGGCCGACCGAGAAGAAATCGTACTCGTGACCGTCCTCGCAGAGATGCGGCATGGTTTCCAGATATCCTTTGTGGATCATGCGGGTCTCTACGGTTTTCAGCCTCATGTGGTCGCGGTTCATGTCGATGTTTCGCGCGTTTGTGCGCTGCCAGATGTAGGATCCTTCAATGTTGTATCGCGGTACGCAAATGTAGTTGATTTTCTCAAGGAATTTCTCGCCGTACGGTCCGACCATCTCAGTAAGGAAAGCCATCGCGCCTTCGCCGCTTGAAGTTTCGTTTGCGTGAATCTGCGCGTTGTGCCAGAAGTTCAGCTTGTCGCTTTCCCGGATAATTTTCGCCGCCTGCGCGAACGTGGCGCCTTCAGGGATGTTCTCATTGGTAACGAATATTATAGGAATATCGTAATCTAAGTTCGGCGTTCTGCCAAACGGCGCCCCAGTGGCTTCGTCAATGGCGTCGGCAAGTGTGAACCAATGCGCTTTCGGGGAGTTCTTTGCTATTTCCTTGGTGTAATTCACCATTTCTTCTTGCGTTGAGACCTGATACATGGCCTTTGGAGGTCTTGCAGCAGTGAACGCCGGAGTCTTGAAGCCGCCGACCGGGAAACCGACAAGGTCTGCTGTCCCGTAGACACTATCCATTTCGTTGGGGAGAAGTCCCTGAATCCTGTCGCGTGAATCGGTCTTGGGCGTGCCTGAGAAATAGTTATAGGGCATACTTGCCAATCCAGGAAGGAAGGGATCCCATGTCGGTTCGAAGCCGTTTCTTGCCATCGGGCCAGTAAGAATTGGCATCGTTATGGTCTTGGATACAATGCCGTTGCCATACGAAGTGTGCCCAAGCGGCCACTCTGACGGATCAATCCAGATAACCTTAAGCACAGCGGTGACTCTGCCCTCGTCGAAAACCGAAGGGGTCAGAACTCTTGGTCTGACATAGTAACAATATGTGCCCGGCTGTTTGATTATCCATGCATTATATCTGTTTTCCACAGGACGAAGCCGGGTAATAGCGGCGCCGTTCTCGTATGCGGTTGGGAAACTGGACTCCGAACTGCCGGAGCCTGCAGGCACGCCCGCATAAACATCAAGCGATACGATACTTGGGCTGACGTTAAAAGGATAATCCAAAACCAACATGATATCCGCACTCGCCACTGCAGAAAACATGAGCAGGGCCATAAGAGCCGCAAATATAGAAACGCGGGTTTTATTGCGCATAAATTTTTTCAACATAATATCTCACCTATCCTATATTCTAATTGAGCGTTTCGAGTATGGACAGGATGTCGTCGAAACCGGATTTTGACTCCATCACAATGCCCAAATGGCTAATGTGCCTGGTCAGAACGTTTGTCTTTTCTCCGCCCTTCGTGTACGAGAATTCGAAATCACCGAAACCGTTTTCCACAGGGTCGCTTCCGTTCATAAGTCCCGCTATTGCTTCAGCGAATGTGGCCTCATACAGCCCTTCCGAGCTGGCATACAGGAACGTAATCGACTCTGCCCCTCCCATGCGGGCAATTGTGATTGATCCGTCCGGAGAGTTAAAATCAAATTTGTTGCTGTCCTTGTTCTCGCTGGCAAACCAGCCGGCAGGTACATCAAGGGAAAATCCGTGCACCGCAAATCCATTGAACGTTTGCACCGTCGCTTGCGCGCCCGCACAGAACGTCAGCGCTAATACCAACACCAACATTAATACTAAAAAGTTCTTCATTGCTTCTGTTATCTCCTTTCAATAACATAGTTTTTTTACTACATGCTAATTCGGATTACAACAAAACTACTGAATCAACCAATCACCTGAAAGAGTGGACTGTTTAGTAAATTCAGAAGTTTCGTTAATACTCCTCTAAAAAATATTATATCATATGACACATTGCTATTTAATATTTGGGAATTTTTTTTGAAAAGTTTACCGCGACTTTGTTTACTTATTTGCGTGCCTATCTAAAAACCTCAATTTTGCGGGGTTTTGAGGCAATACGGACGGGATAAAAAATTCTATCTTAAATATAAACACTAAGCCCTCACATGAACAAGCCGACTGTTTAGTATTTTTTAAACTTTCGCTATTGCTCCTCGAAATACTATATCATATAAACGTATACTATTTAACATTTTGGTTATATTATAAAAGGATAACAGCTGCTTACTACGACACTTGTTATGGAAATATACAAATACAAAAACACAAAATTGATCTCATAAATTTGGATTGTAAGATATTAGATGTGGAGTCTGTAGCTGCAGTTTGGCATCAATAAAGCTTTGCTTTTTCCGCCAGCACTGCGTCCTTGACCTCGTTTTTGTTGACGCCTTTAACTTCCTTTAATATTTTTTGCGTAATATCGCGAACGCTCATCCCGTCATTCAGCATTTCGGGAATAATTGATTTCCAATCGTTCGCCGTTGAATTATCGTAATCTTTGTCATATCCAGCGACTACGAGCACGAGCTCTCCTTTAACGCCCACTTCCAGCCTGCCGTGTATTACGGACAGCGTCGAAAGTGACGCCTCCTGATAGATTTTGCTTATCTCCCTCACTAAGGACGCTCTTCTGTCTCCAAATATTTCCAGCATGTCGTTCAGATGTCTGGCGCCCTTGTGCGGGGAAATGTAAAAGCAAAGCGTGCAGGGCAGAGATGAAAGCTGCGTGAACAATTCCCGCCTTTGTCCTTCTTTTTCCGGCGGGAAACCGTGAAACAAAAAAGGATATGGGGGCAAGCCGGACAAAAGCAATGCAGGCAATATTGCATTCGCTCCTGGGAGTACATCAATTTCTATACCGTCCTCTATCGCCATTTTCAGGATAGTGTAGCCCGGGTCGGATATACCTGGCGTTCCCGCGTCACTCACGAGAGCTATGACTTTACCTTCGCGAAGCTTGCCGAGTAAACTTTCGCTCCTGTCGTGCTCGTTATGAGCATGGTAGGATACGAGACTTTTTTTGATGTTGTATCTCCTAAGCAAAATGGAAGTCGTGCGCGTATCCTCGCACGCTATTATGTCTGCGCACCGAAGCGCGCGGAGAGCGCGGAGCGTTATGTCTTCGAGATTGCCTATGGGGGTTGGAACAAGAATCAGAGGCATATATACCATCCTTTTAAAAGTTTCTAAGTTTATCGCCGCTTTACATTTATCCTTATTACTTCTAGCCTTCATACACAATACAAATGGAATCCTTTCTTTCTTTGCGCTTTCTAGCGTTCATTAATTTTGGGCTTTCCGTCGTATTCGCCGTTTATGTATTTCAGAAAGTAATTTTCATCGTTACGAACGCCTTTTATTTCATCAAGGCGAGTTATCTCGGTTTCTGCTTTATCGTTTTTTTCGACAATAAATATCTGCGTTTTGGTCAGATACTGTAAAAACCAAGGGTTATGCGTCGTAAACAATATCTGGGCATTGTTCGGGTTTTTGTCCTTATCAAGAAATATGTCCAGAATTCTGGAAGTAATGTCCGGGTGCAGACTCTGCTCCAATTCATCCGAAATCAGAATGCCCCCATTTCTGAGAATAGGATATAAATAAATAAACAGCTCCATGAAATTGATAGTACCCGCAGATTCTTCCGACAGATGCAATTTATAGTCATTCTCGTCTATACGATGCAAAGCAAAAAGAGTTTCCATATCATACTCTTTTTTTTCGATAGGCGTTGCGTAATGCATGGGAGGGGGGATTTTTACTGGGTGTATTTCGGATATCCCTGTATCAATTGCTTTCAATTCTTCTATTAAGTCCTCAAACAGAAGCTTGTTCTGCCTAAGTGCTTTTGCTATGTGATCAATCCTCTCAATAGAGCTAACAAAAACAAAACTTGATCCAAATCTAACATTTGTCAGCATATTTTTACTTAGCCTTGAAAATCCGCCATTGCCCCAGTAGTTGGACCAAAGGAGCAACGAAAACAAACTGACATTTTCAGTCAGCCTGTTAAGGTCAGATTTGTTTATTTTCATATTAAACTGCTTTACTTCATTATTGAGTTCTCTGACGAAAACATATTTAGGCCGCTTGGTTTCCGGGGTAAAGCGTTTCAAGTATTCACTCTGGACTATATTGTTGAATAGTGATATTGCGTACTCGAACTGAACATTATCCTCAATGAATCTGACGCTAAACTCAGTTGGTTTTGAAGAACAACAAAAATGCGGCATTAACTGCAATTCTCTGAGTTCGGGACGTGCATACGAGTGGCACATATAATTTAGAAAGCTCACAATTCCCCTGAGAATGTTGCTCTTTCCACTAGCATTGGGACCAACCAAACAAGCTATCTTGTTTGCAAGCCCTCCTATATCAGTGAATGCTCCTATTCTGCGGCTGGCGGCTGTGCTGAAATCAATTTTAAGTTCATCTCCGATGGAATGATAATTTTTGATCATAAAGTTTAAAAACATAATTTCACCCCATATTTAACGATATTTCGGCAAATATAGCATAAATATTTAAATAGTCAAGCCCAGTAACAGTCCAAAACACTGTTACAAACCTATTTATTATGCAATGATCGGCTGTACATTCATTTTAATTATGACAATTGCTTCTTTTGCGTAGCGCCGAAGGCAGCCCGTCCAATGTATACGCTTTTTTAAGCTCTTCCGTATATTCCCCGTTCTCGTCGTATATATAAAGCGGAGGCTCTATAGTCAGCCCTATCCCGCCTTCCTTTACCGCTTCAAGCAGAAATACCGAAGCCGTCTTTTGAGGTTTAGGGTGAACGTTACGTATCCTCTTGGGTTCAAGCCCATTGTTCACGAGCAGGTTCAATAACTCTGACATGCGGTTTGCGGTGAATACACAGTAGAAATGCCCTTTTGAGCGTAGTAGCCAACGGGAGGCAAAAACCACATCTTCGAGCCTGCAAGCCGTTTCCTGCCGCGCCGCCGCTTCCGCGCTCCTCGTGCTCACTCTGCCGCTCTCCACGCTCTTATAAGGAGGGTTTACCACTATTCCGCCATAACTTTGAGCCTCAATTGATCGATAATTTCTTATGTCGAACTCTAAAAAGCTTACCTGAGTGACGAGCCCGTTTTCTACGGCATTAAGCTTTGCAAGTTCAACCGCCTCTTTTTGTATCTCAAATCCGGTTACGTGCAAATTCACAAATCTCTTGGCGAGCAATAATGATACCGCTCCCGAGGCTGAGCCGAGCTCGGCAAATTTATCCTTTCTGGTTACTGTAAAATCCGGGTAAGCAGCCAGAAGAACGGTGTCAACGTTCACGCGTGCGCCGCTTCTTGGCTGCCATAGTTTTAGTATTCCATAAAGTATGTCGTCCCTAGATGATGTCATACTTGATTATTCGAGATAGCCCCTGATTACCTCAACGACCCTGTCCACGTCCGAATCGCTCATTGCGGGGAATATGGGAATAGATATCTCGCGTTTATACATGTTCTCCGCTTTCGGGAACATTCCTTCCCTGTATCCGAACATTCTGCGGTAATAAGGCTGTAGGTGAATGGGGACATAATGGACTTGCGCTCCTATGTCGTTCTTTTTCAAGTGATTGAATAATCCAAGCCTTTTGTCCGGGTCCACGAAAATCATGAAAAGATGCCAGCCGTGTCCCTCGTGGTATGGCTGTAAAGTTAAATGAGGCGTACTATCAAGCTTTTTGAAGTAAAGAGCTGCAATTTCCTTCCTTCGCTCTATGAATTCCGGTAGCCTTTTCATCTGAGAGTAGCCAAGCACGCATTGGAAGTCCGTTAGGCGGTAATTGTATCCTAAGGACTGCATCTCTCCGTACCATCCACAGGAAGCGTTTTCTGTATACTCGAATTCCTCAGGGTTTTTCGTTATTCCATGGGTACGGAATAATTTCATACTCTTTGCGTATTCGGGATTGTTCGTTGTGACCATTCCGCCTTCGCCTGTAGTAATTGATTTTACGGGGTGAAAACTGAAGGCCGTCATATCGGCTTCGCACCCGACCTTCACGCCGTTTCTCACTGAACCGAGAGCCTGGCAACCATCCTCAATGAGCACGGCGCCCCATTTATTGGCAATTTTTCTGAACGCGCCAATATCGACGGGGTATGCTGCGAAGCTTATAGGGACAATCACTTTTACATCGTTTGTCATTTTCTTTTCAGCTTCAACAGGGTCAAGGCAGCATGTTTCAAGTGTTATATCCGCAAAAACCGGTTCTGCGCCAACGTAAAGCATTGAATTTGAAGTTGCGGCAAAAGTCATGGGCGCAGTCAAACCTTTGTCTCCCGCTTTCAGACCTGACGCGTACATGGCGGCGTGCAGCGCGGCCGTGCCGTTTGCAAAAGCTACGGCATATTTTGCTCCGACATAATCCGCTACGGCGTTTTCAAAACGCTCGATCATCGGGCCCTGGCTCAGCCAATCGCTCCTCAGAACATTGACCACCTCGTTAATATCGTCTTCGCTAATCCACTGGTGTCCGTAAGATAAGTACATGGGTTTTATTTTCACGCCTTTCTTTGAAGTAATTAATGAGAAGTGCACTGCTATCCTCAGCTAGTACGCCGCGCGTTATTTTACAACGATGATTGAGCCGCGAGTCGTTCAATATATTATACAACGTGCCTGCCGCTCCCGCTTTCGGGTCGGCGCATCCGTAAACAACGCGGCTCATGCGCGCCTGAACTATCGCTCCCGCGCACATAGGGCACGGCTCAAGCGTTACATAGAGCTCGCAGTCGGATAAATTCCATCTTCCAAGCTTCTGACATGCGTCCCTTATTGCGTTCATCTCCGCGTGCGCTGTGGGGTCGATGCTTTTTACGTTTCCTCCCGCAGATATTATCTTAATCCCCGATTCAGCGCTCTTTTGCACGACAATTGCACCGACCGGCACGTCACCGCGACGAGCGGCTTCCTTTGCGTGGCTTATTGCAATGCTCATAAATTCTTTGTCTTTTGGATTTGACATAAAACAGCTCCTATGTGAACAGGTACATGCTCATTCGCTGAACGCATTAACGCGATTTTGCGTCTCAGGCTGGTCTCTGCCGTCTGCGAGAAAATCGTCAGAGAATCCGCTTAGGCTTTCATCGAATAGCCTCCATGGGTCGTTCTTTGGAATCAAAAGTATTGCGCCGCCGATTTTTTCGATTCTCAGTTCCCCGTCCGGGAGGCGGAACTCGCTGGGAATCCTGACAGCCTGACTATTACCGTTTTTAAATGTCTTGGTAGTCCTGACGGTTTGCATGGCAAATCACCTTCTTTTTAAATCTAAGAAAAGTATAAACCGTTGTGTGTACATAGGTCAATACATATGCTATATTAAATTGCACGGTATATAACAGTTCTGAGAATCAATAGGAATTACTTCCTGGCACATGCAGATTATTCCGCCGCAGCCACGGAGTGCGCCTGCTTTTTCCAAAACTGAAAATTTCCTTGTTTCTCTGCTGTCGGGATTCGCTGACTTCTTAATTTCAAGCGGGTGTATTGAAAAATAGGATAAAATAAGATACACTTTATTTTATCCTAAAATTTAAAATCAGCCAAGTCTCCGATTTGTGTTTTAAACAACTCAACATTTTCTCAGTTTTATCTTGTCAGCTATTTCGTATTTTTCATCGCAAAGGTAAATATCCCGACTGAAGAATACAAGCCTGCCCCTCATCCGACAGAATCCACTCTAAAAAGCGACCGCCCGAGTCATCTTCTTCGCCTTTTCGGATTGCGGCGTAAAATTTAATATTGTATGTATATGAGCCGTCGCGGATATTGGCTTCGTTAGGGTATACGCCATTGATACTCAGCATCTTAGCCTCACTGCCAAGACTGAAACCGTCATTTTTATAAAAACTGAGAAGGCAGTAACCGATGCTTTCGGGATAATTCTGATAAGCAGCCGATAGCGAAAGAGATATGGGCTCTGCTTGTTCCGGAGTGACTAACGGAGTGCCTTGCATAACCATTTCTTCCATAATGCTATATGTATAACTTTCACTATGACGTTGATAGTTTCTTATAGCTTTATTATCGCCTCCAAGCTTTTGCCAGTTTTTGATTTTTCCAGCGTATATATCATGCAATTGTTCAGTTGACAAATTATCAACAGGATTATCCTTGTGTACGATGAAAACAAGGGCGTCCAAGGCTATGGGCGAAGATGCTATTTCAATTGCCTTACCTTCAATATTTTCGTAGCTTTCCTCAGGCTTGCCAAGTATAAAAGCGATATCTACGGGTCTCTTGTTATGTAAATCTTTAAAGCGGTCGATGTAAATTGGTATATTGCTTTTATTTATAAGTGAGTCGAGAGTCGAATCAAATCTAAAGCGATCCTCATTTTTCATAATGAAATATTGCTCGTTAGGCCTTTGTAGAGTTAGGTGCTGATGGCAAAACTCGGAAAGCATGGTATAACTTTCATTGCAAAAACCAATAGCTGGAAAGCTGCCATATCCAGAATAGTAATCTTCTCTGCCGGGGGTTAAATCCCGCTCCAGTTGAAATTGGCTGTCTTTTACAATTTGCTGTTTTACACCTGTGTAATCGGTGGTTCCATAAGCAACATCAGGTAATGGATCATTTTTATCTATCTCAGTATAAAAGCTAAAAAGCAAGACATACGCAATAATGACAATAGTTGACGTTATTGTAAACAGAAAATATCTGTTCAACTTGACGCGCGAACATAGAAAGCGCATTATTATAGCTGGTGTAGCAACAATTACCACGAAGAGCCAAGACATTAGGAAGCTGCTGAGTATCTGCTCAATAGGAAAAAAACCATCGTTATAAAAATAGATATAGGGCAAGATGCCGAAAAAGAGACCGAGCCCCACACATATTGGTTTTATTATGGCGTCTTTGTAGCCTTTTACTTTTATGCCGATAAAACAACCCGCTATCAAATAAAAACATGCTAATAGCAGAGCTGCAAATGGAAGGCTTAAGCGCATACCCCAAAATTGACATTCTAACGACTCATGCATCATTGGCGGTAGAGAATTATTCGGTATAGAAACTAATATTGATGGAATTATAGACGATATCGCCAACAGCAGTAGGTTTGCTTTTTTTAACATGTTCATCAGCTCCAATTTCTTGTAATATAATAAGCAAGTCAGGAGGCGTCATTTTGGTATGTTTCTTAATAAAATCATTTTAGTTATTCTAATTATTATTCAATATTTTAGCATATGCGAAGCGTCCATATATGATAGAGATGAGATAATCCAGCGTTTTGGAAATGAAACGCCTCAAAAATTCGGGATGCATCTTGACGGCGTTGTGGACAGAATTGTATCTGTGGATGAATTTTCAAGAAAGACAATTGCTTTGACTTTCGATTTGTGCGGAGGAAAAGCAGCAAAAATAGACGAAAAGCTCATTAAGTTTCTTATTCAAAATGAAATCCTCGCAACTTTCTTTTTGAGTTCAAGCTGGATAGACGCGCGCAGCGGCGACGTTCTTGTAAAAGAGATGATAAGCGCCCCGTTTTTTGAAATTGAAAACCACGGGACAAGGCACGTCCCGCTTTCCGTAATCGGAAGATCTGCATATAGAGTCAGAGGAACGCGCAGCGTTGAAGAGGTCTTCGACGAAGTAGAGATTAATGCGCGAAAAATAAAGCAACTCACCGGGAAGGAACCGCTATTTTTCCGCTCGGGCGCTGCCCATTACGACGATGTCTCGGTGAGAATAGTGAACGCGATGGGGTATAATATAGCCGGATTTAGCATCAACGGAGACGAGGGCGCGACGGCGTCCGCAAGGAAAGTGCGAAAAAACATCCTGGCAGCCAAAGGCGGCGAAATAGTCCTATGCCACGCAAACCGCCCGGGTTCAGGCACAGCGGACGGAGTGATAGCCGCAGTCAATGAGTTGAAGCAACGCGGATTTGTTTTCATCACGCTAGGCGGTTTAAGAAATTGAAAGCGGAAATCTTTAGTCTTTAGTCTTTGTCTTTGTTTTTAGTCTTTGTCTTTTATTCGCCACTCGTCACTCGCCACTCGCCACTCGCCACTGTCTTTTTTAAGGAGGTTATACAAAATGAAGAGAATCATAGCGGTTATAATATTCGGTTGCGTCCTGTTGTCAGGAACAGCGTTCAGCGCGGATAATGAAGTTATTACGCCATACGTTCTGCTCAAGGCTTCGGCGGAAAATCTGGAAGAGGCAAAGGAGCAATACCTGAACAAAACAATATTGATTAATGGCGTTGTGGCTTCCAAAGGCATGAGCAGGTACATGACTCCGAACGTGATACTCAAAGACGAGCGGGGAGCGGAAGCTATTTGCGTGTTACCTTATCATGAAGTGCTGAAACTTGCCGATTTTGAAGTTGGGCAGACAGTGACAATGTCGGGCAGAGTGCATAACATGACAGCGGAACGCGTTGTAATTAAGGAATGTAAGGCTGTGCCGCCAGAATCTGATTAGCGCAAAGGATAATAGATTGCTACATACAAACCTGACCCTCATCTGACAGAACTTACTATATAAATCGACCGACGTTATTATTCAGTTGAGCTTTTGACTATTCTCGTTATCCTTGATACAATGTTCAAGGATAATAGGAACTTAATTTCCATGTCTGAATATACTATTGGAGGCGGTTACGACATGTACAGCAGTGAGAGTTCCGTAAAGGAACGAAAAATCATAAATGTGACGGGGAAGCGGCAGGTGACTATCCCTTTGAAGTTCTATGAAAAACTTCGTTTTGGCAAAGAGGTCGAGTGCTTTCTAACCGATGACGCTATCGTGCTTCGCCCGCTTTCAAATTCTGACGACGGGTTTACTATGGAGATTTTGAAAGATTTGGTTTCGCAGGGGTACAAAGGCGACGAGTTGATAACAAAATTTGAAGAGGAGCGCGCTAACATTAAAAAAGCTATAAGCCTGCTAATAGACGAAGCGGACGAAATTGCCGCCGGTAAGCGAAAGAGCGCTACGACAAAAGATATTTTTGGCGAGGAATAGTTTATGTATGAAATCAGGGCATTTGTCTTAATATTTTGTCTTTGTCTTTTCTAATCCCTAATCCCTAATCCCTGTCTTTTAATCCCTATTCCCCAAGGTAAGCCCTACGGATTTCCCGATCATTGGCGAGTTCTTCGCCGCTGCCGGTGCGGGTCACCCTTCCTGTCTCCATTACGTAGCCTCTGTCGCTTATCGCAAGGGCTTGTGTTGCGTTCTGCTCAACCAGCAGGATGGTTACCCCGGAGTCTCGAACGCGCTGGATGGCAGCAAACAGGGACTCTACTATTATGGGCGCAAGCCCTAGAGACGGCTCGTCCAGAAGCAGCAGTTTGGGCCTGCTCATCAGCGCGCGGGTTATTGCGAGCATCTGCTGCTCTCCGCCCGACAGAGTTCCGGCGCGTTGAGATAATCTTTGCCTCAGGATTGGAAAAAGGGAAAAACAGTATTCCATATCCTTATTTATTTGCTCTTTTTCGCTTTTTCCGCGCAGCCACGAACCCATTATGATATTTTCCATCACCGAAAGGGAGACAAATAAACGCCTGCGCTCGGGAACTATCGCAAGCCCTTTCTTTACCGCCTCATCCGCGCGTTGCGGCATTGGTTTTCCATTGAACTCTATTGAGCCGGATGAATAGGGGACAACGGAGGCAATAGCCCACATGAGCGTCGATTTCCCCGCGCCGTTTGCGCCTACGACCGATACTATCTCGCCGTCGTTCACATACAGCGAGACATCGTGAAGCGCATGAACAGCCCCGTAAAATACATTTATATCCTTCACTTCGAGCATTTGTACTCTAAAACTCCCCTGTTCTTAAGCCTTTTGTTTGTTCGCGCTTTTACCGAGATAAGCCTCTATGACCTTCTCATTGCGCCTGACCTCGTCAGGAGCGCCTCTGAAAAGAAGCCGCCCGCTCTCCATAACAACTATATGGTCGCATATATTCATCACTAGGTCCATATGGTGTTCTATCAATAATATTGTAAGGTTAAACTTACGGCGTATCTCGGATATCAGGTCAACGAGCGACAAAGTCTCTTCCGGGTTCATCCCGGCCGCAGGCTCGTCGAGCAGCAACAGTTTCGGCGAAGCCGCTATCGCCCTTGCTATTTCCAGTTTTCTCTGCAATCCGTATGGCAGCGTTCCCGCTACCCTATTCGCTTCGTTCGAAAGTCCCATAGCCGAAAGCACCGACATCGCCTCCTCCTTCGCTTCCCGCTCTATTCTGCGCGCGCTGCCGAGCCTGACGAGAGCCGAGACTATACTGCATTCTTTGCGCTGTAATATAGGAGTAAGCACATTTTCAAGGCAAGTTGAGCGCTTGAAGAGGCGTATGTTCTGAAACGTCCTGGATATTCCTGTTTTCACTATTATATCGGGTCGCAGTCCCGTGCAGTTGCGCGAGTCGAACGTAATCTCTCCGCAGGTCGGTTTGTATACTCCGGTTATAAGGTTAAAAACTGTGGTTTTTCCCGCTCCGTTGGGGCCAATTATTCCAGTCACGAGACCGGTTTTCGCCTCAAAAGACAAGGAGTCGACGGCGTTAATTCCGCCAAAATTACGGGAGAGTTCCTTCACTTCAAGAAGTTCCATATCAGTTCTTTCCCCCTTTTTCCCTGCGTTTGAAAATAACGAAAAAGTCGGTCAGTTCCCTGTAACCCATAAGCCCCTGCGGGCGGTGTATCATTATGAGCACAAGAAGGAGCCCGTAAGCCGGTAACCGCCACATTTCGAGCCAACGCAGAATCTCTGGCAGCGACATAAACACTAATGAAACTATAGCCGGCCCGCTCAGGCTACCCATACCACCCGCTATGACTGTGGCAAGAAGTTGTGTTGATTGAACTAACATAAACATGTCGGGTTTAATAAAAGAGAAGTAATGAGCCAGCAACCCGCCGGACAGTCCGCAAAAAGCCGCGCTTAATACAAGCGATAAAAGCCGTGTTCGGAAAAGGTTGACTCCGCTCATCTCCGCCGCGATGCTGTCCTCCCTTATCGCTATACAGGCGGCGCCGTATCTGGACTTGAGAAAGTTACTCGCGGTGAACAGCACTGCTACGAGCGAAAAAAGCAAAACTATGGGTGTGGTATGCACCTCCAAACCCAAGCCCCTTGCCCCATTTGTGATGTCGAGGTTATCCAGTGTCACCCGTAGCGCCTCACCAAATCCTAGGGTAGCTATCGCGAAATAATCGCTACGTAGTTTTGCGCGCAGGGTGGGAATTCCTATTATCAGGCTTGCAACGGTAGCACCAGCCATTCCAGCCAAAAGCGCAACATAATAATTGGTATACTCGTAATATGTGAGGATTCCAGATATATACGCCCCTATTCCCACGAACGCGGCGTGTCCGAGCGAAAAAAGCCCGGTAAATCCCGTAAAAATCGAAAGCCCCGTGACGGCTATAATGTTTATGCCCACGATCATAAATATATGAGTTATGTATGGGATATAGGCGCTCAAACTTTTTCCTCCGTCTCATGCCCGAGCAGTCCGTTCGGAAGCCATATGAGCAGGGCTATAAGGAGTGTGAAAGTGTACACGTCACGCCACACGCTGGAAATGTAAGCCGAAACGAAAGTCTCAAGCACTCCCAGTATGAGCCCCCCGATGAACGCGCCGGGAAGGCTGCCAAGCCCTCCTATGACGGCGGCAATATATGCTTTGTTGGTAATTGAGCCCATTGTTGGTTGCACGTAATACTTTATCCCGAGATATACTCCGGCTAACCCTGCGAAAGCCCCCGCGAGAAAGAAGACGACTGCTATAAGTCGATTTGTGTTCACTCCCATTAGGGAACACATTGTAAGATCGTCCACTCCTGCGCGTATTGCAATTCCAGTTCTCGTCTTCATTATGAATATGTGGAGGGCGTAAATCGAAAGCAGCGATATAACAAACGCCGCTAGGTCCAGTAAACTCAAAGTGATTCCCGCTATTTCGATCACACTATGTTCGGCTGCAAGACCGAGAAAGCTTATGATGTTTCTCACGATATCCAACACTTGATTTGTAATCTTATCCGGAAATGGATATGGTTTCGCTCCTATTGTCGCGTATACCATATTTTCAAGAAAGACTGCACAGCCCATGGCGCTTATCATAAGATAAAGCGAAGGCGCCCTCCTCTGGCGGAGCGCGCGGTAAGCGAGCCGCTCGTTGAGCACCGCAAGGACGCCTGCGCCCGCTATTGCTCCTGAAAGCACGAGGCCCAACCCGAGGTTCAATTTTGCGGCCAATCCGAGCCCCATATACGCTCCAAGCATAATAACTGCTCCATGAGCAAAGTTACTGAACGATAACACGCTGAATACAAGCGAATATCCCACGGCCATCAGGGCATAAATTCCTCCGATGGACAGCCCTGTGACAAGAGTTTGTAAAAACAAAACGACAACTCCAATACAATAGTGTTTATAAATATAACGTTGTTATTATGCCACCAAGCGTTACAAATTACAAATTATAAATTATCCAAACAACACAAGATACACGTTCATTTCATTCTCGTTTAAGAATTCATTTATTGTCGTCTCCGCGACATTCATCGCTTCATCTTTTGGATATCCGAAAATTCCCGATGAAATCAAAGGAAACGCTATCGATTCCAGATTATGCTTTTTTGCAAGCAGCAGCGAATTCCTGTAACAATTCCTGAGCAGTGTTTCTTCTCCATGTCCTCCGCCATGCCAAACCGGCCCGACGGTATGAATAATATGCTTTGCGGGAAGATTATAGCCTTTTGTTATCACAGCTTCTCCTGTCTTGCATTCGCCTATTTTGTCGCATTCGCGTTGAAGTTCGTCCGCTCCGGCAGCAGCAAAAATGGCGCCGCATACGCCGCCTCCGCGTTTCAAGGCCTCGTTGGCTGCGTTCACTATAGCGTCGGTCTTTAGTTTCGTTATATCCCCTTTTATTATTTCAAACGGCACAAAATCTCCCTCCTTTTGGAAAAAAGCTGCGGAGGACTAATGCCCGCAGCCTGAACAACCTGAGCAATTACCGCCGCATGATTTTGAGGACTTAAGAGAAGCCCCTTCAATCAAAATAAGCGTCTTGCCTCTGCATTCAGGACACCTTATGGATAGTTGACATTCCGGTTGTTCAAATACGGCGCTGCATAGAGCGCACTTAAATACACGTTTTTCTCCCATTCAAACTCCTCCATTGATCATTGTATCGTCGCTACCATCACAGCCTTTATAGTGTGCATCCTGTTTTCGGCTTCGTCGAAAACTTTCGAGGCGGAAGATTCGAATACTTCTTCTGTTACTTCGTTTCCTTTCTCCGCTGGGAGGCAGTGTAAAAATATAGTATCGCCGCGACCGGTTGCGCTCATTAAATCCGTGTTCACCTGATATGGTCTTAAAAGTTTTACCCTTTTCTCCTTCTCGGCTTCCTCCCCCATTGACGCCCAAACATCTGCGTAAATTGCATCAGCGCCTTTTACTGCTTCTTTGGGATCATCGTAAACTTCTATGGCGCCTCCGCTTACTTCACAAAGCGCTTTACAGTCTGCAAGTATTTTTGGATCCGGGAACAAGCTCTTTGGCGATCCTACTGTATAGTGCATTCCAAGCTTTGAGCAGCCTATCATGAGGGCGTTTGACATGTTATTGCGTCCGTCTCCGACATAAGCGAGACGCACTCCTTTGAGGTTTTTACCGCTTGGAAGGCACTCCTGAAGCGTAAGGAAATCAGCCAATACCTGAGTAGGGTGATCCACGTCCGTCAATCCGTTCCATACAGGGACTCCCGACCATTGCGCGAGTTCTTCAACCATTGATTGTTTGAATCCTCTGAACTCGATTCCGTCAAACATTCTGCCCAGGACTCTTGCAGTATCCTTTACGTCTTCCTTGCCTCCAAGGTGAATATCATTTTTCCCCAGAAATTCCGGGTGTGCTCCTTCATCGACACATGCCACCACGAAAGCGCAACGTGTGCGCGTGGACGCTTTTTCAAAAAGCAGCGCTATGTTTTTGCCTTCAAGGAGGTTTCCGCGCGCGCCCGCGCGCTTTTTCGCCTTGAGATCGGCCGCGAGATCGAGAAGGTAAAGTATTTCTTCGGCGGAAAAATCCATTAACGTTAAAAAACTCTTTCCCTTAAGGTTGACTGGCATTATTAGACCTCCATTTTCAATAATAACTGAATAATATCCCAAAAATGACGCTTAGTCCAGAGAAGTCTTTGTATTCTCTGGCTATTCAGGGGAGAGCAATCGCGCGTTATCTGCATTTACGGCAATGCTTGTAAAATGATACAACTTACTAAGCTGTTATAATCTTCATCCGATAAATATACTGCAATGAATGTGTTTTTTATATTGATCCACAGTAAAAAAAAACGATTGGTGGCGCTGATCATAAATGAAAAATAAGAAACTCAATTACAGTGACTGCATTGAAATAGCTGAAGAAGTCTATTGGGTGGGTCTTTTTGATGAAACTGCTCCCATCACTAACAATCCATATCTGATAGTGGATAATAAAGAGGCGGTTCTAATAGACGGAGGCAATCGGAATGAATTCAGCACGGTGATGTTAAAGATACTGCGCACAGGGGTCAATCCGAAGAATATAACGAGGCTTATCTATCAGCATTACGACCCGGATTTGTGCGGAAGCCTTCCGCACATGGAAGAGGTAATCGGCAGCAAGGAACTGAAAATCATATCTCATTACGAGAACAATGCCTTCATCAATTGTTATTCGTCAAAGACACCTAAACTGTGTATCGAAGATCTGAATTTCCGCTTCGATTTCTCAAGCGGGAGGCGCCTTGAATTTATCCGTACTCCTTATGCCCATACAGCCGGAAACTTTATTACTTATGACACAAAGACAAAGGTACTGTTCAGCAGCGATATATTTGGAGGATTCGATTCCGATTGGAGCCTGTACACCCGGATTTTTGAACAGTGTGCAAGCTGCAGCCCGCTAAATATCTGCCCGGTTACTAATAGATTCTGTCAAATTAATGGTATTTGGGAATTCCACAAACGTGTTATGCCCTCGGTTAGAGCTTTACATTACGCTCTCAAACTGATAGAGGAAAAGGATGTATCGTTGATTGCGCCGCAGCATGGAAGTATTTTTCCAACTGATATAACCCAAGAAATAGTCATTGAGCAGTTAAGGTCACTAACAAAATTGGGAATTGATTATTTTCTTGAGAATAACGAATCATGAAGGACTTCATAGAGCTTTTTTCAGTATTGGATTCTGAACTGATAAAGACGCAAGCGGAAGAACATTCAAAGGTTGTGTTTGATTATTTTGCGGATCAGGTCGATAACAGTTTACAGAATGCCTTGGTTTCCGAACTGATTGTGAGATATGCGGATATGTCAAAACAATTGGAGGATAAGAACAAAACGCTTAGAAGATACAATGAGCATTTGGAAGAAATAGTCCAGGAAAAAGTAAATGAAATATCAGCTTCGCAGATTGCAACCATACACGCTCTTGTAAAGGCGGCCGAAACGCGTGATGACGATACAGGCGCTCATATTGAACGAACATCATTGTACTGTAGGGTATTGGCGGAAAAATTACGGGAAGCGGGAATGTATAAAAGTATCATGAACGACGCTTTTGCCGAAAACATAGCAAGAGCCAGCCCCTTGCATGACATAGGCAAGATAGGAATAAGGGACTCGATTTTGCTAAAACCTGGCCCGTTGACAAGCGAAGAATTTGAGATAATGAAAACACATGTTATCATAGGACATGATACGCTTTCCAGCGTAGTAAAGATGCACCCGGGAAACATGTTTCTGAAATTCGGTCTGGAAATCTCAATGTATCATCACGAAAAATGGGATGGTAGCGGGTATATGTACGGACGTTCCAAGGAGGATATTCCGCTGTCGGCTCGTATTATGGCTGTATCGGACGTGTACGACGCGTTACGGTCAAAGCGCGTATATAAAGAAGCTTATTCTCACGAGAAGACTATCAGTATCATTTCCGATGGAAGCGGATATGGTTTTGATCCTGCCCTGATTGAAGTTTTTCTAAGGCATAATCTATTATTTCGCGATATTTATAATAAATTATCCGGATAATAAGGTCATACCGACAGAGAAAGCAGGTTACGGTAGGTCGGATACGGCCAAATTTCGTCCGAGACAATCAATTCAGCGGCGTCGCATACGGCGCGTATTGAATTCATCAGTGGTATAACTTCATTCATAAGTAACGCAGCGCGTTCTCGCGCGCCGAGTACCGCCATCTTTTCTTTTAACGCCGAGAGTTTTTTAGCGTCAACTATGAGAGCGGCCTTGAAACAGCCAATGTCGTGAATGTAATTTTTCAACGGCGCCGATTCTAAGAAGCCGATGCCGTCCAGCGCAGAGAGTGAGTTACTCTCAAGGATGAGCTGTTTCGATATGGCGGGTATAATTCCCTCCCAGAGCATAGCGTGCAGTATTGACATCTCAATTTCAAACGCCCGCTCGAAGGAATCCATGCGTATATCGCACAATGTCTCAAGTTCAGATCCTTTATAAACACCCAAGTGTTCAAGCATTTCCCTATTCTTCGGCAGGAGGAAAAGATCAATCTTTTCAGGCATGCTTTCTGCCTGAATCAGCCCTCTGCGTCTTGCCTCAGCTTGCCATTCGCTTGTATAGGCGTCGCCTTCAAACAAAACGTCTCTGCCGCGCTTAACCGCTTCATTCACTGCATCTAACGCAACGTCGATGGGCTCCATGCCATTTGTTGCCCGCGCTTCAATCATCTCCGTTATTTGTTCAAGCCCCCAAGCCCAAATGGAAGCGAACATTGTCACAGGAAGCGCAATGGATTGTGAAGCGCCCGGCGCTCGGAATTCAAATTTATCTCCCGTGAAGGCGATTGGCGACGTCCTGTTGCGATCACTGTCAAATGGCGTGAGTTCAGGCAATTTGGATAGGCCGATATTCAATTGACCTTTTTCGGGCATCGTCAGGCCGGATTTGTCTATCCGCATTAAAAGCTCCGTCAGCGTCTGCCCTAGATAAATACTCATGATGCTTGGAGGCGCCTCGTGTCCGCCCAGGCGCAACAAGTTCCCCGCCGTGGCGATGCTTGCCTGCAATAAACTGTGGTACTCCGATACGCCCAACACAAGCCCGGCAATGAATGTAAGGAAGACGGCGTTCCGCCTGTGGTTGTTCGAAGCTTTAAGAAGATTTCGCCCCTCGTTGTCCATCAGAGATATGTTTATGTGTTTCCCGCTGCCGTTCATTTCGGCAAAAGGTTTTTCATGGAATAATAGACGTAGCTCATGCTTACGCGCCAGTTTCCGCATCGTTTCCATGAGGATCTGGTTTTGGTCGCACGCCATGTTGGCATCGGAGTAAAGCGGCGCGAACTCGAACTGACAACGCGCGGATTCATTATGCCGCGTCATGACCGGCACGCCCAACTGCGCAAGGTCGCGTCCCACGTCATCCATATAATCGAGAACTCTCGGAGGGATTGCTCCCATGTAATGATGGTCAAGTTTTTGATCTTTAGCGGGTTTGGCGCCTATTAAGGTGCGCCCGCAGAATCGGATATCCGGCCTCAATTGCGCGCGCGGCCGATCTAAAAGGAAGTATTCCTGTTCTGCGCCTATAGTCAGTTTGACGCTATGTACTCCACGTTGCCCTAAGAGTTTCAGCAATTTCAGGGAACGTTCTTCTATCGCTGACAGTGCGCGAAGCAGGGGAATTTTATGATCTAGCGGGGTGCCGTCATAAGAGAGGAAAACTGATGGAATACAGAGTGTTCCGCCCTTTTCAGTTTTTACGATGAACGCGGGGCTGGTTGGATCCCACGCGCTGTAACCGCGCGCTTCGAACGTAGAGCGCCTCCCGCCCGAAGGAAAGGAAGAAGCGTCCGGGTCGCCCTGAACCAGATCTTTTCCGCGAAAAACGTCTATGGGTGTCCCATCCGGCGATGGAAGGGTGAACGATAAATGTTTTTCAGCCGTAAGCTCCGTCATGGGATGGAACCAGTGTGCCCAATGCGTTGCTCCCTTGCTGAGCGCCCAGTCCTTCATTGCTGTTGCGACTATGTCCGAAAGTGAGGCGTCCAAAGCATGTCCGTCTTCTATTGCCGAAATAAGACGCTCGTAAACATCACTGTTTAATTTTTCCCGCATGACTTTACGGTCGAATACCAGTGAACTAAAAATATCTCTCATTTTTGGATAACTTTGATTTTGCAACATAATGAACACCTCGTAAAATACAATTATGCAATATGCTTGTATTTTAAAGCAAAATATATGACATAATCAAGCGTTTATATCAGTGTAATGTTATCATTATGCTATTCCGCGATTCTTATAAAAATTAGTATAATTTGGAATACGGTAAGTTGTCTGGCGAATCATGAGTTGCGTGTTGCTCTACCCGCTGAATACAAATGAATATTAATATCCATATATTGGAGCTGGTTTTTTTGGATTGTGTCGTCGAGTTTAATGATGTCAGCTTTGCTTATGAAAAGGAATATATCCTTCGTGATGTCACGTTTTGTATCCCGCAGGGCGAGTTTGCTGTCGTCATAGGGCCTAATGGAGGAGGAAAAAGCACTCTTTTAAAAGTTTTACTTGGGCTCATTCCCATAAAGAAAGGGAGCGTCTCCATGTTCGGAACCGCTCCGCTGCAAGGCGGCTCTCGTGTAGGCTACGTTCCGCAGGATGCGAACCTCAACAGGAAGCTGCCCGTAATGGTCAAAGAGGTTGTGCAGATGGGACAGCTTCCGAAGGCTGGAAAGAGCATGGATGAAAAAATAGTTCGCGAATCTCTCGCGCGTTTTGGCCTTTGGGAATTAAGGAATACACGGATAGGGGCGCTATCTCAAGGGCAGAGACAGCGAGTGCTTTTAGCGAGGGCGCTTGCCGCAAAACCGGACTTGCTTGTGCTTGACGAACCATGCGCGAGCCTTGACGCGGAAGGGCATGAGCTTCTTTCGGGCGTGTTATCGGAACTCTCAAAAGCAATCACGATAATTATTGTGAGTCACGATTTACTTCTCGTGTCCGGCCTTTCAACAGCGATGATAAGGGTAAACAGAAGCGTGACTTACCACAAGGATGCCGGTTTGAGAGCTGGTATGAGGTAAAGAGATGGCGGAACTCACAAATATACTTCAATATCAATTCATGCAAAACGCCATAATCGTATGTCTATTGGCAAGCATCCTGTGCGGCGTGATAGGCGTAGTAGTGGTCGTGAAGAGGATGGTCATTATCGCGGGGGGAGTAGCACACGGGGCGTACGGCGGGCTTGGGCTCGCAGTGCTGCTTGGAATATCCCCACAAATAGGTATATTGGGGTTTGCCCTCTTGTTGTCAATTATAATGGCGGCGATAACAGCCGACGATATTGGGAGGGCGGACACGGTCATCGGAGTGCTTTGGGCCTCAGGAATGGCTCTTGGAATAATTTTTATCGATATCGCAAAAGGTTACACGGCGGACTTGATGAGCTATCTTTTCGGGAGCTTGCTCGTCGTTTCAAAAGCGGATATGGTCACAACGGCGTTCTTCGCATTTCTGTCCGTCATATTGTTTCTGCGCTTTCGCAGCCAAATTGTCGCTTTCATATATGACAAGGATTTTGCCAGAATTAGAGGAGTCAACGTTACTGCTATTCATTACATCATGACGGTAGTGATATCGCTTTCCACAGTGGTATTGATACAGGTAGCGGGACTGATACTTGTCATTGCCTTGCTCACTATACCCGCTCACATCGCCGAGCGTTATTCCCGCTCGCTCGGCGGAATGATGATAATTTCGGGCGCGTTGTGCGCCGTTTTCTCTTTCGCTGGGCTTGCATTGGCATGGAAATACAACATCACAGCCGGCGCCGGCATAGTTCTTACGGCGGCTGCAGTATACGGGATTGTACAGTTGATATCAGGGAGAATAACGTTATAATCCTTTCTTATGGTATACTGCTTCTGATGCCAAGGAGAAACGGGAGGTGCTTTTTATATGTTATCACTCAAGGAACAAGCTATAGAGTTTATTAGGGCAATACCGGACAATAAACTCGTTTATATTATGGATGTGTTTGACGGCATAAAAGGGCTTTTGGATGATACGAGCGACACTCAGAAAGCTCCATTGGAAGAAACACTGCCATCCGCAATGGGTATTTTTAGAAAATATGCAAATCCAAGTTTAGTTCCATATGAGAAAGACGCTTGGGGCAATGCGTTGAAGGATAAATATGTTAATTATTGATGCAAACGCAATTCTTAGATATATCTTGTGTGACAATGCGGATATGGCAGAAGAAGTCAATAAGTTAATATCAGGCAATGTAGTTACCGTAAGGTATGAAGTGTTGGCAGAGGTCATTTATGTACTGGAAAAGTTATACTCAATGCCGCGTGACGAGATTGCTGATGGTATTAGAATATTCCTTGCTTTGCCAAATGTAAAAACAGAATCAAAAGACGTTTTACTGTTAGCGATGGAAATATACTCAAAAATCAGACTAGACTATGTGGATTGCCTGCTTTATGGCTTTAAAGTAGTGTGCAGCTATGATGTTTTTACGTTTGACAAGAGATTGAATTCCCTCATGAATAAAACGATATGATCAGGATGTATCGTTTTTTATATACAGTTTTACTTGCTTTAAATATTTTACTTACCTATGCTATCCCACTCTCGGCATCAAGTCAAATCACAGACGAAAAACATGTTATGCCTGTTTTCACTACCGTTGCGCCTCTATCGTGGTTCATAAGCTCCGTAGCAGGAGAAGCCGCCTCAATATCAATACTTGTCCCCGCTGGGGCGGACGCTCATGTATATGAACCTAAACCCGAACAAATGACCGCGCTCTCATCCGCTGTAATCTACTTTGCCATTGGAAATTTCTCACCTTTCGAGGCTTCGCGTTTACCAAAGCTCGCAGATCAGGCGCCTGCACTAAAGATAGTTAATCTGAACGAAGGATTGGACGACGAACCGCGTGAAGAAGATGATGAGCACGGGCATGATCCGCATATATGGACTTCCGTGTCGTCCGCGCCAAAAATTCTTCTGAATGTCCTGAACGCATTTGCTGAGGTTGACCCGGAGAATGCAAGCCTGTATAACGAAAATTACCTTCGCGCTCTTGATGAAATAAGAAGGCTTGACGCTCATATTAAAAATAAGTTTAGAGACTGCGGGGGGAAATCTTTTTTCGTATATCACCCCGCATGGGGAAGATTTGCGGAGGAATATGGTATTTATCAGATTGCCGTGGAGCACGAGGGGAAAGAGCCCAAAATAAACATGCTCGCGGCGCTTATTGACACCGCTCGGGAAAAGGATATAAAAACGATTTTTGCCGCTCCTTCAGACCCGAAACGCAATGTGCGGATATTCGCAGATGAAATAGGAGCGGATGTTGTTATAATTGACCCGCTTGCTCACGACTGGCTTCTTAATATGTACAGAGTGGCGGAGGAGATATATGAGGCGCTGAGATAAAGTAAACGGAGGGAACGTATTGAGTCATTTTAGGGTTGAAAATGTAAAGATAATTGAAAACACAGAGGTAAAGGGCGGGTATTTCCTCATGAGCTTCAGGAGCGAACACATGCTGTCGGCGAAAGCTGGTCAGTTTATGAGCTTATCGATACCCGGGAAGATGGGAAAGGATATGCCCCTCAGGAGGCCTTTCACCGTTTACCGGCTTCATAAGGGAATAACAGAAGTACTTTATAAGGTCGCAGGACGGGGGACGGAGCTTTTCTCCACGCTTCGCGCGGGCAACGTCATATCCTGTTTCGGCCCGCAGGGGAATACTTTCCCTGTTCGGCAAAGCGAGAGCGGCGCCGACATGAACATTTTATTGGGAAGAGGCGTTGGCTTAGCGTGTTTGGCATGGCTTGGAAGTACGCTCAAGGAAAACGGTTCGAAAGTGACAACCATCGCGAGTTTCAAAGATGCACAGTCAAATCTGGTCGATAAATATATAAGGGGTTTTTCCGGCGCCGTGCATGAAATATACGACGAGGACGGAACAAGTTCAATTGATAATGTCGCGCGGCTTATAAATGAAATATCGCCCGCAGTAATATATACATGCGGCTCAAAAAGGCTTGCGCGAATGCTGAAAGGTATGCCTTACGAAGCTTACGTTTCATTGGAAGAGCACATGGGCTGCTGCGGCCTTGGTTCCTGCTATACTTGCGTCGTGAAGGCAAGCGACGGGGAGTATATAAGGTCATGCAAGGAAGGACCGTGTTTCAACGTACTGGAGGTCGAAATATAAAATGGGTACGGTAAATCTTGAAGTCAAAATTGGTTCACTTTCGTTGCGAAATCCCGTAATGAACGCTTCCGGGACGTTTGGAACGTATGAATACGCCGAATATATAGATTTTTCGCGAATAGGGGCAGTCGTTCCAAAAAGTATCACCCTGTATCCCCGCGCAGGCAACAAGACTCCCCGGATAACCGAAGTGTTCGGCGGAGTTATAAACGCAGTCGGGATACAGAATACAGGAGTTGACGATTTTGTGGAAAACAAGCTGCCTGAAATGCTTGCAATAAAAGCGCCGATAATCGTCAGCCTGTCAAATACAGCGGTAAAAGATTTTGAAACTTCCATTCGTATTCTGGAAAATGCCGAAGGCATATCAGCTTATGAAATTAATATTTCTTGTCCAAATATTGAGAAAGACGGGTGCGCATTTGGTTCATCCGAGTCCGATACTGCGATGGTCGTCTGTACGGTTCGCAAAGCAATGAAGACAAATCGCCCCGTAATAGTTAAATTAACGCCGAACGTGACGGATATTGTGCCTATAGCGCGCGTGGCGTCGAATTCCGGCGCGGACGCCTTGACTATAGCGAATACCTATATTGGAATGGTCGTTGATTTGAATACCCGAAAACCTGTGCTCGGCAACAAACTGGGAGGGGTCTCAGGCGCTGCGATAAAGCCGCTTACGATGAGGCGCGTTTATAGCGTCTGCAAAGCGCTGAAGATACCAGTGATAGCGGCTGGCGGAATATGCTCGGCGGAGGACGCGCTTGAATATCTTATGGTAGGAGCGAGAGCAGTGCAGGTTGGAACAGCTAACTTTACCAATCCTGCAATTATGGAGGAAATAGTTGCTGGAATTGAAAACTGGCTTCAGAAGAATGGAGTATCGGATGTAAATGATTTTATAGGAACGATTCAGGATTGAAAGAAATTATCAATTACAAATATGAAACGCTTGATGATGGCGAGCGTCAATTGTTACTTGTCAGAACAGGTTCACATTCTGATTTGATAAGCAATTAACATGACCCGATAGAATTATCGTTTTAAACAATTAATGTTGCGGGAGATATGAAACATGCCGGATATTATGAAAGTGTTTGCAAAAATTGATGATATCGAATTTGTCGAACTTTGCACGGAGGGCTCGGGACAGCAGATAGCCGACGCTATAAAAAACGGCGCGAACGCGAACGCGAAGTATAAGGACGGTAAAAAGACAGCGCTTATGGTAGCCGGAGCTCTAAACTCCGACCCGGAAGCGATAGTTGTACTTGTTAGCGCGGGCGCCGACGTCAACGCGAAGGGCGAAATAGGCTTGACGCCTCTCATGTGGGCGGCGGGCGGCAACTCCAACCCGGAGGCGGTAACGGCGCTCGTTAATGCGGGCGCTTCAATCGACGCGAAGAATATATTTGGAAATACGCCACTGATGGAGGCGGCGCAAAACAATTCAAATCCTGAAGTAATAACAACCCTCATCAAAGCTGGCGCGGATGTCAACGCGAACAACAACAATGGATGGACGCCTGTCATGCTGGCGGCTGCGCGAGACTCCGTCAGTCCTGAAATAATAACAATCCTTATCAATGCAAGAGCAGACCTGAAAGCAAGGAATTGCTTCAATAAAACAGCGTTAGACTACGCGAAAGAGAATGATAGACTTATGGATACAGATGTTTTGAAGAAACTTGAGGAAGCAAGCTGGTAGCACAATGCACAATGAAAGACAAAGGCCCATGAACTAAAGTTCACCACGATGAATGAAATTTGGGAACCTCTTGGTAAAGACTACTGGATTACCATGAAAGTAATCAAAAGGCAAAAACTAAAAGACAACTGAATTGCCGCGCCGCAAAAAGACGCGGCTCGCAAAGACGTTAATTAGGCAAGTTTCGTTCACTGTGGCGAGTGAAACTCGTGACCATTGCTTCGTCCCAAAAAGACGCTCCTCGCAAAGACGCTGCCCATTACACGTCTTTGCGACCGCGAGTGTAGCGTGGCGGGAAGCAATCCAGAAGGCTCATAACATTGATAAGTTAATATTACTGGATTATCACGAAAGTAATAAAAAGTTATATTAAAAATATTTTATGGTAAAGACAAAAAGTAAATCGTATTGAGTAATTATTTTATTTATATCATTAATATAACATATTTGTTATAATGCAAAATGAAAAGGAGTCAAAATGGATGTATGAAGTTATCTTTTATAAAGATAAAAACGGCAATGAGCCAATAAAAGGAGTAGAAAATATGAGAAAGATCAATGACATAGAGTACACAACATTAAATGATCTCTGGGATGATCCGGCATTACTCACAGCGGACGACAAAGATCGTATAAATTTTGAAGTATCCCTTATTGGCAAACTGATTGAAGCAAGAGAATTGAAGGGATTAACTCAAAAGGAACTTGCAGATAAGGCAGGTATAAAACAATCAGCCGTTGCGAGGTTGGAGAGCTTGAAAGCAACTCCACAGATTGATACTCTTTTCAAAGTCCTAAAACCATTAGGTTACACTTTAGAGATTGTCCCTGACAGAAAACAGATGCAAAAATAAATGTTCATTAATAGAACAGCGTAAAAATTATAATATACAAGGTGATAACGATGCATAGAGATAGCGATTATTATTACAGAGTTCTTGGACTTGAGCCGGGCGCCTCGCGGGCTGAGGTCAAGGCTGTGTATCGCCACTATGTAAAGCTTTATCACCCGGATCGTAATAAAATGCTGGCTGCAGCGGTAGTATATAAGGAAATGCGCGAAGCTTACGAGGCGCTGATTAATTCGACACTTCCCGATAGTACGGGTGCAGATTTAAAGCGTGACTCGTCAAATTGGGCGGCGAACTCCCCGAACGCTAGTGCGCGTGCGGGGCAGGACGATTCACAGGCAAAACATACGGCGAATTCCGCAGGCTCAAATGAATGGAATGCAGGCCATAATCGCAGCTCCTCAAATCGGGTTGAATGGACTTCCGTAGAATGGGAAAAGTGGGAAAGTGCTTTTTCAGGTATACAATTAGAGAATGTGGTTATAGCTTTTATGCTTATTTGTTTATCCAGCGGCTTGCCCCTGTCTAGTAAAGTCAGAACTCAAATAACGCCGCCATACGTTGCACTGGCCTTCTTTTATCATGTAATTTCATGGATAATTTTCTATTTTTTAAGGCATTTTTATGCCCCTTCAATGTGGCCTATTTTCACTAAATTTATTGCGGGGGCTATATACGGGATTGTTCTGGTAATTTTGATAGCTTGCTGTTATGAGGTAAAGGCAACAAATTTTTTAGTTGCGGGAGTCACGGCAGCAGCGTCAGCATGGGTACTAATGGCTGATTTTGATTTCTGACTTGTTAATGCATGAAAGGAGTTGTCTTGTATAATGTCCAAAATTCTATCAGGAGTTCATGAAGCCATAGGTAACACTCCAATAGTCAATTTGAGCAGGATTACGACAAAAGTAGATGAGGAGCGGAAGGAAACATATTGGTAAATGGAAATTTTCTATAAACTTGCCAAAGCGCTTGTAATACTGGTAATAATTGTTGTTGCGCTGCGCTTTTTTATAATGCGGATAATTTTTCAGCCTTCGGGGCATATAGCGTGGACTCCTGACATGGGCGGCTTTGATTACGAGAATGTTTACTTTGCAGCTTCGGACAGCGTAAAAATAAACGGCTGGTATGTCAATTGCGAGAACAGCAGAGGGACTGTCCTGTTTTTTCACGGCAACGCCGGGAATATTTCCCATAGGGGAGACACTATTAGAATTTTCAATTCTCTCGGCATGTCGGTGTTTATAATAGACTACAGAGGCTATGGCGAAAGCAAAGGTTCCCCGTCCATAAATGGCGTTGGCCAAGACGCTTTAGCGGCATGGAATTGGCTCGTATCGGAGAAAAGAATCCCAGCTCAAAAGATACTGATTTTCGGACGCTCGCTCGGTGGGGCGGTAGCGGTCGAACTCATGAAGCACGTTAGGCCTAAGGCGGCAATTCTTGAGTCCACATTTTCGGCTCTATCCGACATGGCGGGGTTCGATTTTCTAAGCCCAATAGTGAGTTTGCTTGTCGGCGGAGCGTGGAACTCCGCTCAAACCGCTGTGAATATAGATACCCCAACTCTTTGCATCCACAGCCCTGAAGATAATGTTGTTCCGTATCGGCTTGGCAAAAGGCTTTATGAAGCATTGGCGGGGGAAAAACAATTCTTTGAAATAAGAGGCGATCATAATTACGGCTTCATTTTATCAATGCCCGAATACAAAGGTCGGCTTGACGAGTTTCTAACCGTTCATTATGGAGAGCGCTTTTTCGACGAAGTTGTAAAATAATTTTAGACCGTAAAAAATAATGACTGCCCCGCAAACAACGTTGATAGCTCTCATTACGCGCGCGTTGATTATTTTACTGAATAGCTTGATTATGAGCACGATCCCAAGAAACCAAACGCAGGAAGCGGAAGCCACGCCTGAAATGAATTTTATCCCTTCTCCCGAAGAAAGGGTTGCCCTGAACGCCCCTAACATCATAGTGCCGTCGATAATTGCATGGGGATTAAACCATGTCACAACGCACGCGGTAGTGACTACTCTTTTTATAGGAATATCGACATCTGCCGAAGTTTCCATATTAACTTTTGAGCGCATAAGGTTTAACCCGATAAAAATAACTAATATGCTTCCTATAAGCAATATTAGTATCTCTATAAATCTTGAACGTTCCATGATTGCGCCTATTCCCAGAAAACACGCAAGCGCAAGTGATATGTCGAAAAATATAACAATAAGCGCTGTAATAATTGAGCGTTTTAGGTTTTGGGTCAAAGCTGTATTTATGACGAATAAATTTTGCACCCCTATCGGCGCCAAATAGGCTAAACCCATTATTAATCCTTGTATATAATTCATTCTGTCTCCAGTATGTTGCAGGCTATAAACTTGAACTTACTTCTATACCACCGATTATTACCAAAACTATCCCGACCCATTGAATCAGGGAAAGTTTCTCTTTGAAAGCAAATCTTGCTATGATTGCAGCTATTACGGGATTGGACGCCGTTATTGGGGCGACTATCGAAACCGGAACGGTCAGAAGCGCGCACATAATTGTTATTCCGCCAAGCGCGAGGCCGCAAGCTCCAGCTATAAACGGGCTTACCCATTTACCGAATCCTACATTAAAAATATGCTTTTTCTCTTCTCTGTTTTTACGAATATACCAATAACTCCAGGCTACTATACTTAACGAAACTGCGCGCCAAAATGTAAACGTTAAGGGCTCAATGTTATGTGTATTAACTAACCATTTTTGAATAGTTATCATTGACCCCCATAATAATGCTGTCAGAATGGCTAAAGTAAATCCAAGGGAATTGCTACGGATTTTTCCGGTTGAAGGGAGCGAGCTCTTCTTTGGCAGGTTCAGGCAGGCCAATCCGATTATTATAATTATCGTTCCTATCCAAAGCTTCATCGAAGGGGTTTCGCCAACGACGAACATGGAGAATATGGATACGAAGATAGGATATGAGTTCGATGTGGAAAGAGCTCTTCCAACTCCGATATTGTCTATAGCAATCATATAGCAGAGGTCGCCTATAAGATTGCCTAAAATTACCATTCCGAAAACAATTCCAAGAACGTGAAGCTCATATTTCCAGAGAATCAGGGAAGGGTTGGTCACGAGGCACGCTATAGCCGCCACGGAGAAGAACCCCAAGCATCTGGTCGCGTTTATCTCAACATTGTCAAACGTATCTTGGCTTTTCCTTAAAAAAATTGGGCTTAACGCCCAGAATACCGTGGTCAATAAACAATATGTAAGTCCCATTGCGTCCATTCGTAACAACTTCTTTTCTATTGAGATTTTGATACAGTAAGGATTTTTTCACATTCTGTAATTTTGTCAATAGCAAAATTGACCCAATTGATGTGAAAGGGTAGATTCCGCCCTTATCATTATTAATTCCGCGGCTATACTGACGGCTATTTCAGCGGGGGCGCCTGCTTTGATGTCAATACCGATAGGCGTGTGAATGCTGTCAATTTCCTCCTGCAAAAAGTTTTGTTCCCGAAGTTTTTTTGAAACAGCAGCGATTTTTGCCTTGCTGCCAATAACTCCTATATAACGCGGCTTTGGTTGCAGCCTAAGCGTCTGCGCCAGAACGCTAAAGTCGAAGCTGTGCCCTCTCGTCAGGATAACTACATAATCCTTTTCCGTGATGTCAACAGATGCGGAAATATCGTCGTAATCGCCCACAATTACGCCGTCCGCAGCAGGGAATAATTCTGCATTCGCGAATTTCTGGAGGCTGTCAAACACGAAGCAGCTAAACCCAAGACGCGGCAGCAAAGGCGCCAATTCCTGCGAGATATGCCCTCCGCCGAAAATGTAGACCCTTCCCGCCCTTGTAAGCGGCTCTGAATAATATTTTTTTCCGCTTCCCATTTCAATCTGCGCGCCGCGATTTGTAAACAACTCTTTACCCTCGTTGCCCGGAATACTGCTGCAGTTATTTGAGTCAGGCGTGTGAATGCTCATACGCCAATCAGCTTCATCGGTAATTTCCGTTACAAGCCAACTGTCGATGTTTTGCGAAAACAACTCGCTGCCCCGGGCAAACAGTTTCCGCGCATTTTCGTCGCGCGCGGATATATACTGAATGTATACCGTAACATTTCCTCCGCAAATCATCCCTAAATCCTCCTTTTCGTTTGGAGAAAGTATGAAGGATTTGATTTGGGACTTAACATTCTTATCCACAAACGCTTCCATTGCCATTTGTTGGACTTTGTACTCCACAGCCCCGCCGCCTATAGTGCCGGTAAAACTCCCGTCGCTGATAATCGCCATTCGAGCGCCCGCTCCTCGCGGCGTCGAGCCAGAATCGGCGATTATTGTGACCATTATCACATTTTCACCTTTGCTCAGCCACTCTGAAACAGTTGCCATCAATTTTTTCACTTTATCCGCCTCATCTCTTACCTTCCTTTTCCAAAGCCGCAGTTCGGAAACACGCATTTAGTGCAGGATAGACACAGTCCGCCATGCCCAAGCAACGACAAATCTTTCGCGCTTATCGGGTCGTCGGCCAGTATTCTTGGCAACACAAGATCAAAAATAGTCCTCTCAGCGTACATAACGCAGCCTGGAAGTCCGATTATTGGAATTTTCGTATTTTCACCGCCGTAATACGCGAGCATAAACATTGCGCCTGGCAATACGGGTGCGCCGTATGACACGACCTCAGCGCCTGTATTTTGAATTGCAAGGGGAGTTCTGTCATCCGGGTCGACGCTCATTCCACCTGTGCAAATAACTAAATCCATGCCACTGTCAATCATCTCTATGCATGTTCCCGTAATCTTCTCATGATCGTCGCCAAGAATTGCGTGTTTCAAAATATCAACGCCGTACTCCGAGAGTTTTTCTTTGATAACCGGCGTGAACGTATCCGCTATCCTGCCATGAAATACTTCGCTACCGGTGGTTATGACGCCGACCTTTTTTCGCTTTAGCGGTATAACGTTCAGTATGGGCGACCCGCTGCACAATTGTTTTGCAGCGCTCATTCTGCTCTCTTCAATGGCGAGCGGGATTATCCTTACTCCGGCAAGTACGTCTCCGGCTTTAACCGGAAAATTGCCGTGTCTTACAGCTATAATCATCTGCCCAAGCGCGTTGATTTCATCCATCTTTTCTTTATTGACCTTGAACAGTCCGTCAATCATTGAGCTTAACTCTATTTTGCCTTCCTTCGCTTCGGAGCGCGCGATATTAGCTCCACGGCACATGCCGCACAACGCTTCAGCAGCGTCGTTTTCGTGCATCATGCCCGTTTCGTCTTCCCATATGTATATGTTTTCTTTGCCCAAGCTCAATAATATCTGAACGTCCTCTTCTTTAACGACATGGCCCTTTCTGAACGCGGGGCCTTTAGTTTCGCCGCGCACAATGCGGGTTATGTCGTGACAGAGTGTTGTCCCAACAGCATCTGCAGTCTTTATCAGCTTCATTTTAAGTCTATTTCCTCCAATTCCATAACGAATATAACTATCCATACAGCAGCATGATGTTCGCAGGGGATACACCAAGCTCGCCCCGAAACTGTTCCATCCTTTTTTCCTTTGGCATGAGCCACCAAATGTCCTGAGAATCATCTATCTGGTCTTTATATCGGAATTGGACGATATATTCAAACTGTCCCTCAATCTCATCCGTTAACCGTACCGAGAAACGGTTTTGAATGGCCTTTGGGTTGAAATAGTGAGCTCTGACGCCTATGGCGCAAAGATCGTCGCACACAGGCCGGGATGCTGTGAACCGCAATCCCCAATCAGGAACGTCTACTTCGTATTCGCCCGCCTTTTTTGCGTCTATAACGTTTTTACAGCCGGTTAAGTACGCTGCCTGACGGCTTTCGGGGTCGGCGAAAAGCTGTTTTGTTTCTTTACGGATAACTATTTTTCCGGCGTCAAGCAGCGCTATCTCGCTGCACAGTTGATAAGCCTCGTCCCTGCTGTGGGTGACTAAAAGCGTGTTTTTGCCAAAACGTTTGAGTAATTTCTGAATTTCGACCTGCAACTGGCTGCGCAAATGGCTGTCTAATGCGCTGAACGGCTCGTCCAGTATGAGCAGTTCGGGATCGCCGACAAGTATACGCGCCAGCGCAACGCGTTGCTGTTGGCCGCCGGAAAGTTGTTTTGGGCGGTTATTTTCAATGCCGCGCAATTGCATTATTTCAATTATTTCACTCAAAGAGCGTTCCTTTTTTGATTTGTCCTTTTCTTTATGCAGCCCGCACAGAATATTTTGGCGCGCGGTCATATCGGGGAAGAGCGCGTAATTCTGAAACAAGTATCCGACGCGCCTCCGTTGCGGGGTAAGGTCGATATTGCGTTCGGAATCGTATAATGCCCTGCCGTTCAAAATGATTTTGCCGCTGTCCGGCTTCAATATTCCGGCAATGCACATCAGGGTCACGCTTTTTCCGCTGCCCGACGCGCCGAGCAATCCCGATACACCGCTATTTATATTGAACGATACGTCAAGGCAAAAATTACCTAGCCTTTTTTTTATATCAACGGTCAGGCTCATTTTGCCGCCGCCTTTCTATCTTGCTTTTCCAGCATGTTCACGGTGGTTAAAACAAGCGCGCTGATAGCTACGTTGACCATCACCCATTTGAACGCGAGGGCGTCGTTATTGGTACGCCAAAGCTGATAGACCGTCGTTGATATAGTAGCGGTTTTTCCGGGGGTATAGCCTATGAGCATACTTGTCGCGCCATATTCGCCAAGCGCGCGCGCAAAAGCCAAAACAGCGCCGGCAAGTATTCCCTGTCGGCAGGCGGGCATTCGTATTCGCCAAAAAATGAAAGTATCGCTCAAGCCGAGGGTTTGCCCCGCATAGGCGAGAGTTTCGTCAAAGCTCTCAAAAGCTCCGCGCGCCGTGCGGTACATCAGCGGAAACGCCGTCAATACGGCAGCGAGTATACCGCCGTACCATGTCATTACAAATTTTATCCCGTATTGAGCGAGGAACATGCCAAACGGTCTCCTTAACCCGAACAACATAAGCAAAAAATAGCCGCAAACAGTTGGAGGGAGTACGAGCGGCAGCGTTAGCAGCACATCAAGAAAACCCTTAAGTACGCGCGGAAGCCGCGCCGCGTAATAAGCGGCAAATATTCCCGTGAAAAACACTATAACACAGCTTATCGCCGCGATCCTGACGGAATTTATCAGCGGATACCAATCCATAATCTATCTCCAAATCATATAATCGTTGCGAAGCGGGTGCTACTCCGCAATCTTTCTGTATGAACGCCTCTATGGTTTTGAAAAGCCGACGCTCTCAAATACTACCATAGCTTCATCGGAAGTCAAATAATCCAAAAACGCGCGAGCGGCGTTCGGGTTTTCACTTGTCTTAAGAACAGCGGCGGGATAGGTCACACGACCGCACATTTCTGTAGTGGCATAATCCACGATTTCAAGTTTCGCGCTGAATGCGTCCGTGCAATAGATAACGCCGCAGTCAACGCTTGCTTCGGATACCTGAGTGGTCACTTCCTTGACATTAGAGCCGTAGCTTAAGCACCCCGATGCGGCAATCGCCTTCTCGTCAAGTTTGTAATACGCAAGAATTCTTTGTGTGTATTGACCGACAGGCACATCGCTGTTTCCCATAGCCATTAATATTTTAGCGCTGGAGAGCGCGCTGCTCATGTCGTTAAAGTTGTTTATGTTCTTCGGGTTCCCTTTTGGGACTACTAACGTTACTCGGTTTTCAAGCAGGTTAATTCGGGATTCCGCAACGACGAAATCGAGTTTTTCGGTGTTGACGGTATCAGGGGCTGTTATGTCGAGTTGATCCATCTGCCTTTGTCCTGCGGATATGAACAAGTCACATTCCGCGCCCTCCTGAATCTGAGTTTTTAGCGTACCGGAAGAGTCAAAGTTAATGGTGAGCTTAACATTCGGTTCCGTTTTGGCGTACAGGGCGGCTATTTCCTGAAGCGTTTCGGTCATGGACGCCGCTGCGAAAATTATAAGCTCGGTCTGAGTGTCATTTCCGGGATATAGTACGCTTGACGGCGCTGCGGAAGCTCCGCAGACTGATACGCCAAATACAATAAATAGCACAAACGCAATGGAAAAGGGGTATTTTAAATTGATCATTTTTGATAATCCTTTCTTGCTTTTCGCAAAAATATACAAGGCATGGATTTACACGCCTTGCTTTCACAATTATATCTCCCTTGGTGAGAATTAGTAGGGGCTGTAACAAAAGCTGGCGGCAGAATGCCGTCCCTACAACATATTGTGCTCACAATACCAAACAACCACTATATATTGTGGTTTGGCTAGCCAATATACTACTTTTGTTACAGCCCCTTTTCAAAGATAGTTTGAGATGAGCTTATTAATCTTGCGGAAGAAGATATTTCAGATGATGAAATCCGGGAAGAAATTGGTATAATATTTGATATGGCAACACATGCGAGTTTATGGCGTTTCAAAAATCAAGCGCTAAGCTTTGTATCATGAAATTCATTTAAACCTGAATCAATGTAAAGAGATTTGTACAATAAAGTTATAACGGCTCTAAAAAATTGTCAATGGAGATGATGTATCAATGTTTTCTGACGATGTAAAACAAATATTGTTCGAAATGGGCGCAGATTTATGCGGTTTTGCTTCTATTGACCGTTTTAACGAAGCGCCGAAGGGCTTTCATCCTTGCGATGTCCTGCCTTCATGCAAAACGGTGGTTGTTTTTGCTAAACAGTTTCCGACCGGCTCGTTGCATTGTAATACAACAGTGCCTTACACTATAAACGGTTATCAATTATATTCGTATCAACAACGAGCCCGTTTTCCACGCTTATGAGCAGAGTTTCCTCATAAACAGTTTCATACCCCATATGAACATAATTGAGCACTTCTCCTCTGGGAACTCTCAAAACGCCGGAAAACCAATCCGCAAACAACGGCTCTTCTCCGGACAACTCAAACAGCCCGATAATGCTTGTGAGAAACAACCGTTTATCCTTTATTTCCCAGCTTCCTATATATAGCCTCCAACATGCGGTTGAAGAAATTATGGAAGGAAAAGTTCTATTCCTTACTTTCTCTTGAAATTCTTCTTGTGGAAGCGCTCTTATTCTGGGATTACCTACCGGAATCTTCGGCTCGGTAAACATATTTTCCGTTTTCCCTTCATAAACGAGTATTTCAGGAGTTTGAGCCGTAGCCAAGGCAGCGGTTGGAGTTAAAAGAATACAGCCTAATAGTGTAACAAAACACACAAATATCACATATTTTTTCATTGTTTACACGTCCTTTCTGAATAGGAGTTCCGTCATTTCACCAGTTCCAAACCCTTGAACCAGCTCACAACGTTTTCATTATACACAAAAAAGAGCTCAGGAGAATTATCTCTTGAGCTCTTGATATAAAAAATTGGAGCGGAAGACGGGATTTGAACCCGCGACCCCAACCTTGGCAAGGTTGTGCTCTACCCCTGAGCTACTTCCGCAACGGGAAGTATCTTACATCACTAAAGTTCAAAATGCAAGAGGAAATTTTTATAACTTTTAAAAATATGAAGAAAACGTATTAAAGTACATGGTTTTTCGAATTCGAATTATTGAATAAATCATTTTGACCAGTATTGACATTGGGCTGTATATCTGTTATTCTTTTTTTGTCGATGTGTTGGCACTCAATACAAGAGAGTGCTAATACAGCGAGAGTAGGGGATGAGAATATGCTGACCGAACGACAATTAGGTATAGTTCTAGCAGTAGTATATGAGTTTATTAAAAGCGGGGAACCTGCCGGAAGCCGTACCATAACTAAAAAATATATAAAGGGCCTAAGCCCTGCAACAATTCGTAACGAGATGTCCGATCTGGAAGATATGGATTTTTTCTACCAGACTCATACTTCTTCGGGCAGACTTCCAACCGCCAAAGCTTACAGGGTTTATGTCGATTCGATAATGCAACGAAGCCGCACTCCTTTCATGGAGACTGCAGAACTGGAAAAAGAGCTTTCTGAGCCTTCGGGTTCAAGAAAAATCGGGAGTATAGAGGATGTTCTGGAACGAGTGACCAGAATGATAGCGCGTCTCACAAATTGCGTAGGGGTTGCGGTGGTTTCCGCGCTTGACGATATTGAAATTCAAAGAATAGATTTTGTTCACATGGGAAGTTCTTCAGTCCTTCTTATAGTGGTGTTAAGAGGCGGGCTTGTTTATCACGGTCATTTTTCCCTCCCGTACAGAATGAGCCCCAATTTACTTGAAGAATTTGCAAGGCGCATCAACACGATAGCTTCAGGAAGAAAATGGAAGGATGTAAGGCAGGTTCTTTACAGCTACGCGCTTTCAGGGTTGGAGGAAATGGAAGTTATTTGCGAGTCCGCTATGAAAGAGATGGAAAATCTTTTGATTTCAAAGAACTATCGCTTTTTCAGCAGCGGAGCTCAACAAATTCTTAAGCTCCCGGATTTTCAAGAGATAGGAAAAATACAGGCAATACTCTCGCTGTTGGAAGAGGAAAAATACCTTGCCGATATGGTTCTGCAATGCAGAATGGAAAACAGCCTGAAAGTAAGCATAGGTAATGAGAGCTCTCCCGACCATATTAAGGACAATTCAATAATATTTCTGCCTGCGAAAGCTTGCGGGCAACAAGCAGTTATAGGAATTATCGGTCCGCTCAGAATGGATTACGAAAGGTCTATTTCAGTTCTTGAGGGAATAGTAGCAGCCATGGAGGAGAAAGATAATGAATGATAGTCAAGAGTTGAACAAAGAGAATGCGGCTAATATGTCTGAAAGTGAAATTTGTTCAGGCGAGGCGACAGAAACGCAAAATGAAACTGAAATGCAATTAACTGAGCTTCAGAATAAGGTATCGGAGCTCCAGAACGAGCTTGCGCTCGCGCGCGCCGATTTTTATAACTACCGCCAACGAATCGAAAAAGAGAGAGCAAGAATGCGCGCTTCGATATCAGAGGACAGAGTGCTCGACTTTATTCCCGTTCTTGATAATCTGGACAGGGCTCTCTGCGTCTCTCCGGACTCAACGGCTTCAGATGTGCTTAAGGGCGTAAAAATGGTACAGAGGCAATTCTTGAGCGTTCTGCAGGATATTGGTGTAGAAGCGATTGCAGTAAACCTGAGTGATGGTTATACGGACTTTGACCCTTTACTGCACGATGCGGTAGGCGCTGACGAGGTATCCGATCCAAATTTGGACAGGAGAGTAGTACAGGAATTATTAAGAGGGTACCGCGCTAAGGAAAGAGTTCTCCGCCCCGCGCAGGTGAGAGTAGGGAAATATGTACCGCCGGAAGAATAATTAATGCCAAACCTGCATAATTACGGCTTGGTATCGCAAAAAATTTCATGAGAGGTGATAGATGATGGCTAAAATAGTAGGAATTGATCTCGGAACGACAAACAGTTGCATATCAGTACAGGAAGGAGATCAGGCCACAATCATTCCGAATGCGGAAGGGATGCGCACGACTCCTTCGGTGGTGGCTTTCACAAAGGAAGGGGAACGCCTTGTCGGGCAGCTGGCAAAACGCCAGTCGATTGTGAACCCCGATCGCACAGTGATTTCAATCAAACGCGATATGGGAACCGACCGTAGAATAACGATAGACGGAAAGAGTTACACTCCGCAGGAGATCTCGGCGATGGTGCTTCAAAAACTGAAACATGACGCAGAGGAATATTTGGGGGAAACAATAAAACAGGCTGTCATAACCGTCCCCGCATATTTCACCGATGCACAGCGCCAGGCGACGAAGGACGCCGGCACAATAGCGGGGCTTGATGTCTTAAGGATAATAAATGAACCTACAGCGGCCGCTCTTGCGTATGGAGAGAATAAACAGGGGGAGCATAAAATACTGGTTTTCGATTTGGGCGGAGGGACTTTCGATGTTTCGCTGCTTGATGTAGGAGAGGGCGTCTTCGAAGTCCTTGCGACAGCGGGCGACAACAGGCTCGGCGGGGATGATTGGGATGAGCGGGTAGCCCGTTGGATGGTGGCTGAATTTAAGAAGAATGAGGGAATAGACCTTTCGAACGACCGAATGGCCATGCAAAGGCTCCGCGAGGCTGCGGAAAAAGCCAAGGTGGAGCTTTCATCAATGGCTGAGACCTCGATTTCCCTGCCATTCATAACAGCAAATCAGACTGGCCCGAAGCATCTTGAAATGGCGCTTTCCCGCGCAAGATTTGAGGAAATGACGGCTGACCTTCTTGACAGAGTCATTGGGCCGACGAAACGCGCTATTGAGGACTCAAAGCTTCCTGTGGGCGAGATAAGCAAAATCCTTCTCGTCGGAGGTTCGACACGTATGCCGATGGTTCAGAAGAAAATTCGCGAGCTTCTCGGCAAGGAGCCGACAAAGGGAATAAACCCTGACGAATGCGTCGCCGCAGGCGCCGCAATTCAGGCGGCGATTTTAGGAGGAGACCATAAGGATATCGTCCTTGTCGACGTGACTCCGCTTTCTCTTGGGCTTGAAACTTTGGGAGGAGTTTTTACCAAAGTTATCGAGCGCAACACAGCGATACCGGTCTCAAAAAGTCAGGTATTCACAACTGCCGCGAATAATCAGACGCAGGTTGAGATTCTGGTGCTTCAAGGTGAACGCGCCATGGCTTCCGACAACGTCAAACTCGGGCAGTTCACGCTTGACGGGATAGCGCCGGCGCCAAGGGGAATACCGCAGATTGAGGTGTCGTTCAACATTGACGTCAACGGCATTCTCAACGTTTCAGCCAAGGATAAAGGAACCGGAAAGAACCAGAAGATAACTATTCAGTCCTCCAACCTTTCAAAGGACGATATTGAGCGCATGAAAAAGGACGCAGAAAGCCATGAGGAAGAGGACAAAAAGAAAAAAGAAGCCGTTGAAGCCAAAAACGAAGCTGACAGCCTTATTTTTTCAGCTGAAAAAGTAATGAACGATCTTGGAGACAAGATGACTCCAGATGAAAAGGGCAAGGTAAACAGCAAAATTGATGTCCTGAAAAGGGCTGTCGAGGGAGGCAACATAAGCTCAATAAACAGCGCAAAAGAGGACCTTAACAAGACAATGCACGAGTTTTCCACCAGGCTTTATCAGGCGGCAGGAGCGGAATCTCCGACGGGCGACGCAGGCGCTGGCACAGGACATCAGGGGTATCAGGAACAAAGTGGTAATACTAACGACAGCGATACGGTGGATGCGGAGTTTAGCGATCACGGACAGGGGTAAATGCAATGCACAATGCACAATGCACAATGAAAGGCAAAAGATAAAGAACTGTTTTGATATTGGGGTGCGGGTTATGGTTTTCGTACCAAATATAATGCAAGCGCAATAAAGACACTTTAGGGGCGGTTCGTTTATAGCCGCCCTTTTCTATTTGCTTTTTGGCTCGTCGCTTTGTCGTAAATTATGCCCGTTAATCGAACATGGTTGTGATGTATTAACGCAGAATTGACAAAGCAGGATGTGTTACAGTAGAATCGTCAACAGCAAACGATTAAGTGGATTCATGCAACGCGGCTAATTTATCAAACCTGTTTAGCAAGCAGGAAAAAATGTGGCGCCGACCCGAATGGTGACGTAACATTACTTATGAGCTTTGTTCTGGATATATTTCAAAGGTTATGGGAAAGGTAGGTTAAAAAGTTTGAAACAGAATTTCACTGTTTTGATTGAGCAAGGCGAAGATGGCGCTTACGTTGCGACTGTTCCTGCGTTGAAGAGTTGTTATACACAAGCTGATACAGTATCGGAACTACTTGAAAAGGTACATGAAGTAATTGAATTATGCTTGGAAGAAAATGAAGCTCAAGCTTATACCAAGTTTATCGGTGTTCAGCAAGTGGAAGTCACAGTATGAGCCAACTAAAAATCATTACAAGTATACAAATGTGCAAGCTGTTGGAGGTTGTAAGACCACCAAATAACCTTTTTTCGACGCGACAAATTTTTTCGCTTCAATGCCTTATCAATATCCACGCCGCCTAACGCGTTCATCATTGCCTTAAGCTCATACGCTATCGCATCTGCTTCAGCTTTGCTGTTTTCAGCGGCAAGAGCCGTCAAAATCTTTCTTTAGCTTCCAGTTTTTGCTAAATTTGCTCCCATCTGGAACGCATGTTCACAATCTGTTGGGAATTGTTCCTTTTTCTGTCTTGCTTTGTTGTTACCACGGTAAAGGGATTATTTCAAAAGCATTTGCAACAGGGCCGACCGGCATGACCACCCTTCTTCTCACCGAGATAGCGCCTTCCTCTTTATTAAAGTAGCTCGCCGGGTAGAACCTGTCATCTGACGATGTGCTTCCACTATGATCAGGTTTCCCGGCCGGATAATAGGTTATATCCTCAATAACGGAATCGTCAATGCTCTGCCACTGTCCCTGCCTTTTGGGCGTAAGCTGCTCCCTCTCCGTGTAGCCGGGGATGTTCGCGTTCCAATACGTGAACATACAATTGGTGAAATAGAGGCTGCCGTCGGATTCGCGCCAGTTGCCCGCCTTAAGCGTCATAAGCGAAGCCATGGACATGGAGCCAACACGGGTATATGTGACCCGCACTTCCTTAAAAGTGCCGTCGTCCTTGAATTCAAAATATATGTCGCCGCCGCCGGCAAGTCCATATTCGCCAATCACATGAATCGTGCCGCCCCAAATACCGAAATATTTTTGTTCCTCTGCGGTAGTTGTTCTTGTGGTCAGCGGCTTTACAGGTTTCGGCGGCGGGGGCGCGGCCTGTTTTTCATGCGCCAAAGGAATATGAACAAAAGCGTTTGCAACAGCCCCGGTCGGCATGACCACCCTTCTTTCGAGGCTGAATGAACCGTTCTCACCATTGACGTAGCTTGCCGGGTATATACGGTCATATTCACTTTTGGTTCCCGATTTAGTGGGGGCGGACTCTCCGGCGGGGCAGTAAAAAGCGTCCAATATTACGACATCGTCCTCGCTTTGCCACTGCAATATGGTCATTGGCGTGATTTGTTCCGCTGCTTCCACGTAACCGGGGTTAAACGTATTCCAGGACGTGGTCATACGGTTGGTTAAATAAAGGTTACCGTTGGATAAATGCCAGCTGCCCGCCGCAAAAGTCATTAAGTTGGCATGATACGATAACGGCCTCTCTGACAGTTCCCGCCGGACGATGCCGACCAATACCTCCTTGAACGTGCCGTCGTCCTTGAGCTCATAATATATTTCCCCTATACCGCTCAGTTCGTCGGGATATCGGTCTATGTATCTGTAATAGTCCGTGTATCCACGGACGATGCCGCCCCAAATACCGACGTATTTTTGTTCTTCTGCGGCAATCGTTCTTGCAGTCGGCGGTTCGGTCGCTCCCGGGCTTCCTGCCCTCTGCGGCGCCTGCGCGTCCTGCGCAATGGCGGCGACCGCCGTGGCTGCGAAGATACCAGATGAGATTATTAGCGCGAGGGTCAAGATTTTCTTTTTCATTAGATGTGATTTCCTCTCTGTATTGATCTTTCCATTTTATATCATAAACACGCAGATGGGCGTACTGCTGTTGTTCCTATGCATGCGTCAGGTATAGATAGAACGCTGATAAGAAAAATTCTGAAAATTATGATATGTCTATTGACGACTATAACAACAGAGTATAAACATTTTCTGTGGAGTAGTAAATATCTTTCGTAATCGGATCCGAATTCATGTTGGAAATTCTGCTGTATTCGTGGTTGTCAGACCACTAAATAGCCTTTTTTCGACGCGACAGATATTTTCGCTTCAATACCTGAATTGAATCGTAAAAAATCATGCTCAATTCCATCGCTGAAAATTACCCCGCCTTCCGGCATCTGCGAAATCACCAATAATGGAGAGTTGGTAATTGTCCCAAAAACAATACCTGCGCCTGTGGTATTGCTGTGGAAAGGTTCGCGTACCGAGTAATATAGAAACTCGCTGTCCCATTCGGGGAAAGTAATGCTAGAGTTTATGATTTTGCCGGTAATAACTCCGGCTATTCTGCTGGCGCCTGCAATTACGCTTTTTAACCAGCCGGTTGAACCAAGCCCCGTGGAAACAATAATTCCGCTAGATGATTGATTCTCCTCCTGTCCGTTGATTTTAATTTTGTATCTTGCCGAAACATGGGTTTGCCTTCCGATAAAAAAGTCGTTAACGGCCAATAAGCTTTGCCCATCATTCAGTTCGGCTATTGCCATTGAAATTTCTTTTTTTTGCCTGCGATTACCTAGCACTTCCCGAACAACGACGGGCACATCAGCACAGCGAAAAGGGAGCAGCACACCGTCATATCTGGCAGGATCGGGGTTTATGGCAATAAGCGGCTGACCATTCAGGTATTTCAGCGTGTTTGCTACTAAGCCGTCCTGACCGATGACAACGACTATGTCATCTTCACTGAACATGAAATTGGGCGCGTATTCTCTATCGATTAATTGAACCCGAGCCAAATTTTTCAAGTGGTTAATTGAAGCGAAAACCGATTCTTTATAAATCCTGTCCTCTTCAACATACTCCTTGATATCTCCGCCCATTTTTTCCACATAAAAGGCTGCTTGAGCCATATTATTGAACTTTTTTACCAATTCATCCGCGCGAGTTGACCTTGTTATGACGACGATTTTGCGTTCGGGTACATAACTCATGGCGTCATCATTTCACGAATCAAATCGGGGGTGATATTCAATTGGCCGATTCTTTCCGCTTTACCCGCCAGATTCTGGAACGCATTTGCTATTAGAGTTTGCGGCTGCATGCCAATCACAGTCAATGCTTTGATGACGTCAATATCCACGCCGCCTAACGCGTTCATCATTGCCTTAAGCTCATACGCTTTAGCGTCTGCTTCAGCTTTGCTGTTTTCAGCGACAAGCGCCGTCAAAATCTTTCTTTTTTCTTCCAGTTTGATTTCCGCATCAAGCTGCTCATTTTTCAATTCATTTTGCCTTCTCATTTCAGCTTGTTCGGCATTGAGCTTAGTCTCGCGAACCTGCCAGCGTTTGTTTTCAACGGCGATTTCCGTATTGTACTCGTTTTCCTTGACGCCGCGCTCTTGTTCAATGGAGGCGTTTCTACGTTCATAAATAGCGTCGTCGGCCATTTTTAAGATTTTTTCTCTGGTTTCCGCCTCTAGTGCCCTTGAGGTTTCTTTGTTTGGTAGAACTGACAGAACCGTCAAACCCATGATCTCGATACCCAGCAATTGAATTTCTTCATTTCGCCGCAAGTCTTCAAGAATGCTCTTTGCTAGAGTTTCACTGGAGCGGATGGCGTCAGAAAGTTTTAAACCCTCCAAATGCTTTTTTGCCATGACGCGAACCAGATTACTTATTCTTACGGGAAGCTTTTCCGGGTCGTCGGATATGTAACTCTTTTTCCAACCTCTGACATCCAGTGTGAAATTAAGGAGTTTGATTAAATTTTTGTTATCTACTATACGATATGTGACCTGGCCTTGAATGGAAACCGACTGAAAATCCGCTGTGGCTTCTTCGAACATGAAAGGACAGTCGTCGCTCGCAATAGGCGCCACGACAATTGATGTGGTGGGAGCGTAGTAAAAAAAGGAAATTCCCGCGCCTTCTTTCACTACATGACCGTTTTTGAATTTAAGAACGTACTCGTTTGGTTGAAATTTGACGTAATGAAGCCCGAACATGATAATCCCTCCTAAGAATTAATTATTTTTTTGTGTATAACTTTGCCGGACGATGCCCTTTGTCGCTCGTATACTTATCAGTTTCCTGAACAAGGCCAATAATCTTAAGCCGAAAATTAGCCGTTGGAACCTTTTTCCAAAGAATCGCTTCATATGCGTTTTGAAGCTGAGTCAAAGTGAACTCGAGAGGTAATAAATGGAAAATTACGTTGCTGTATAGGATTTTAGACTGCAGTCGCCCTAAAGCCATTTTTACGATACCGAAGTGATCAAAACCAAAATCCGGTTCGGTTATTATGAGCTCCTTGTTCTGGAATACCGGTCTCCGGTCTGATGTATTCTGCACCGTAAACCATACCGCATCGCTTTGATATTTTTTTGACTCTTCTTCGTTCATAAGGCCTAAATATGATATGGAAATCACTCTTGCGCGCGGATCCCTGTCTAAATCGCAAAATGTGTAAAGTTGTTCTAAATAGCACCGGTCAACATGTGACTTCTCGGAAATTTTTCTGCATATATTGTCGCTTGGCATCTCGTCAATATTCAAAAAACCTCCCGGCAAACACCACCTGTCCCGATACGGTTCAACCGGTCGCTTGTACAACAGAACCCTTAAATAGGTATCCGGCAGCTTCCTATAACTGTCCGCTTCCTGTGTCTTTATGGTAAAAACAACTGCGTCGGTGCAAACAAAAGGGTGTTCATAATTATATATACTGCCCACTATCCACGCCTCCATTAGTTATTATAAAATAGATAATATCACTTAGATATTATCTAATATAATATATCATCATCGGTTTGTCAAGCCCCCCCGCGTTATCTAAAGAAAATCTCTTGCACTCATCATTTTGATATACTATTTTGCTGCTATTAAAAGATATAGTGTTGCGAAGGAATGTTTCTGAACGGATAAAGACAAAAATTTGTGTTTCCGCTGGCGACACAAATAATCTGTACAAATCATGACGTTTGTTTATGGCTGTATTCATGTTAATATATGTAATTATTTTGCAAATAGTAGTATTATTTTGGAAAACGAATTGAATAGAAAGGGTGGATGAATATGGAGCAGAACCATTGCCAAAGCTGCGGAATGCCGATGGGCGAGGGAGACGGGTTGTATGGGACGAATTCCGACGGAAGTGTAAGCAGCGACTATTGCAGTTATTGTTACGATAATGGGGCGTTCACGACAAATTCAACGATGGAGGAAATGATCGAAATTTGTGTCCCTCATGTGTTGTCTGCTACCGGTATGAGCGAGCATGACGCGCGAAACATGATGCTCGGCTTTTTACCGTCGCTTAAGCGCTGGAAGAAATAGGGCGCGTCATGAGGGACGCGGAACAAACGGTGGGGAACCTCATAGACAAACAGAGCGTTTCTTTCATAAGCTCCGTGGACGCTGACGGTTTTCCAAATACGAAAGCCATGCTTCCGCCGAGGAAGCGCGAGGGAATAAAGGTATTCTATTTCACCACCAACACGTCTTCAATGAGAGTCTCGCAGTTCATGGCAAACCCAAACGCCTGCATATATTTCTGCGACAAGCGTTTCTTCAGAGGAGTGATGCTCGTCGGCGCCGTCGAAGTCCTGCATGACAGTAAAAGTAAGGAAATGATATGGCGTGATGGAGACACGATGTACTACTCTAAGGGAGTCACCGACTCGGATTACTGCGTTTTGAAATTTACCGCGCATAAGGGAAGAATTTACGGAAACTTCAAATCGGAGGATTTTTTGGTATAACATATTTAAAATAATATGTGGGACGGTAATCCCATAACACTTGAACAAGGCGGCATTGACAGGATTTTCAATACCGTCAATCTGTTTAACAAAGATAACGCGCATATTTTTCGGCGGCAAAGCAACAACGCGAATAGATGGAGGGTATTATATTTGAAGATAATTCTAAGCTGCGTTATTTTTATAATAGCGATGGCTTAAAAATGACCAACGAACAGTTTAAAAACTAAAGGAGCGGAGGATAATGCTGACAATTGATTTTATAAAAGAGACAGTAATTCCATTAGCAAAAAAATATGATATTGTAAAAATCGATTTATTCGGTTCATACGCCAGTGGAAAGGCAAATGATAAATCTGACGCGGACTTCCTTGTTACGTTCAAAGTCGAAGTACCATCCATTTTTAGAGTTATGGGATTTAAGCATGAACTTGAAACCAGTTTGAATCATCCCGTTGACATAGTTACGTTGCCGCAGTCGCGACCAGAAAAGCTGCTTATTGAAGAGGTGGTTAGTATATATGAATATGCGGGATAGAACACATATTGACAGGATTAAGAAGGAATTATGCTTTATTAAAAGAACTACAGGACAGATTAGCAAAGAAAAGTTCTTATCAGATGACGTTTTTCAGCACGCGATTTCAATGTCCTTAATAACCATCGGCGAATGCGCAAATCATTTATCAGAAGAATTCAAAGAACACCATCCGCAAATACAATGGATACAAATAATTGCGGTCAGAAATATTGCTTCACATGGTTATTGGCAGCTTGACATGAAGCAGATATGGAAAGCCGTCGAAGAAGACATACCCGAACTTATGGAATTCTTTCTGAAATTTTGAACATCAATGGCAAAGGAAATGGCGATGAGTGAGTGGGATAAAAAGTAGCTATGGAAATGATTGCTGTTAATCTGTTTTCGTTGGTCGGGATTTTAAGAAGCTGTTTTTCCGTTTGCATTGCATCCAACTCACACATGAAGATGATGTGTTGCGGCTTTGGTTATGGGTAATGAATATATCCCCCTTGAACACCTCTCGAAATCATGATTCTTGCGGCGAAGTCGATTCCTCCTTCACAACCGCTAAACTTATAACCCAAAGGTTTCAATATTCTAATTATGCTGTTTATCTGCGGGGAGTGGACAGCATTTTCAAGCCTTGCGATATTGTTGTATTATAGTATTGGCATGTATTTGGGGGAGAGTGATTTTATGAAAAAATATGATTACAAAAAAGTTGACGCTTTTACTTCCAATAACTCGTTAGGAAATCCTGCGGCTTGCGTTTATTTAAACGAAGGACAGTCATTGGCTGAGGATGAAATGCTAAGCATCGCGAAACAGCATAAAGGTTTTGTTTCGGAAGTTGTTTACTGCACAAATAATGGCAGTTGCGGTTTTGACTTGGCGTATTATTCATCGGAATGCGAAGTCCCGTTTTGCGGCCATGGCACAATTGCATGTATGTATTCGTTGATAAAAGATTCTCCTGAATTGTTGAAACAGTCGGAGATAATTATTCATACCCGAACCAAAGGAAGCCTCATAATTTACAATAAAATAACTGAACAGGACGCAGTTTACATTTCAGCGCCCGAGCCGGTATATTCATCTGTTCCTATATCTTTAGAAGCTATTATTGATTGCTTAAGCGTGGATATATCGGCGATTTCAGACGCTTATCCTGTTGATTTTATCGACGCGGGAAACAGAACTCTAATCATACCGATAAGAGGCTTGGAAGACGAAATAAACATCTTCCCGAATGAGCAAACCTTAAAAGAATTCTCGTTGAATAACGGCATAGACGTTATTTTGATTTTCTGCACAGAAGTAATGGACGAAGCGCATTTTGCGCATACGAGGGTGTTCGCGGCGAAATACGGCTATCTTGAAGACCCCGCTACAGGCTCTGCAAATAGCGCTTTCGGCTATTATCTTCTGAAAAATAATATGTGGGACGGCAATCCCATAACACTTGAACAAGGCGGCATTGACAGGATTTTCAATACCGTTAATCTGTTTCACAAAGATAATAGAATATTTTTCGGCGGCAAAGCGACAACGCGAATAGAAGGGGTTTATTATATTTAATAGTTTTTAACAAAAGAGCAGATAAATCAAATCCCCTGTAAACGCTTTTTGCGTGCAGGGGAAAACTCACTTTAGTCTGAGGAAAAGAAGCGTTAGTTTATCATACTTTGTATTTGTTCCACGGGCAAACCTGTACTCTTAGTGATTATTTCCAGTGGTATTCCATTAAAAAGAAGATTCCTTGCCACTTCTTCTTTACCTTTTACAAAGCCTTTTTCCATGCCTTTTTCCATGCCTTTTTCCATGCCTTTTTCCATGCCGCGCTCTTCAGCCATTCTTTCTTCCACTTGTTTAAGAAAAGGCTCATACATAAGCTTTCCCTCCTTATTCAGTTGTTGGCAGTATTCCCAATATTGTTTCTGCAACATTTCATCTTTCAGATTTAATATACGTATTATAAAAAGTACAAGGTCGCGTTTCTCGTTCTTGTCCCAGCTCCGTTCAGCGAGAAGTTCCGTCAACGTTCGCAGGTATTTAAACTTCTGAATCTCCTCTTTTGTTTTCTGCGCACACATTGCAGCGTAAAGGGCTAGGTCTATCGGGTTGTCGCTTATTCGTAACTCGTCGTCGTTGAGTTCCATCAAAACGAGATTATTATACCTGTAAACAATTTCCGTGCCAAAATTGGAATGAGAATAAAACCGCTCATCTTTTCTATGACCGCTTGTAATGATAGCCAGAGCCACTGGATTTTTCCTGTAATGCGCATATATCAGACAACAGTAATGAAACATTCTCTCGGCAAGATTGCCTCCACCAGAACCTTGTTGAGCCTCACAATGGAGGAGTATCCACTTATCATTCCCGTTTTTCAATGGCACTTCAAGTATGAGATCGGCAAAATGCGGGCTCGTATGAATTGACGGGTCTCCCGTATTCAGGATGTCACGAAATTCCTTATCGAGAAGCCGGTGAGACCGGTTCGTATCAACTGCATTGTAAAGCTCCGGGAGCGCCCTTTTAAGCAAATAGTAAATGAAACGGTCTATTAAATCCTTCCAATAACTATCGTAATCGAAATATTCCTGCTTTTCGGAGCCGTTATAATATGCCCCCGTATTCGCTATATCTGTGATGTTCTCTGCCGTCATAAGCTTTCACCTCTGAATGAACCATTATAACACGTTTCTTCTAAAAACACCGGAATATCACTGAACAGGACGCAGTTTACATTTCAGCGGCAAAGCGACAACGCGATTAGGGGGGTATTATTATTGAGTTCGGAAAACTATACTGCTCAATTCTCAATTTCAGGCGGGCACATTATTGTTGCCTTAATTGTTGTCATTCTTCAGACAGCCTTTTGCTGATGTATAAAGCATTGTTCAAAACTCTTGTGATATAGACCGTTTCAAACCTGATTACAAAGAAAACTATATAATTATCAACAATCAATGACTAAAACCACTTGGAACACTCAGCTTCTGAACCTATTATCTATATTCGTTACGTCATATATTCAAAGGACAACTCTCTTCTCATGATCCATTTTCAGCTTCAGTACCCCCACGCTGTATGAAATCAATTAGCTTTTTCGTAATGATATAAGGTAAAGCAGGTTTATCTATCTCCTTGATAACCTTTAAATATAAATCAGAGTCAATTGAATGTCCCAGTTTTTTTGCTGATTCCTTTAAGCGTTTTAGTTCATAATTTACTATTTTGTTAGTAATTTCGCGCTGTCTGCCTAGATGCAGCTTGTTTTGACTCATAATTAGTTCGTCGCGCATGACATCGAAAAGAAATTTGTCGCGGTTTAGCCAATCTGCTAATATCTGCTCGTAATTGGTTATAATTAAGCTCTTTGTCATGTTATCTGATGCTACTGCGCATTGTAAGGCTGCATATATATAATTCACACATTCATCCACACCAGAACAAATATTTCTAATATATGACCCCCATTTATTCGATTGAAGCTGCGGAATACTGAAGAAAAACTCGTCTTGATCCATTTTAAAAAAATCGTGAACATCTGTCAGTATTTTCCTATTTTTGGAAAAAACATCAGCATTGACATTATGGCAATAAACATATCGTAAAGCATTTATCTTTTTAACATACTCTTCAACATAATCCATCTTTTGGTCGTTCAGGGAACCTTTATTATTCAGCATATTAAGTAATTTTTTTATATTAGGCATACAGTCAAAAAACAATCCATAGATATTAGTCACGGCGCACCAAAACAGTCCTTCGTCATTGCTACACTGATGTGCTTTTGGCGCGTAATAGGCAGCGAAAAAAAGACGCGGTGATAAATGGGATGCCATATATATATTTATTTCTTCAATTTTGCGTGTTGTAAATGCAACCCCATCTATGTAATTATCACTCATTCGCTTGACCGTCTTTCGGAGTCAGCCCACGGAAAGCGGCAAGTCCCATGTAACCTAATCCAAGCTGAAAATCGTCGCATGACACACCACTTTTTATTTCAATTCCTTTTATATTCCATTTGCGAAAATAAATATCCCTACCACCGTTATTATCTCTACTTATTCTTCCAATGCGGACATAATTACCGCTTAGAACATTATCTGGTGTGTTTTGGTTAAAATTACCGCTGAATTCTAAAGGCTTTCCTTTTTCGTCGCAAAGAATATGTTTTGTGCGGATACGATCATTGCCCCGTTGCTCAACTAATTCGGTACAATTGCGTATTTTGTTGATTGTTTGCCCGTAAGCACTGTATTGTTCTAGATGTAGGTTCGCTAATGCCATGACATAAAAGAACAACAGCGTTTTTGGCGTGCAATCTTGATTTCCGCAAAAATCACGGCATACACCGAGTATATCTTTCCATTGGTCGTTTGTCATCGCAGTAAACTGTTCTTCAGCTGTAAAAATCGGCGTTTTATTATATGCAATCCATTTTAGTTTTAACCGTTGCCTCTGGCAGATATGATCTTTTATTGTTATTACAGCATATTCATTCTCGTCATAATATTTCGCGCATATTTCACGGCATCTTAAAGCTTGGTCATTGTTGAATGCTTCAATTCGGTTTTCATACTCTCTTTGGCGTTTAGTAATTCCAGCAGTCTCCATTTCTCTGGCCACTTTCAAATAGACAGCATATGGATTTCCATCAATAATGAGGCTATTAATATATTCATCACTTAAGGAAGAATCTATCTTTCTATAAATCCCTTCGGCAGGATTAATAAAATTCGAATCTTGTGCAACATAAACATACTCATCCTGAGTCTTTCGTATCAAATTATCAGCGGAAGCAAGCAATTCAACTGTTTTGGCCTGCGGCAATTTGTCGCAAAATTTCAAGGTAAGCCATAATTTAGTGCTGATAATATACCCGTTATCCGGTGCGTAGCCAAGCTGCTCGTCTAAATCCTTACTAAGTTCCATATATTCTCGTTCATCATATTTGTTTTCATACTCCATCAGATTTATGCAACAGTTTACCCTTTCAACCACCAAGCTTGTAAGTAGACGTGACGAAATTTGTCCATGTCTCTTTTCAATTTGGATGGCTTCGTTGCAAATTATAACAGCATCACGTAACATTTTCTGTTTGTTGTCGTTTATGTGTCTATTCTCACTTTCTAGCATTTTTATATACTCGCGGATGTATGACGCCTCTTGCACCACGAGTGGCGATAATAGTGATCCTTGCTCTCGTGATTCGCGTAACGCATCAATTATCTTTTCATATTCCTCGGATGTCAAACGCTGAAAATCCTTGGAGTTTGGACCTATCCTAATCAACAACTTTACAATTAAGTTCACCTCGGTTTTATCATTGTAATTCAGGGTCATTATAATATTCACAATCTGGTTAACTTCTTCAGACTCAATTATCTTTTGTGACCGTAAATAAATCATTGCTTCGCCACGGGTTCTGAACCGTACAGCGTAATCGGAAAACTCATATTCGTCATATGTCAGATAAATCATGGATGAAAGCACTTCCTTTACCCGGTGATCATATAGATTTATCAGACGCAGTATAAGCGAAAAAGGCATGAAGAGGTCATATTTTGTGCATATGGCCGTGTTTACTAGTGCTTTCTTAATGTTATTAATAATTTTATCTTCGTCGTTATTTGTTTGCCCTTTTTCGTTTGTAATAAATCCTGAATTTTTTAAGGCTATTTTTATCTGGCTTGTTTCGTATTTTTCAGCAATAAGCTTTTCGACAAAATCTTTACTAGAATATTGAATTACATTCTCAATATAATTGCCCATACCTTTTTCAATCCCAAGTCGCGTGTCTGTGAGTGAGGTGTATAGGAACAGCATGAAATTATTACGCAATTCTTCTGATTTTTTAAGTTGTTCAATTACTTTGTCAATATACACCTGTTCCCATCGCGCTTTGCGACTAAGAATCTGCTTGAGATGGTTGATTTCAAGAGAATCATCACCCATATTCAATGATTTATTTGTTTCAAGGAACTGAAAATAGGTTTTTTTTACACTTTTTGTGATTTGTTGCGTCATATGCTCATCTATGCTTTCGTATTTGTCTGCGTTTTCATATGCAGTAAAAACAAATTGGACATTACGCGCGCGGGTATGCTTTATGTAGTTACATAAACTCCTGCATTTTAGCATGTCGCTGGTAAAAGCCGACAAATCCCAAATGACAAGTGAACACTTAGCTCCAATTTTTTCAAGCTGGTGTAAAACATTATCTAAGACATTCATTTCACCATCAGCATTCTCAATCCTTCCGCTTGGAGACATCATAACTTCGCGATGAAAATCTATGTCCTTTTTGTTTATAAAGATAACAGGGTATTCTTTTTCGTAAAAAACGCGGTATGCTAAGTAAGCAACTGCAACACTTTTACCACTACTTGGTTCTCCTTTAAGACATATCGGATAGTTATCTTGCTTTTTTTCTTCAGTACCGGGATTCTTTAGACCTTTATTCACTCGTTTGAACAATTCTTCATCGTGAGCTCGCACTAAATTAAACTTATTCTTGTAACCGTACCATGCTGGGGAAGTGGTGCTCTCCTTTAAAAAACTGGAAAATTCTGTTTCTATGTATTGTGGAAGTACTATGCGCCTGTTAATTTCTTCTTCAGTCAGCAATGTTGCAAATTCATTGAAGCGCACCAAATCCTTTTTATCTATAAAGCAAGCTTTGCCAGCTACGTACACTTTTGTTTTGTCGCTTTCGTAATGAAGGCTATAGGAATTGTCATACTCGTCATTGACTGAGTCATCGGGTACGGTAAATTCTTCGCTTAAGCATAGTATTGGGGTGGGATCTTCGTTCTCCATGTCTCGTTCGGGTAATATTTCTTTTACTAGTATATCTTTGACACCAAAAAAGATAACAGAGCTGTCACGTTTTACACTATAGAGGAAGTCTTGCATTTCGCTTGTAATAAATGCATCGTTTTCGGAATAGCCTACAAAGATGAAACTACCGCCATTCTTTAGCCTGTCATCAAGAACTCTTTCTAAAGCTTTTCGGGCTGTCTTTTGGTCGCGTTGAGATGGTTTTGCTCTTGATACTGATTCAATTTCCGGTGTTCCGAAAAGATAGCATATTTTTAGGTTTCGTTGCTTAGGAAAGCACGGATCGTCGATGGACACCAATCTCACTTGTCTGTATGAAGGAAGGGCTTTTGTTACGGCGTTACACAACGCCAAATCTCGTTGCGAAGTTATAATGAGCCACCATTTCTGCTTGAGGATGCGCAAGTTTTCTTCATTTGCTAAGTCAAAACTCTCGCCGACAAACAACACGTGCGGTTCTGAATCTAAGTTGTCCAGAATTCTACTGGAAATATCCTTTACGTTTTGCATGATTCACTCCTCATTCTACAAAATTAGTTTTTCTTATTTATAAACTGTATAGCTGTATAATATTTTTAAGAAAGTTATAAAATTCCAGATAACGACTTAATTATTATAGCTTAAAAATTCAGTTTATGTTTGAATGCTTATAATCTCTGGAAGCAGGTTGTCGATAAGTCCAAAAAATCCAGCATTTCTATTTCTCTATTCAACACCCGTTTTTTCGTGTGCTATTTCGTCATAACAACCCTGCTTTCTGGTGTTCTTCAAGCTCGCGTAAGTAAGAGCTGAGATCTGCCTGATACTTCAACTAAATCTGGTATTGTAGCTGACGGATTGTATTTTAATATATCAAGAATTGAATCTATATTTTATAATAATATCAAATACTCTGACACAAAGGAGAGTGCGCCATGGATCGCAACTTTGCTCAAACTAAAAAGATGACTCTATATCACGGGAGCAACATGGCTGTTGAGAATCCCGTTATTATACATTCCCCGAGAACTCTTGACTTCGGAGAAGGTTTTTACACCACTACAAACAAACTGCAAGCGGAGATATTCGCACAAAAAGTTTTGGGCAGGAGAAAAACGGGCGTTGCGATCGTTAATGTCTGCACTGTAAGGGGGTAAAGGCGTGGAAAAGGATAAATTTGCTGCTATGATGGAAATGCTCGTTCCACAGGTTGTAGCGCTTATTGCGGAACGCAGGAACGTGACGACGCTTGACGCTATAAAACTTTTCTATGCGTCCGCGCTCTATGAGCGTCTTGAAGTTGAAGAAACCAAGCTGTGGCATCTTAGCGCCCTAACACTATATACTTTATTCGAAGAAGAACTGGACACAGGCAAAATCACCTACCCCGAGGAGGCGTAATCGGTGGATAGCAAAACAAAATTCTTGATATATTGCATGGAGATATACAAGCGCGAAAAAGAATTGAATGGAGTGCAGGTCTTGGATCATTTTTCGAGGTACAACCTGTTTAACTACGTGCTGGAATTCTACGAAATATTACATATTCATGGTGTTTCCTACATATTGCATGACATAAACAATTACATCTCCGAGCAAAATAGAGCATATTCATAAAATGAAAACATCCCGCCCTTACGACAAAGATTCCCGTCCATGTCCCGTATTGCACAAATAATAATTGGAAGTTATAATTTTTGATAGAAAGAAAGTAATCGTAAAAGCGGGCGGCAATCACGTATATGTATGGAGTACTCGCCAGTATAAGTGATTGTTGTGGTTATTCGAACTGGCAGCAATGGTAAAACGGGCGGTTCAATGAGACCTCCGGTTCACATGGGGCTCATTTACTTCACAAAACACGAAAGGAAGTGCAGGGCAATGTTGGTAAAATCAAAAGCGGTAAAGTTTTTTCTGGTGTTGGTATTTGTTCTTGCGGTGAGTAGCGCGTCGTTTGCAGCGGAGAAGATAATCAAGATTGGTACGATATTCCCGCATACAGGGCCGGCGGCAGTCTCCGGGCAGAACTGTGTTGCGGCGGTCGAGACTGCGGTCGAGTTCATCAATAACAAGTACGACTGGGAAGGGTTCCCCCTCGCTCAAAAAGAGGGACTGCTTGACGGATACAAAATAGTACTCGTCAATGCGGATCATCAAGGAAAACCTGACATCGCGAAGTCCGAAGCGGAGCGCCTCTATGAAGAAGAAGGCGTCTTTGCCATCATCGGGTGTTACAACAGCTCATCAAGTAAACCTGCCAGCGCAGTTGCCGAGCGCCTTGAGAAGATTTTCATGTGCGGCGCGTCCAGTTCCGCAGAGTTGACGGAGCGAGGCTTCAATTACTTTTTCAGAACAGCTGCAACCGACGCGATTGAGTCGGCGGAGTTCGGCGAATACATCGAGCACCTTAACAAAGAGAAGGGCACGAATCTGACAACGCTCGGGCTTATCTATGAGAACTCCGAGTTTGGAAAGCACGCTGCGGACGAAGGAAAGAAAGTTGCGGCAAAGATGGGAATAAATGTTGTGGCGGACATCCCGTTCACAGTTGGCGCCACGAACATGGACAGCGAAATTCAGACTCTCAAGGCGGCTAATCCTGATGTCGTCTTCGGCGCGGCGCTTGGCGGAGACTATTCCCTTATGGTGCGCACGATGAAGCAGAGCAACTGGGCGTCCAAAATTTTCATCAATTACTGCACAGGATATCAGAATCCCGCGATAAACAAGGAACTTGGAGCGGACAGCAGTTACTACATGGGCGGTATGGGTTATTCCCCTGAAATAGCTGAGGTATACATGAAGGCAGCACTTCCCGCGCAAGAGATCTATCGTGCTAAAACAGGATTTCCTCTCGACTCAGACTCAATTCAGGAGACAGTTTGTCTGCATGTACTAGCGCAGGCCATTGAGAAAGCCGGTGTTCTGAACACGGAGAAGGTAGTTGAAATACTGCGCACTGAGACATTTGATTCCCCGCTCTCGCTGAGCGGAAAAGTAGCGTTCGCCCCCGGCGGTCAGAACAGCAAAGCTTTCACCGTAATCACTCAGCTGCTTGACCTGAAATATCGCACGGTCTTCCCCGCAAGCTACGCGGATTCCGAGCTGATATACCCGTTCCCTGCTTGGGATAAGAGATAGAAAGAAACAATACTTAGAGCTTAGAACGTAGATGAGTAAATCGGGCATTTTGGTTCGTAATAATAAAAGGTATTGAAATAAGCGGGCGGCATAATGCCGCCCCTACATTGCTATAACCACATTTCTTTGTTGGAGGGAGGCATGGATAGTGGATTTTTTCGTTCAGGTCCTGATTGACGGATTGATGAACGGCGCGATTTATGGGCTCGTGGCCGCAGGGTTGAGCCTGATTTGGGGCGTGATGGACGTTATTAACTTCGCGCACGGGGAGTTCCTGATGGTGGCGATGTATACCTGCTACTGGATTGGAATGCTCGTCGGGTTGGACCCGCTGTTCTCGTGGGTGCTTACCGGCGCCTTTTTGTTTTTCCTTAGCGCGGGTTCGTATAAATTTATTGTTCGGCGCAGCATCGGCAAGGCGGCAATGGCGCCTCTGCTTGCGACGTTTGGGCTGTCGATTTTTCTAAAAAACTTCTGCCTTAACAGGTTTACCCCAAACTTCAGGCTGCTCTCAGGAACTTCTCTGGAAGGCAAAGTAACGCACATTTTCGGAGCAATAGTCTCGCAGCCTAAATTAGTGACAGCTATTTTTTCATTAGTTATGCTGTGCGTTCTCCATTACATGATTAAGAAAACGAGAATAGGGAGGGCGATACAGGCGACGGCCATGGACAGGGAAGCTGCTGAACTTATGGGAGTAGATACGGAGCGTATATTTACGCTCGTGTTCGGAATTGGCGGGATGTGTGTAGGTATAGCGGGCGGTTTTATGACATCATATTTGGCTGTTTTTCCCGAGGTGGGAGCGCTCTTTAGCCTCATCGCGTTTGTCGTGGTGGCGCTCGGCGGATTTGGAAGCATTCCCGGCGCGCTGTGCGCGGCTCTTCTTATTGGCTTAGTCGAGTCGTTCGCTGGTTTTTATATTGCGCCCGTAATGAAATACGTTGCGGTTTTCGCCCTTTACCTCGCCGTTGTTTTAGTTAGGCCAAAGGGCCTTTTCGGGTGGTGACGGACTATGAACGATAAAAATGGAAGCTTTATGAAATCGAAAAGAAGATTAATCGACAATATCCTGTGGATAGGGTTGATAGCTGTGCTTGCAGCGCTTATATTCATTCCCGGCGCGATAGGAAAATCGACCCATACCCATGTGTTGGTACTGGTGCTGCTTTACGCTAGCATGGCGCAGAGCTGGAACATACTAGGCGGCTACTGCGGGCAAATATCGTTCGGACACTCGGTTTTCTTCGGCTTAGGCGCCTACGGCGCGGGCATGGCGATGGTAACTTACGGGAGCATGCCGTGGCTTGGGATTCTGGCAGGAGCAATCATAGCCGCCGTCACAAGCGTCTTGCTTGGTTGGCCGTGCTTTAAGCTGAGGGGACATTATTTTGCTATAGCTACATTCGCCATCGTTGAGATATTCGGGCGGGTTTTTCTGATTTGGGACTGGATAGGCGGAGCGTTAGGGCTTGACTATCCAATAATAAAGGATTCATGGTCGTATTTCCTTTGGTCGAGCAACAAGACCGGGTATTACACGGGCGCCCTTGTCCTCTTCGTGTTTATCTTCGGCGTTGTCAGGTACATCGAGAGCAGGAAGCTGGGCTACTATATGCGAGCTGTCAAAGAGGGGCAGGAGACCGCTGAGTCGCTCGGAGTGAACAGTACGAAGGTCAAACTGACCGCGATGGCGTTGTCCGCGTTCTTGGCGGCGCTCTGCGGGGCGTTCTTTGCGCAGTACAATTACAGGGTTGACCCTCCAATGGTCATGTCGCTTGATATGTCGATGAAGTTTGTACTGATAACTATTTTGGGAGGAATGGGGACGTTTTGGGGGCCGTTTCTTGGCGCAGCCGTCCTGATCCCTCTGCAGGAGTACACGCGCACATCTCTGGCGTTTCTTGGGCCCGGCGTCGACCAAATGGTTTATGGATTATTAATAATATTCATGATGGTCAGGCAGCCAAAGGGCATCATGGGATTTTTGGCCGAGTTCGGAATTCTGGGACGCAACGAAAAGAAGGAGGCGACCGGTGATGACGCTTCTTGACGTGCATGGACTGACGATGAAGTTCGGTTCTCTTGTCGCCAACAGGGAGGTTTCATTCTCGGTAGACGAGGGGCAGATAGTTGGACTGATAGGCCCGAACGGGTCGGGGAAAACTACGCTTTTCAACTGCGTTTCCGGTCTCTACAAACCTATTGCGGGGCGTGTGGTCTTTAATGGAAAGGACATAACATCGAAACCGGTACACGAGATAGCCCAGCTCGGGCTGACGAGGACGTTCCAGATTGTGAAGCCGCTGAGCGACATGACGGTGTTGGAAAACGTCATGGTCGGCGCGTACCTCCGTTATCCGGACAGGGAGGCGGCGCGCGAAGAGGCTCTTAAATGCGTGAAACTTTGCTACCTGGAAGAATTTCGCGACAGGCTTGCCGGCGATATGACTATTGGAAATAAAAAGCGGCTGGAAGTTGCGCGGATTCTCGCCACCAATCCGAAAATGATCCTTCTCGACGAATCGGTAGCAGGTCTCACTTCAACAGAAGCCAAAGAGATGGTAGCGCTTATCGTGAAACTCAGGGAGGAAGGGCGGACGATATTGATGGTCGAGCACATAATGGAAGCCATCATGCCCATATCCGACAAGATTGTGGTACTGAGCAGCGGAAGCAAAATAGCCGAAGGGCGTCCGGAGGAAATCGCTTCGGACGAGCGGGTCATTAGCGCTTATCTCGGTGAGAAGTACGCTAAACGCTTTGCACATAGCGGAGGAGGGGTCGGCCATGAGTGACGTAATTTTGAGAGTGTCGAACATTTCCTGCTATTACGGGCAGATGCAGGCGGTCAAAGACATGTCGCTTGAGGTCCGGCGCGGGGAAATAGTTGCCATTATCGGGGCGAACGGAGCGGGCAAATCGACGCTCATGAAGTCTATAGCCGGACTCGTTGCTCCGCGCAGAGGAACTATCGAATTCGAGGGTGCAAAAATAACAGGCGCCCCGGCGAACAGGCTGATCCGAAAGGGTATAAGCTACGTACCTGAAGGGCGCAGGCTTTTTGCGAATCTCTCCGTGCGTGAGAACCTTGAGCTTGGCGCCTTTGTGGAAAAAGATAATAAAAAGATAAAAGATAGGCTGGACGAAATCTTTGAACTTTTCCCAATCCTAAAAGAGCGGGAACACCAGAGAGCTCATACGATGAGCGGCGGAGAGCAGCAAATGTGCGCGATAGCGCGCGGCTTGATGAGCGCGCCAAAGCTGCTGATGCTGGACGAGCTTTCGCTAGGGTTGATGCCGAGCCTCGTCGAAAAAGTAATGGAGTCCGTCGTAGCTATTAACAAAAAGGGCGTATCTATTCTGTTGGTGGAACAGATGGTTCAGGAGGCTCTCGAAATCTCAGCCAGGGGATACGTAGCGCAAGTCGGCAGGATCGTACGCGAAGGAACGGCAAAAGAGCTGCTGGATTCGGACGAAGTCCGCCGCGCTTATATGGGAATGTGAAAAAATACAGTGGCGAGTGGCGAGAAAAGACAAAAGACAAAAGACAAGACAAAAGATTGAGCAAGAGAAGAAAGGGCTTTATAGGGGAGGCATTATTCCTCCCCTATAAAGTCTTTTTTTACTACATTTTTACGAATTCATCGACGTTCAAGGCGACAATTCAAAGTTTTTAACAATGTTCTAACCGGCAACCCAATGTCTTTGGCAACAGGCGGCTGTAACAAAAGTAGTATATTAGCTAGTCGAACCACAATATATAGTGGTCAAGCGGCATAATGAACACAATATATTGTAGGGGCGGCATTCTGCCGCCAGCTTTTGTTACAGCCCCGCTTTTGTTACAGCCCCCTAACTAAGCTATATTTGACAACTCGAAGTCTTGAGGATTTTCTTTTGTCTTTAACTCCACACTCCACACCAATGTCATTAAGTTAAGTAAAAAAGACTCTGGATTACCATGAAAGTAATCAAAAGGCAAAAACTAAAAGACCACTGGATTGCCGCGCCGCAAAAAGACGCGGGCGTAAAGAGCGGCTTCGCCGAGGCGCAAAGACGATTAGGGTGTATTTTGCGATGCAATTTTGTGTCCATTGGGGTGTTATATGTCAAAAAAGCTTCGCCTATTATATGCACATAGCAGAAAATGCTTTGAGTTTTAATAGGAGGTCGAAACTATGGACAGTTTGCTCAAATTCGTAAAAGCTTATGTGAAATCTATGCGGCTTTATTATGCCTTCATTACGGGCATATCCGGATGGGTGGGAGTTTCGTTTTACGAATACGTTACGCCCGTTCACTACTCCAATATACAGGTAATGCCTTCAGCAGAAAAGAAATTGATAATATTAACGTTTCTATTCATGTGTTGGGGAATTAACCAGATATTCAACGACTATATGGGGCTTGCGGAGGGCAGAATTAACGCCCCGAACAGACCGATGGTGACGGGAGAGCTTAACGCCGCCGCCTCTTTACTTCTTTCCACTGTCCTTCTCGCTGCTGTTTCGCTCGCCACTTATTATTACCTTGAGCCGCTTGCCCTGTTTCCGTTGCTGACAGGAGTGGGGCTGAACTTCATCTATGAGCACGCAAAGGGATACGGAATACTAGGTAACATCGTCTATGGCCTGACTATAAGCTCTTGTTCGGTGTTCGGTTTTCTGGCCTGCGGCCCTGTTGCCCACCCGCTTTTTACGAAAGAAAGAGTTTCAATACTGGTCATGATGTGGCTGCTGAACGCATTGATGACATATTTCACATACTTCAAGGACTATGAAGGCGATAAAGCTGCAGGCAAAAGAACCATCATCGTCAAATATGGCCTTGAGAAATCCAAATTGTTCGGCGTGATTTCCTCTTTTCTGCCCTCTGTGACTTTTATCGCAATCTACATGAGTGGTTGCATCACAGTGCCTTTAACGCCAACGTTCTGGATCCTTGCAATTCTAACATTATTCCTTGAACTATGGAATGCCTGCCTCTACTACGTAAACCCGGGTGAAGAAAAAACGTCCTATTCTCTCGCGACGAACACTCGCGCCTGTGTGTGCGGACAGACGACGTTCATAGCAATTTACGCTCCTCAGCTTGCTACGCTCCTGTTTCTTGTGAGTTACATCTTTATTGGATTCTTGTTTGACTTGCACAAGAATTCGAAAGAATAGAATGTACAAATTGCAATTTATGCACAGTAATGGTTGACAGCAAACAAACTTTAAAATGCTATGGAGGTGTTGGTTCATGGAACAGAGAGTAATTGACGTAGTGGAAAATTGCAGGCCCAAAAGCGGCGGGAGCATTTCACTCAAGACGGATATTCAAAACGACCTCGAATTCGAGTCGCTGGATATGATAATGCTGGGAAACGAGCTGGAAGAGGAGTTTGGCGTCATTATCCGGGACGAGGATTTAAAAGGTGTCAGGACAGTGAGCGATATTATCGGAAAAATTGAAAATTTACTCAAGAACGGAGAGATTTGTTATGAAACAGTTTGAACAGATGAAGGCTCTTATAGAGGAAATGAACTTCAATCCATATTATAACGTGGTAAACGGTGACAATTATATTGACCTCGCATCCAACAATTACCTCGGGTTGGCTAAAGCGGAGACTGTAAAGAAGGCAGCCATGGCAGCTATTGATAAATATGGTACATCCATGTGCGGATCACCGGTGGCGAACGGTTACATCAACCTGTTTCGCGTTACTGAAAGAAGGCTGGCGGAATTTCTCGGGACGGACGACGCGCTCATTTTTCCTTCCTGTTATCAGGCAAACACGGGAATATTCACAGCGCTTGCCGGTGACGAAGATCATATTATCGTGGATACGCGCGCACATTCCTCCATCATGCAGGGAATAAAGGGCGTCAGGTGCAAAGTTAGTCCGTTTCGGCACAATGACATGGAGCATCTGGAGAAAATACTTTCCCGTAGCGGCTCATACGCGCGTAAATTCGTCGTCACTGATTCCGTCTTTTCGACGGACGGGAGCGTCGCGCCTATAGACGCGGTTGTGGAACTGTGCCGACGCTATGACGCAACGCCCATCGTGGACGATTCGCACGGGTTCGGCGTATTTGGCGAAACCGGACGCGGAGTTCTGGAGCATTTCGGTATCAAGGATTTCGGTGGAATTTTCACAGCCTCGCTCGCAAAAGCCTTTGCGAACAACGGAGGAGTTCTCGCAGGCAGTTTCGAGACCGTTGAATATCTGCGCCTCTGCTGCCCTCACCTCGCTTACTCAACTGCCGTGCCGCCCGCGATACTCGGCGGAATTCTGGGCGCGCTCGAAGCCATAGAAAAGGATTTCACACAGATTAGCAAGAGAATGTGGGATTACCGGAAAAGAGTTCGCGCAAGCGTCATGGAGGCGGGAATGACTCTACTGGATGGCGCCTCGCCCATCAACGCAGTTTTCACAGGAAACCCCAGAAACACGTTGCTGCTAAGCAAGGAGCTTTATGAAGAGGGCATTCTTTCAATGGCGTTCGTCGAGCCGTCGGTACCGCAGGGCGAGTGTCTCGTGCGCCTCGTGGCAAGCGCGGGGCTTTCGGAAGCCCATATTGACAGGGCTTGCGATATTATCGAGGACTGCAAATGCGTTACTTCCTGGTCATGAACCCCGCCTCACGCGGTGGGAAGAGCGCGGGCTTCTTTGAGCTGATTCACAAGGACTCAATTTATATCACGGGGAAAATCGGCGCCGGTAACTTGCAGGCGCTGAAAATTAAAAAGCGCTTCACGCTGAGAAATGCCGAAGCGGAGGTCGTGCGTCAACACGCCACATCCTGCATCGACACCAGCGACGGAGCCTGGAACGCCGTTAACCTTATAGCGGCGCAGAGCAAAGTCGGGTACGAACTGCACGACCTGCCCTACGACGCTACGGGGCTCCGTATCACAAATACCTTGGGCTGGCCGAAAGAGTTGCTGTTTTTTGAGAAGGCGGCGAATTTGAGCTACTATTCACTTCGCCGCAAGAACTCCCGTTTCGCAAAATCGGCATCATAACGAAAAGTTCAAAGACCTTGGACGGCAAGGATATATCGTCGTTCGACCTGAGCGCGCGGCAATTTGAGAACGTCCAGCATTATGTCGAGGCGGTGAAAGAAAAATGCGCTTCACTAATGCTAATGTAACAACGAATCAACATAAGTTCAAGGAGCTGAAATGGAATGAATGACAGATACAATCTTGATGAACCGGCTGCGAAGAAGCCGGAACCCGGTCAAGTTAATGAAATAAGACAAAATGGGTGTGGGTGTTTTATAGCTATAGTTATATTTATATTCATGTGGGTTATGGCTTTTTTTTATGATCACCGGACGGGATTTAGGACTTTAAGCCTCTTATCTGAAATTGCAAAATTTGCGGGGAGCCTTATAGGCGCGCGATGCGATGCAACCGGCGTTGGGTTCCCCGGTTTGTTTTTGCTGCCACTGCTTTTCATTCGAAATCGAAAATAAAGGAGTTGAATAAATTGAATAATGGAGACGATTTTACGGAAAATGCGCCGAAGGAACATTTAAATATTCAAACTATTGATTTCATCGCGCGAGGATGTGTAAAACAATGAGCAAAATTTTAATAACCGGCGGGACGGGGTTTATTGGCAGCCATATCGTCGAATACTTCCGCGAGATGGGCGAGGATATCCGTACCATTACGCGGCAGGACGCCGATCTGCGCGACGCGGACAGCGTATTGAGAGCTATAAATGGCGCCGACTGCGTCATTCATAACGCGGCTTTGGCTGCGGATTGGGGACGATATGGCGATTTTTATGACAACAACGTAACGGGAACGCTGAACGTGCTGAAGGCTTGCGTCAGGAACGGCGTCGGGCATGTGATAGTTGCAAGCTCGTGCAGCGTATACGGTGAGGAGGACTGCTCTTCGGTCAAGGACGAAAACAGCCATCATAATTCCCACTACACGTATTTTATGGATAGAGTATTCCCGTGTGCAATGAATTACTATCGCGATACGAAGCGTATCGCGAAGGAAAAGGCTATAGAGTTTTCACGTGAGCACAAGCTACCACTCGCTCTCATTGAACCGGTCTGGGTGTACGGCGAACGCGAGTTTCACACAGGCTTCTACGATTACCTCAAGGCAGCGCGGGACGGGCTTCCTTTCTGCATGGGGAGCAGGAAGAACAAATTTCACGTCGTCTACGCGCGCGACCTGGCGAGAGCGTATTACCTCGCGTATAAAGCAAAGGCGGAAGGAAGCTTCATCATAGGAAACCGTGAGGTCGCCGACATGGAAGAGATTTTTTCGCTCTTTTGCAGCGAGGCGGGAGTCGTGAAACCGCGCCGTGCGCCAAAGGCGCTGATGTACCCCATAGGGTTCGTTCTCGAACTTTTATGGACGGTTTTCGGGGCAAAAAAGCCGCCCTTTATGACGAGAGGCAGGGTCAATATTTTTTACGACAGCGTCCTATATGGCGTCCAAAAAGCCAAGGACGTTTTGGGGTTCGAGAGCGAGTACACGCTCGCGCAGGGAATAAAAAACACGGTAAGCTGGTATAAAAAGGAGGGTTACCTATGAATATGAGCGCAAGTATTTTAATGAAACTCAAAGTATTTACCCATTATCTGCCGCTTCTCCTCAAGGGCGAAATGTCATTCAGGCGTTTTGTTGCGTTTATGCGTAGGATGTCGTTTTTCCTCTCGAAAATGGGTCATAATAAATTTGTCAAATTTAACGGAGGCACGCGGTTCGGTTTCTATATCCCGACTTACCCGTCGAGGGCTTTTTGCACGACGACGGATAAATTCAGGACTTTCGAAGGTAAATTTCCATGTATCAACGTTCTCCTGTCCGTTACGTCGGCGTGTATGCACAAATGCGAGTATTGCTATCAGAGGCGGGACGCAGGCGCGGACATGGATCTTGACTTGCTTATAGCAACGGCGCGGAAACTTCAGGATATGGGTATAGCGCTTTTCAGTATTGAGGGCGGCGAGCCGTTTCTGAGGTACGACAGGCTGAAAGCTTTGTGCAACGCTATCGATGACCGTTCGGAGATTTGGGTCAACTCAAACGGCTGGGGCATGACCGTAGAGAGATTAAAAGAGCTCCGGATAGCAGCTGTGACTTTTTCTCTGCACCATCCCGAGCCCGAGGCTTTTAACAAGTTCATGGGGAACGAGCAGGCATGGGCCCACATGGAACAAGGCATCAAAGCGTGCCATGAAGCGGGCGTCCCCGTGACGTTCAACACCTGTCTGATGAAAGAGGCGTTCTACGACGGAACTTTCGAGAAGGTCATGGATTACGCAAAAGAACAGGGAGTCCTGATGATACAGTTGATAAAACCAAAACCTGCGGGCGGCTGGCTCTTAAATGACGAACTCCTCTTTTCGGAGGAGGACATGAAGGCTGCAAAAGTGAAGATCCACATGTACAATAAGGACAAAAAGTACTCGGCGTTCCCCGCTATCAGCGCGCAAATAATCGAAGAGCAGCCGGACGTGTTTGGCTGCACTGCGGGCGGTACGGACAGGTTTTATATTAACGCAAAGGGCGACGTCCAGCCGTGCGAGTTTCTGAACATCTCGTTCGGCAATATCGCAGACGAAAAATTCGAGGACATCTACGACAGGATGAGAGCATGTTTTGAAACTCCGGGAGAACGCATCCTGTGCGAAGAGGCGGCAAAAAAGATAGCAGCGCTATACAAACAGCATAATTTGAACTCCCTGCCGCTTCCGCCCGAACTCTCGAAGCAGGTCTACGAAGAATGGGACAGAGGCGCGGCAACGGAGTTGTATAGAATAACAGTTGCGAGTGGCGAGTTGCGAGTTGCGAGTGAAAGACCTTAAAAACAGTTGCGAGTTGCGAGTGGCGAGTGAAAGGCAAAAGACAGAGGCAAGAGGCTTCCATTGAACATTGTGCATTGAACATTGAAAGCTATTGATTATGCAAAGAATAACAGATACCTTAAAAATACTTATGCTATTGAGGAACTGGACAATCTCTCGAAATGGGGTAAAAAAACTAATTTATTTATAGTGATATTCGTTTACGTTTTACTGTTAGTATTGTTTGTGTGGATTATAAGGCTTATCAGCCGTTACTGGGATAAAGAAACAACGAAGTTTGTGCTGTGCAGTTTTTCGACTTTTGCGATTATGGGACTACTATTTTATCTTTTCAGAGCGTCGTATGTTTATTTCGATTTGTCAGGAGTATTAACAGCTAGCTCGTTGACCCTAGGACTTATGTTGATGATATCTAAGCTCGCGGGATGGAAAAATGTGAAGAAGTTTATATTGCATTGTTTCCTGATTCTTGTGATTGGGACGCTGACTTATATGTCATACATTATTTATGTAATTATCCATACTTTGATGGGTTTTTGACGTCATTTTCCAACCCTTAACAAAATATTCCCGCCCCCTTGACAACATTTAAGACGAGTGTATTATATAGTATAAGGCGTATGTCTTAGATATTAATGGAGGTGGAAATTATGTACACTGCTAAGAGAAAAATAATCATGGCAATATTTTGCACGGCGCTGCTCGTTGCCTTCGGGGCGGGTTTTGCGGGTCGAAGTTCGGCAGCGGTAGGAGACGTTATCAAACTCGGCGGATTTGATTGGCGCGTGCTCGAAGTGAAGGATGGAAACGCCCTCATCATAAGCGACAAAATATTGTCGAAGGGCGCGTACAATATACCGGATAAAGGTGTGTTGTACGATTCATTGGGTTCAGTCTGGCAGGATACCCCCGTTAAATGGGAAGAATGTACTTTGCGGCAATATCTGAACGGGCAGTTTTATGATTCGACTTTCTCAAATGAAGAAAAGGGACGAATAGTCGAGACGACGATAGTAAACAATGATAACCCATGGTTCGGTATGGCGGGCGGTAACGACACCACGGACAAAGTGTTTTTGTTGAGCCTTGAGGAAGTAGTGTTATATTTCGGCGACAGCGGAGAATTGGGGAACCGGCCAAAAGACGCTGACACTATAAACGACAGCTTCAATGAGAAGAGGATTGCAGAAACGCTGGACGGCAATGCTTGCAGATGGCTTCTTAGGTCTCCCGGCCTCTTTCACCGCATGTGCGACAGCAACCACGTCTATGCCGGTTGTGTCGCTGTGAACGGATATCTCTCCGTAATAGGCGAATATGTCCATAATGAATACAGCGGGATTCGCCCCGCGATGTGGATAAAACAATAAAGACAAAGCACAATGCACAATGTTCAACGATTGTGCATTGTTTTTTTTGATAATGATATAAGACATACGTCATTTTCTATTACTTGACAACATTATAAGACATATGTATTATATGTAACAAATGGAGGTGGTTTTATATGAGGAAACTGCCGGATGCGGAGTTTGACATCATGAAAGTGGTTTGGGCAAACGAACCGCCAATCACTACATCCGAAATAATGAAGCAACTGGGAAATGAAAAGGAGTGGAAGATACAGACCATCGTTTCGCTGATGCTCCGACTGGTTGAAAGGGGCTTTTTGCGCTCGGAAAAACACGGCAAGGAACGCACGTATTTTCCGTTGGTGGGCAAGGAGGAATATCTCAAATTTGAGACGGGTAATTTCATCAGGAACTTCCACAATAATTCGTTCCTCAATCTCGTCACAACCTTGTATGACGGCGAAACGCTCTGCGAGGAAGATATCAGCGAATTATTAAAATGGGCTAAAGAACGGGGAGAGAAATAATGCAGGGCTTTATCGTCACATTGATGATTTGTTCGGTCACCATGTCGATGATTGCGCTCGTTTACATGGCAGCATCCCCGTTTCTGGCGAAACGATATTCCGCGAAATGGCGCTATTATACATGGCTCGTCGTTGTTATTGGGCTTATTATCCCATTCCGGCCGCAATGGGGCAGCGCCGTTATCCGGGTTTTTATCCCGGGCGAAAATGCACCCGTCATTCAGGTAGGAAGCCGGATAGTCGCCGGGCAGATTGAGAGCCAAATATCAGTACAGATAGAGAGCGAAGCTGATGTTTCCACCACGCTCACGGTTGGAAAAACAGCGGTTCCCTCATTTTGGCGGCTTGTTCCGTGGTGGAGGATAGCGGCGGCGGTATGGCTGGCTGGATTGATGGTTACCCTCGTTTATCACATAATAAAATACTATTGCTTTGCGAAAATGGTGAGGCGCTGGAGCGAAAAGGCCACGAACGAAAAAACGCTTGACTTGCTGCAAAGACTGAAATCCGAGATGGGAATATTAAAGCCCATCGGCCTTTATCAGTGCCCGTGCATTGGCAGCCCTATGATGATAGGATTAACAAATCCACGAATACTACTGCCGAAAACCGGTATAAAGCAAAATGAACTCCACTTTATCCTCAAACACGAGCTTGTGCATTTAAAGCGGAATGACCTGTACTACAAATGTCTGGTACTTGCCGCAACCGCCATTCATTGGTTCAATCCTTTCGTCTATATTATTGCAAAAGCAATTGAAGTGCAATGTGAATTGTCCTGCGACGCCGAGACAGTGCGAAGCGCTGACGCTGGAACGCGCCGACATTACACCGAAGCTATTATCAGTTTTGTGAAATATAGTTCAAATCTGAATACAGCATTATCGACTAATTTTCAAAGAGGCCGAAAAGGCATGATGAAAAGGATATTTTCCATCATGGACACCGGCAATAAAAAGGCAGGTATCGCAATCTTCTGTGCTGCGCTGCTCGTCACTCTTGGAACGGGCTTTGCCGTCTGCTACGGCGCCCCGTATTCAGAGACGACTGTTGGCAGCGTTATGAAGCTCGGTGGGATTGACTGGCGCGTGCTTTTGGTGAAGGATGGAAAAGCCTTGGTTTTGAGCGATAAAATATTGTCGAAAAGGGCGTACAATGCGTCGGTTAATGACTGGCCGAATGGAACTGTGACATGGGAAGAATGCGATTTACGGCGTTATCTGAACGGACAGTTTTTCGACACCGCCTTCTCAAATGAGGAAAAGGGGCGAATCGTCGAAACTGTGCTTGATAACAATAATAACCCCTGGTTTGCAACGGCGGGCGGTAGCGCTACCAAAGACAGAGTGTTTTTGCTGAGCATTGAGGAAGTTGTGCAATATTTGGGTAACAACGAGAAACTTGAAGCCCGGAATGACGGAACGTTTTTAATAAGTGACCGGTTCAATGAGAGACGAATAGCGCAAACGCTGGACGGCGAAGAGTGGAGATGGCTCTTACGGTCGCCCGGAATTTTATATTACTCGTGCGGCGCCGCCCACGTCCATGCTGCTTGCGTCGCGGCAAACGGCGATCTGTCCGTTAGCGGCGAATACGTTAACAACAGCGGCGGCGGCGTTCGTCCCGCGATGTGGTTGACAATGTAACCCCGTCAGCATATGGGAAAAATATCTACAAAATAAAGGCCGTGAACCTGACAGTGACGTTGCCGGGTTGGCTGGATAAAGAAGCGAAATTTGCCTATTTAAATTATTCACAAATTTAATACCCGATTGAGAACACCAATAGGGATTTTTGTATTTTGAGCATGAATATATGTGTCGTAATTCAGTGTACAAAAATAGCGGATGGCGATTGCGGGGTTGTTTTTCCAGTCAATCAGGGCGTTGCTTAATCCAGCAGTGGGTGACAAATCACACCAACTTCCTCTCTGCGGCTATCCTTATTACATCCGCAATATTGCAGGCGTTCAGTTTTTCGTAAATGCTGTTAATGTATAGCTTGACCGTATTGATTGACAAATTTTGGTTCGTGGCAATTTCTGAGCGGGAAAGACCGTGGTACATATCGCGCAGGACGTCGCTTTCGCGCGATGATAAAACCGCCTCGCCGTCTTCGTTGTTTGCCTTTTTGTAGTCGAAAATCAACGTCCCCTGATGCTTGGCATACGAGGTGGATTTACGCCCTACCTCCTCCAGCCACGGCTTGGGAATGTTGTAATCCGGCTCGCGCAACGCAGTTGCTGTAAGCGTGCGCATGTCCTTGCCCAGCTCTATGAATGGCATCAGTATGACGTTGGGGAACGCGTTTGCATAAGCTTCCTGAAGCGCAGCTAGTGCTTTAGTTTTATCTTTCATTTTTAGATATACGCAAGCTTCCATAGACAGCATTTCTACACGTCCGTACAAAATCGATTCCCTCCGCTTCAGCTCCTCCATGTAAGCGAGAAGCTGGGCGTAATTCTTTGTAAGATAACAATAGCGTGCCTTCACTTGGTTTGCGAAGTTTTCTATGAAATACGCGTGCCCGTAGGGCGTAAATTTTTCCTTGAGCCAACCCGGTATCCTCTCCGGTTGGCAAAGCGCATAGTAATACCAGCCCAGAGCGATATCGTATGTGGTGAAACGCATAGTATACTCATTTTCGTCGAGTAATGTCTCCATGTCCGAGAGCGCCTCCGCCGCATGAGCGCAGTTTCCTTGCGAAACGGCAATACGCATGAGGTAAAATAGCCCCCTGTGCGCAAGTTCATACTGTTTGCTCTCTCTCGCCCGCTTAAGGCCGCGAACGAGCAATGGGCCCGCCGCGCGAACGTCGCCTTGGTAGAACAATAACTCGCCCAGAGTCAAATCATCCTTGCCTTCCATGCATCCGTAGAGGCAGTGCGACGTATGCTTCATTGCAATGGTTGAAGCTTCAATGTATTTGCCGGGGCGCCCCGTTCGGCAGATCCCGCCAGATTTATCCACGGGCCGACGGGATGGTTGGCCAACTGCCCGGGCGCAATTGGAGACTGGGTCAGGCATTCGTCCTGCTTGGCAAAATACAAATGAAAATCGTAGCGGTCGTTCGTAGTACACATCAGCGACCGTAATATTCCCCAGCAATAGTATATGCTGCCAAGAGAATGGTTTCTGAACTCGTCATCTACGGGCAGAAGCAGGAATTTCGCCTCGTAACGCGCCATTAACTCAAACGCTTCCTGCCACTTGCCAAGGCACATGACGACGCGCACGCGCATCACTGCAAGAAAGCTCACCCGGTCGAACGCTTCCGGCGGCGCCCTGTTAAAAATAAGTTCCGCATATTGTGCGATATCGAGAGGAACCTGCGAAGGAAGCTCAAAGAAAATGGACACGATGGAGTCGTAGTCCCCAACATTTTCGTAATAGGTCATGGCGTCAATTTTAAAACCGTTTTGGTTGCACCAGTCCGCCGCTGCCTGATAGGTCGCCCGCTTTTCCTCTTCGGTCAGGATATCCTGCTTCGCGCGCAGGAAGTCCAGAAACAGGTGGTGTATCATGTATGCGTTTATGTAGCTGTCAAAACGAACAAAAGCGTTTTGTCGCCTCAGCTCTTCCAGAAGGTTTACATCCCCTTTGGCCAAAATAGCGACCAACTCAGCCGAAAGGTGATCCACCAAGGATAGGCAGACTAAAAAATGCCGAAGCTGCTCAGAAATTATATTGAATACCTCAATTTCCATCAATTGGAAAATGTTGCTTCTCATCGCGTTGCGGACATAACCTGAATAACCGGGCGACTTGCGGAGCGATCGCGCGATAAAATTCACGGCAAACGCCCAGCCATTTGTATCCTGAAAAATCTCTCTCAAGCTTCGCTTTTCAACGGACAATCTCTGTAGGGAGAGATATTGTGTCAGTTCGCTTTCCGTGAAATTCAGATTCTCTTCGCTTATGCTGTGGACAAGGTCTTTTGCCTGCAGTCCGGCGAGATTGATTTGCGGCGATGATCGGCATATAAGGATTAAGGTTCTGTTCTCCGGCATTGAATATATAGCCCGCTCCATAAAAGAAGTTACAGCAGGATCTTTCAGAACGTGAAAGTCGTCCAGCACAACCATGTAATGTTCGTTGGGTATGCCGCGATCGCGTAAGCGGAAGAACTGGTTCAATTTATCTTCCGTATCAGGGAATCCGAGTTCCTTGAAGTCCTCGGATAGAGATCTGCTCACCTGCAAGAACGAGCGGACGTAGTTTTCCCAGAAACGCGATCCTACGTTGTCGCGCTCCGAAAGCTGCACCCACGCGGCAGTGACTTTATGCTTCCGCATGTAATCAGAAACCGCGCGCGTTTTGCCGTAGCCTGACCCGGCGCACACTATTACCAGAGGTTTTTAGCCGCCTGAGCTAAAACCGCGCTGATGCGCGGACGAACTAAATAATCGGTGTTGTCCGACTGCCATACATCATCCATTACAAAAGACCCCATTTAGCGAAGAATGTATTTTCTTCCTGATTTATTACGAAATTATTAATGGCGTTCTGTCTGAACATGATTGGCTCAGAACCTGTCAGAGTTCATTTTTTGGCTTCTACTAGCAAAGTATATGCTTTTGAATCTACAATGCTTTCGTTTTCAGCTGCATAGTCGAGAGCGGTTTTGCCGCTGTTATCCTTAATTTTTGCGTCCGCGCCCAGTTTCAGAAGAGTTTCTATAATTTCCGGAAAGATGCTGATCTCAGCGGTCAGAATCAACGCGGTTTTCCCGTCTTCGTTTACAATGTTAATATCGGCGCCTGACTTTATCACTTCTTCAACAATATCGTTATTTGAGATCTCCGATGGCGTTACGGAATACATCAGGGCTGTCCATCCGTCAATATCCTTTGCGTTAATATCCGCTCCTGCTTTCATGAGAGTCTGTATCATCTGCGGGTTATTCAAATTATCTCCTGCGGCAAACATTATGGGAGTTTTTCCCTGATAATCGGACGCGTTTACGTCAGCCCCCGCTTTGAGTAGCGCCGTCACCATTTCCACGGAAGCATTTCCTGAAGCTACCATCAGCGGAGTTTCTCCAGAGTTGCTTTTTGGATTTGGATTCGCTCCGGCTTTAATAATAGGCTCTATCATGCCTGTTGTTGAGTCGTTGCCTACAGCGTAGAACAAAGCTGTCCACCCGTCCACATCCTTTGAGTCAACGAAAGCTCCAGCATTCAATAATACTTCAATGACCTCAGGTTTTGAGTTGTATTGTGCCGTGAACATCAATGCAGTCCAATCATCCTCGTTTTTTGCGTTTACATTCACTCCGTCCTTTAGAGCTGCAGCAATGTCTTTCGACGAGGCGCTCTTGCACATTTCAAGAAAATCCTCGTCGTTTACTGCTGCTTCAGCGGGAAAATTGACTAACCCGGCTGAGAAACACAAAGTTATAATAACTAAAAGCTTTAGCATGTATTTCATAATGAACGCCATTTTAAATATTTATCCTGCGTAAACATCATCGGGTACTCTAGGCATCGTGATTTTTTCGCGGCTTTTGCGAACATCCAAGGACGCGTTAGCAACCCATTTTTCAAGTTCTAAAGATATACTATTATCAAGTAAAGATAGTATTCTTATGGTCATAAGTGCGGCGTTCCTTGCGCCGTCAATTCCAACAGATGCTACAGGAACCCCTGGAGGCATCTGGGCTATTGACAAGAGCGCGTCGATACCGTTAAGCGAAGCTCCGCCCGCGGGAACCCCTATTACCGGCAGGTTCGTGTGCGCCGCAATAACTCCCGGCAGCGCGGCAGAGAGCCCCGCTATAGCTATAATAACTTTCACTCCCCTTGCCGCAGCGCTTTCCGCATACCTTACAACATCTTGCGGCGTCCTATGAGCGCTTGCTATTCCCACTTCATATCTTACGCCGAAGGATTCAAATACATCTCCGGCCTTCTTTGCAAGCTCCAGATCCGACGCCGAACCCAAAATTATTCCGACTAAAAAATTGTTGTCTTTCATGTAATACAATCCTTTCCCTAATCCCTAATCCCTATATTTCCCCTATATCTTTCCTATAATGCATTTTTTCAAATTTAATTTTTCCTATTGCTTCATACGCCAAAGAACGCGCGTTTTCGATACTGTCGGATATTGCTGTGACTCCAAGCACTCTTCCGCCTGTTGTCCTGATTTCGCCATCAGCTACTTTTTTGGTCCCAGCATGATAAATTTCTACTCCTGACATTGCTTCCGCTTCTGGTATTCCCTCTATTATTTTGCCAGGCTCGTAAAAGCCCGGGTATCCTCCCGACGCTAATATGACGCATATTGAGGATTTTTTTGCGTTTTCTGACAGCGAGCTCAGAGAGTAATGCTCTTGATATTCTCCTAAAGTTCCATTACAGCATGATAAAACTGCTTCTCCAAAGTCTCCGTTGAAAATAGGCAGTACAGCTTGAGTTTCAGGGTCTCCGAAACGCGAGTTATACTCCAGCAAACACAGCTCCCCATCCGGTTTTAACATTAGTCCCAAGTATAAGACGCCGCAATATGAAATTCCTTCATTTTTTAAACCTTCAAGGGAAGGGTTTAGTACCTGAGTCCCTATTTTTGAAAGAAGCTCTTTATCCGCCCAGCTCACAGGCGAATATGCTCCCATCCCCCCTGTATTGGGCCCTTTATTGTCATCGAAAACTCTTTTATGGTCCTGACTTGGTTCTAGTAAAATGGCGTTATTGCCGTCTGTCATCGCTAAAACCGTGAGTTCCTTTCCCTCCATGTAGTCTTCAATTACAAGCGTATTTCCGGCGTCACCGAGAAAATGCCCTTCGAGCAGGTTGCTGCAAACATCAATCGCCTCATCGTAACTGTCTGGAAGGAATACTCCTTTCCCTGCCGCAAGCCCATCCGCTTTGATAACGTAAGGCGCCTGCCTTTTTGCGAGCGCTTCTTTGCATTGCGACATTGTGCTGCATACATCGAAGCCAGCCGTTGGGATCCCGTTTTTGACCATAAACTGCTTTGAGAATGACTTGCTTCCTTCCAGCTTAGCGCCTCTAGCTCCCGGGCCAAAAACTTTAATCCCGTTATTCCTCAGAGTATCGGAAACTCCTACGATTAGAGGTTCTTCAGGCCCTACAATGGCGAGATCTATTTCAAGCTTCTTGCATAATGCAAGAATTTCATCCGGTGCATTGATATTAGCCTGGTGACATTGCGCTATTTGCGCAATTCCGGAGTTTCCCGGCGCTGAATGAAGATACTCTTTTAAATCACCCGTCGTCGCTGCGAAGACCCTTGACTTTGCAAGCGCGCACACTATCGCATGTTCTCTCCCGCCCGATCCTAAAACCAATATTTTCATAAAGAGTCACCTGCTTTTCGTTTTTTTGTGATTCGAAAATTTTTCTTGCGTACTGTAAGTATAAAACGTTAGCCGATAAAATGTAAGAGATAATTCCAATTTGAAAAAAATATATAGTAACCAACAAACCTGAGAGAGGTTAATGAATATGATGAGGAAGTGTATTCTTACATAGTATGCCTTACAATATGCGCCGCGAATTATATTTTATATTTCATAATGGAAAGAAAGACGGCGGTACAATGAAGAAACTAAAGGATTTAATAGTACTGGTAAAAAAAGAACTGATAATTTGCATAGCAGCGCCGGTATTAGCTTTAGTGCTTCTACGCCTGGGCGCCATTCAAGTCCCTTTTTTTTACCCAATTATCATGATGGGGTTGTTTTGCCTTTTTGCGTATGGCGTGATAAAGAAGTGTTTTGTGATTGTGAGAAAAGCTGCAATTCAAAATAAGCCAAAGTCAACAGGATACCGCGTATTTGTATTTATTGTTGCGATAATTATTCCTGTTTTGGGGCTCTTGCTAAATAACGTCGCTTTCGGCGAATCAGGCGGAGCAGGAGATTTTTCGAGCATTTGGTTTTACATTATCGCCATATTAAATGGGGCGATAATGCTCATCAATATCAATGAGAGCGTACTGTCAATGATGCTCTTTTATTTGAAAATTGTTGGTTTTACATACATAACTTATTTTACAATTATTTTTGTACCTATTTTGCCGTTTGGATTTATAACCATAATGCTCTTTGGACTCGGAGTTTTTGTGTTCGTGCCTGTCGTTATATTCATTATGGAATTGATTCAGATTTTGCAGGATATCAGAAGATTAAAAACGAAGTATAAAACATGGCTGACCGTGATAATAATATCAGGCGTTATAACGATACCGGCTACGCTCTTTATAAACTTTTCATTCGACAGGGTAAATTTTAATAAAGCTCTGACATACTTAACTACAAATACATGGGAAATGCCAACGGTCAATATTACGAGGGTTGAGTCAACGCTAAAGCATCTTGACTCCGCACATAACACGCAGTGGATAGATTATGGCTTTTTGTTCTTCGGGCCAAACACCCCGTTTATCTCAGAGCTTTATCAGGTAGTAGCGCTTGACGACAAAATACTATCACCAGAGACAACAAAAAGGCTGTCTCAAATATTTCTTGGAACAATTGATAAGCAGCCAGACAATTCTGATACAAACCTATCTCAAGATGCGAGTTTAAAATGTGTAAGCGCAAATACTGTATTTGATGCACAAAATGGAGTGTATAAGACGTGGATAGATTTGGAAATCGAAAGTAACGGCCACAGGCGCATGGCGGAGTATAAAACTGAATTCCCGCTGCCTGACGGCTGTTTTATCAGCGATTATTATTTGTATGATGGAGACGAGAGAAGGCAGGGAATTTTAACGGATAAACGGGCTGCGCTGATAACGTACAACATGATCAGCCGCATAATGCGAAATCCGCTGCTCTATTATAAAACCGACAATACCATAGAACTTAGAGTGTTTCCGGTTGAACCAAATCAAGTGAAAAAAACAGGTTTCCTGGTCATGCACAGCCAAAGCGATGTTATAACTATTGACGGTAAAGAAATACACTTAACTGCTGAAAGGGCAATTACAGAGCCAATTACAATGCAAGGCGTAAGTTTCATCCCCGCAACGTTAAAAAGCAACCTGACCAATACTGAAAGGACGCCCGTGTATTATTTTGTTATAGACGCAAGCGAGAATAGCCCATACAATGAACATCTCAAGAACGCAGTCAAGTATGCGGAAATGGCGGGCGCTCCTCACAAGATTTACGCGGCGTCATACAAAGTATACGACACCGGCAAGAGTATCGTAAAATGTGAAGGCGGATTTAATTTGCCCCTTGCTATGCAGATGATTTTCAAGGAGAACGAAAAAGACTATAATAACTTCCCCGTAATTATTGCAGTAAGCGACAACATTCACAAAGCGCCGCAATTCCAAAAAAGCAACATGGCGAAGCAATTTCCGGAAAGCAAGTATTATTACAACTTGGGGTATGACTTGTCTTTGACTCCATATTCTTTTTTTGACAGTGAAAGACGTGATATTGTAAAACGCCCGATTATATCAAAAGCGCTGAACTATGATGGATACATAGTTGCCGATAATGACAAAAACGAAATTATAGTAAACGGAAGCTTTAGCGACTACACTGATAATGAATATCATAACGCCTTAATACTGTACGGGAAAAGCGTGGTTCATGACGATGATAACGGCGCGCGGATAGAATTAGTGCGCGACAGCTTCGGGCAAAGGGTGTTGACAAAATATACCGCGTTCACGGTGCTCGTATCGGGAGAACAGGAACGCAAGCTGTTGGAACTGCAAGCCAGATTCTTAAATAGTATAGCAAAGACTCGCCCGCAGTAATGTTGGATGAACCTGACCTGTTGATATACCTTCTAGTTTTCGGGGGGGTACTTTTTGTAATGTGGGAAAATATGCATTACAGAAAGTGAGGAGTGAGGAGTTAGAAGTGAGGAGCAAAAAGCAAAAGTAAAGCAAAAGTAAAGCAAAAGTAAAGCAAAAGAATATTCAACTGCTAACCCCTACTAAGTATATACAGGCAGTACTGGTTCATGGATATTCCCTCCGCCTTTGAACGTTCCGCCAATGATTTATGTAATGACTTGGGAATTCTGAGCTTAAACTGTCCGCTGTAGTCATCTATATAATTTGGTTCAGGGATAGGCGTATTGTCCGCGAGACAAGCGATAAACCATTCCCTTTTTGCGTCGATAATCATTTCAAGTCCGTGTTCAAAACGATCAACACAAGTTATGCAACCTGGTAATTCAGGGCAAGAGAAAACATAACCGCCTTCTTCTTTATCCTCGGTAATTTCAATTTTGTACCGGAGATTCATGTAATAGTTTAAATCCTTGTTCATGGCTTAATCCGCCTCGCTTTCATGTTCCAATATCGCATTTTTAACCATTTCTATATATGCTTTATTCACAGGTGTTGATTTCGGTATAGTAATTGGCATTTTACCGCTTTTCCTAAAAGTATAGTGGCTACTACCGCTTCTCGGTTGATTTTGAGAATATCCCATTCTAACCAATACTTTGACTAATTCTTCAAACCGCAGATCTTTATTCAGACTTTTGATTTCATTCATCAGCTTTTCAATCCGGCTCAAGAATACCACCTCTGTTAATATTATATATTGGTGTCATATATGGTGTCAATGATAACTATTAGTTTTTACAGATTACTCCGGTAATAGCAACCACCATTTGTCAATTATTGAACAATCCGGGTTCATATACGGGACTGTAACAAAAGTAGTATATTGGCCGTCCCAAACCACAATATATAGTGGTTGTTCGGCATTGTGTACACAATATATTGTAGCATTCCTGTAATCCGTGAAGACGGGATTTGAAAAAAAAGAAATCCCCCGCTAAGATTAATGTGTGCTTACTCAGAACGCACAAAAATCAAAAGACAGGGGATGTTCAGCAATGAAAAATAGAAATAATCAACACCTAAAAGAAATAACTGATACTACGCTTATAGTAGGTGTAGACATAGCCAAGTCAGTACATTGGGCACGGTTTGTGGACTATCGGGGTGTAGAAATCGGAAAAGCGATTTCGTTCAAAAATGACCAGCAAGGCTTTAAAAGTATTTTAGCAAGGATTAACGAAATATGCAAAAAGAAAGCTTTGAGTCAACTTGACAGAATACTGTTCGGGATGGAACCGACGGGACATTACTGGAAACCATTAGCAAATCACCTGATAGATTTAGGATACAAAGTAGTAGGAGTGAATCCGTTCCATACGAAGAAGGCAAAGGAGTTAGATGACAACAGCCCGACAAAGAGTGATAAAAAAGATGCGCTGACAATAGCACGACTGGTATCTCAAGGACGATATTTTGAACCGTATCTGCCGCGAGACATATACAGCGAACTGCGAGTATTAACAAACGCGCGAGTTATCATTATGAAGCGGTTTACAGCGATAAAGAACACTATTACAGCGATATTAGATGAGTATTTTCCAGAAATCCGAACGGTATTCAGAAAGCCGCTTGAAGGAAAAGCGTCCCGGCAGATACTAAAGAGGTGTCCATTTCCGAGATTAGTTTTAAAGATGGGAGAAAGTGGAATATTATCAGAGATAAAGAAAGCAGTGAAGAAAAGCGTAGGGAAGAAAAAGGTGAGCGAGTTAATTAAAATCGCCAGTGAATCTGTGGGAGTTGAATATGGAATAAAGACGACGAAACGGCGTCTGGATATGCTGCTTGAAGATCTGGAACAGTCGGAGAGGCATCTGATAGAGATAGAATCATTAATGGAGGAAAATATAGCCGCGACGGGGTATTCAGAACAGATACTAAGTATCAAAGGGATGGGGATAGTTACGGCGGCGAGATTTTTAGGAGAGGTAGGAGATCCGCTAAG